>ENA-UEYI01001534-UEYI01001534.1-human-gut-metagenome-genome-assembly--contig:-NODE-1534-length-18940-cov-3.163177_pt1 | contig 18940 bp, 16 predicted proteins | sample MGYA00242900_ERZ507916 | MGnify/ENA primary metagenome ERZ507916 (study PRJEB26167, sample SAMN06115521) | human gut metagenome | host: Homo sapiens | place: China:Chongqing | collected 2015-09-02...
AAGAAAGAGGAGACGGCCCACGAGCATTGTGCTCATGCGTCGTTTCCTCTTTCTTTCTATTTGCCTATGTGCGTTATGCGTGTGTTATGCCTCAGTCGAGTACATATACCGTCACATAGCGGCGGCCAAAGTCCATTGCCTGGCCGTAATCCTCCATGCAGAGGTCAATGCGGTCGCCGACGATGGCGCCGCCCGTGTCAGCCGCAATGGCTTCGCCGTAGCCTGGGATGTAGAGGCGCGTCCCGAGCGGGATCACGTCCGTATCGACGGCTGCGATGCCGTACTGGGCCGGCATGCCTGAGGCTGTGATGCCGTCGCCGCCGCCATCCCACGGAAGATATGCCGTCGCTTCCATCGTGTAGACTGCGCTGTAGGGTGTCATGCCATATGAGGTTTCAACCTGTTCTCTTGCGGGTTCTGGTTCGGTGATGGCCTGCGCTGCTGCGCTGTCTGTCACCGCTATGTCCATATTGCTGTGAATTTTCGCGTCCATGCCCGGCGATGCGGTCACATCGTCCGGATTGTAGCCCTGCTCGAGGAGGGCGTCTTTGACTGTCTGAGTGCTGGTCAGGACTTCCTTTTTCTGTCCCTGGTAATCAATCGTGATAGGGACCGCTCGATAAATCGTGATGTCTGTGCTTCTGTCGTCGAGTTTCTGTAACTGGTAGGAATCTTTGGCGCTGAGTTTCACGCCAGCTCGTTCAAGTATTGCTTCTGGATTTCTGTGTATTGTGCTACGTTCAATCGTGCGTCCATCGACATGGATCTGTACCTGATGTGCATTGTCGGGTGCGCCAGCGCGCGTGAATCCCGCCGTCATCATGAGCATGATGACCAGCGTCATGCATACCAGGATCTTCTTTTCGGCTTTGTTGTGCAAGGAAATGAGTCGTCTTATACTCATTCAATCCCCCCTTTTTTTGTGATGGGAACCTTAAGAGAACAATTTCAGTATAGCATGGCAAAACGAGCAGTGTCAAACTGCATGGTTCTATTGTCCCACTTGAAGCTGAAATCAACCTGAAAAATGGGAATGAAAAAGTGGTGAGCCGCTCTTTTACAGAGCCACTCACCACTTTTATGTTCTATGCTTATAGGCCGTATAACTGGACCGCATTCTCGGTGGTCCCCGCCGCAACAAAATAGAGCGTCATTCCACTCAATTCGGCTACTGGTTCATCTACGAATCGCACATAGGCATGTTCGGTCCGCATTCTCGGTGGTCCTCGCCGCCACTTCTTCGAGCGTCATGCCGCGGAATCCGGCTACTTTTTTGGCGACGAATCGCACATACGCAGGTTCGTTCCGCTTGCCGCGCATCGGTACGGGCGCCATGTATGGGGCATCCGTCTCAACGAGCAGGCGTTCCATCGGCACAGCCTTGACGATCTCCGGCAGCTTCGCCGCGTTCTTGAACGTCAGTGGGCCGTCGACGCCGATGTACCAGCCCATCTTGATGAGCTCTCTGGCCATCTCATAGCTGCCCGAGTAGCAGTGCAGGACGCCGCGGATGCCCTTGCCCTCTTTCTTGAGAATGGCGAGCGTGTCGCCGTGGGCGTCGCGGTCGTGGATGCAGACGGGCATGTGCAGCTCGCGCGCGAGGGCGAGCTGGCGGATGAAGATGCGGCGCTGGAGTTCGCGCCGTTCTGCATCCTTTTCCCAGTAATAGTCGAGGCCGATCTCGCCGATGGCGACGACCTTTGGCATGTCCGTCCAACCCGCGAGGATGTCGTCCTCGCGCGAGGTCATCTCAAAGGCTTCCTCCGGATGGATGCCGACGCCGGCGTAAAGGCCGTCGTAGGCTTCGGCCAAATTGACAGCCGCCTCCGACGAGGCGAGCGTGTCGCCCATGTTGATCATGCGCGTGACGCCGGCCGCTCTGGCGCGCTCCACCGTCTCTTTGACATCGTCCTGGAACTTCGCGTCATTGAGATGCGTGTGCGTGTCGACGAGTTCGATGCCCATCAGCGCACCTCGGTGCCCGCCGGCATGTTGACCTCGAGCACCTTGAGCCCCTTGCCGTCGCTGGCTGCCAGGATCATGCCCTCCGAGACGACGCCGCGGAGTTTGGCCGGCTTGAGGTTGGCGACGAGCACGACGTGCTTGCCGACGAGCTCATCGGGCTGGTAGAACTGGGCAATGCCCGAGACGACCTGGCGCTGCGGCTGGCCCTCGCCGAGGCTCAGCTGGAGCTTCAGCAGCTTGTCGGCCTTCGGCACCGGCTCAGCTGCCACGACCTCTGCTACGCGCAGCTTGACCTTGCCGAAGTCCTCGATGCCGATCACGCCGGGCACCTCTTCCTTCGGCTCTGCCTTCTTCTGCTTGGCGGCCTTCTCCTGCTTGGCCTTCTTGGCAGGTTTCTCCTCTGCCTCTTTCTCGACTTCGATGCGCGGGAAGAGTTGCTCCGGCTCGCCGACCTTGAGGCCTGCTGGCACGCCACCCCACGACTCAATGTCTTCGATCTGAACATCCTTGAATGCCTGCGGCAGGTTGAGCTGCTTCCAGATGCGCTCTGCCGTGACCGGCATGAACGGGGAGATCAGCACGCTGATGACGCGTAGGGATTCCGCCAGATTGTACATGACGTTGGCAAGCTCCTGCTTCTTCGCAGGGTCTTTGGCCAGCGCCCACGGCGTCGTCTCGTCGATGTACTTGTTCGCGCGGCTGATGAACGCCCAGACCTTCTTGATAGTGGCAGAGAGCTGCATGTCCTTCATGTTCTTCTCGAAGAAGTCCACCGTCTCCTTGGCGTCCGCCTTGAGCGACTTGTCGACTTCGCTCTCGCCCTGCGGTGCGAGCAGGACGCCATCCTGGAACTTGATGGTCATGTTGAGCGTGCGGTGCAGCAGGTTGCCGAGATCGTTCGCGAGGTCGCTGTTGATGCGCTGGATCAGAGCATCGCGCGAGAAGTTGCCGTCCTGGCCGAGGTTGATCTCGCGCAGCAGGAAGTAGCGGATGGCATCGGCGCCGAATTCGTCGATAAGACCATTCGGATCGACGACATTGCCCTTGGACTTTGACATCTTGTCGCCGTCGACGATGAGCCAGCCGTGGCCATAGACCTTCTTCGGCAGCGGCAGGTCGAGCGCCATGAGGATGCACGGCCAGATGATCGTGTGGAAACGCACGATCTCCTTGCCGACGAGGTGCAGGTCAGCCGGCCAGTACTTGTGGAACTTCTCCGGGTCGTCGAGGAAGCCGATCGGCGTCAGGTAGTTCGTCAGTGCGTCGAACCAGACGTAGATGACGTGCTTCGGATCGATGGGGACCGGGATGCCCCAGTTGAACGAGGTGCGCGAGATGCAGAGGTCGTCAAGGCCCTGCTTGATGAAGTTGATCATCTCGTTGCGGCGCGAGACCGGCTGGATGAAGTCCGGATGGTCCTCGATGTACTGCAGCACGCGGTCCGCATACTTGCTCATCTTGAAGAAGTACGCCTCCTCGGAGACTTCCTGCACCGGGCGGTGGCAGTCCGGGCAGCAGCCGTTCTCGTCGAGCTGGTGTTCCGTCCAGTAGCTCTCGCACGGCGTGCAGTAGAGGCCTTTGTAGGCACCCTTGTAGATGTCGCCCTTCGCGTAGATGCGGTTGAAGATCTCCTGCACGACGCGCTCGTGGCGCTTCTGCGTCGTGCGGATGAAGTCATCGTTGCTGATGTGGAGGCGTTTCCAGAGATTCTGGAAGCCCGCCACGATCTTGTCGACATACTCGATCGGCGTGACGCCAGCCTCTTCGGCCTTCTGCTGGATCTTCTGGCCGTGCTCGTCCGAGCCCGTCAGGAAGAAGACATCGTCGCCGATGAGGCGATGGAAGCGCGCGATTGAATCCGCGATCGTCGTGCAGTAAGCGTGTCCGATGTGGAGCTTGGCACTCGGATAGTAGATCGGCGTCGTGATGTAGAATGGTTTCTTTTCCGTCATGAAAGTTCCTCCCCGTCAGGCGCTAATGGAACGCCTGCGTAAAATTCACTGGATCCTTGCGAATCGATTGTGTTCACTATATTATAAAACAATTTTCCGCAAATGGAAATAAGCGCGGCTCACTTGAGGCAGGCTTCGAAGATGAACTGGTTGGCAAGCACGTTCATGTTCGCCGAATTGATGTCGGCCGCCTCGCCGAGGGCCTGCCATGCCTTCTCGTACTTCTTCTGCCGGATGTAGGCGACGGCCTGCGCGTTCTTGGCATCGGCCGTCTGCGGCGTCAGGCGCAGCGCCTCCTGGAAGTCAGCGAGTGCCTCCGACTCCTTCTTCTGGTCCAGCGCGATAAGGCCGCGGTTGTACCAGGCCTGCATGAACTCCGGACTGAGCTTCAGCTCGCGCTGCTGTGTTATAGCGAGGTTGTAATGCGCAGCCATCGAGTCGGACTTGAGCCCGACTGCCTGCCGGAAGTCCGACTCGGCCTGCTTGTAATCAGCGCGGTTGAAGTAGACGATGCCGCGGTACAGGTAGGAATTGGCCTCATCAGGCATCTGGCGGACCTTCTTCTCTGCGGCGGCCAGCGATGCGTCGGAGCCGTCCGGCGCCTGTGCCTGCTGCCAGAGATAGAGGATCTCCTGACCGTAGCGCGTGCCCGGCACGGCCCAGACGCCGTGGAGCCCCGGCCACTTCGTGATGTGGCCGTGGATGTCGGGGCGGTTGCGGACGACGTGATTGTAGCGCGGGTCGACGATCGCGCTGTGCGGCCGCTCCTGCGTGGCGTAGGCCATGAGGTGCTGGATGTGGGCGCGCACGCCGAGCTGCGGCGTCGCGAAGCTCGCGCCCGGCTCGCGGTTGCCCGTCGCGCCGAGGCCGCAGAAGTTGTTCTGCTTGGGCGAGACATCACCGCCATAGGCAAAGAAGCCCGTCTCCTTCAGCGCCTGGCAGAGCGCGATATCCGGCCGAATGCCCTCTCGCCCGGCCTCCTCATAGTAGTAGCGGACGATGTCCTCGACCGAGCAGTTGAGCTTCGGCTGCGAATTGCGTTTCTCGATGTAATGGACCATCTGCTCTTCTGATGCCTCGGCCGCGCCCATGATCGTGATGGTGTCAGCAGCGGCCTCCGCCTCGAGCATCGGCTCCTCGTAGGCGGGTGCCAGACGCCACTTGACACTGTCCATCGCCCGGCGGTTGACCTTGCCCTCCATCTTCTCGGGGAACGAAGGCCGCCCCGGTATCGTGCGCACCGATGCAGGGACTGCCGCTTTGGTAGACTTGGCAGACACTGCAGCTGCCATCGGTACCGTCGCTGCGGCGGCCTGGGCCGTCATCGGCATGAGAGTGGACGGAAGCGAATAGAATGAGGCCCCACAGAGTGCAGTGGCCAGCATCACACGCGAAATCTTCATAGAAACCTCCAATTTGTCGTTTGTCGTTTTTTCTGTCACATGCGTCCATTATATCACATAAAAATGCCCTCCGCCGCTTGCGCTTTGGAGAGCATTAAGGATCTCATCATTCTGGTATTTTGCAGGGGCCTGTCGATTCGCGCGTGATCAAGATATTCTCAAGCGTGATGCGCTTGCTCTGGCCGCCGTGGATCATCTCGACGAGCACGGCCGCGGCATTGCTGCCGAGCTGGAACATGTTCTGGTCCATCGTCGTGATTTGCGGTTCCACGAGCTTGGAGAGCGTGATGTTATCGAAGCCGATGACCGAGATGTCCTCCGGCACACTGAGGCCGAGGCGCTTGCAGGCGCGGATGGCACCTGTTGCCATGAGGTCGTTGCAGCAGAAGATTGCCGTCGGGTCAAGCGTCGGTATTGTCTTCATGAGCTTGACGCGCGCGGACGTCACCGTATCGATGTTGTTGCCCTCGCCGATGTCGACGATATGGTCCTCATCAAAGAGGCCGCGCTCGGTCATGAAAGCGCGATAGGCCCTTTCCTTGACCGTATAGGAATCGGAATTCTCACCGCGGACGAAGAGGATGCGCTTGTGGCCGAGCCCCGTCAGGTACTCAAGGGCCTGCCGCGTGCCGAGCGCCTCGTCGTTGGCGACGTAGGAGACATTCGGGATGCGGTGGTAGCCATTGATGAAGACGAGCGGCACGCGCTTGACGATGCGGCGGTAGAAGTCCTCGCGCAGGCCCTGCGTGTTCGGACTGATGACGATGATGCCGGAGACACTGCGCGAGACGAGCGCATTGATACACTCCATCTCGAGCTCCGGATCATTCTGTGCACAGTTCAAGAGCAGGGAATACCCCTGGCGGCGCATGGACTTCTCGATGCCATCGATGACCTCTGCGAAGAACATGTTGTAGAGGCCGGGCACCACGACGCCGATCGTCGAGGAATGGCGCGTGTTGAGCTCGCGGGCTTGGACATTCGGCACGTACTGCAGCGCATTGATGGCCGCCTGAACGCGCTCCCGCGTCTCCGGCTTGACGGGATAGTTCCCGTTGACCACGCGCGATACCGTCGCCACCGAGACGCCTGCCTCCTTGGCTACATCCACGATTGTGGCTTTCTTCTTCATTTCCATTGGTGTTCCCTGCTTTCTTTGGATCTGGAGACTCGTCCTCAATCCTCAGCAGCAGTTGCGACAAAGCGGTCAAACGCTTCCATGCCCTTTGCGTCACGCTTGTAGACGCCAGCATGGGTGAGAACAATCTCGAATACCTTACCGATCTCTTCCTGGAGGATGCCTTCTACATTCTCCTGCGAGACCTCTGGATACTTCTCGCGGAGCATCTTGTACCAGTCTGCATGGCTGGCAATCTCCGGCATGCCCGAGATGTCAGGCGTACCCTTGACGAGCTCTGCGCCGAGGAGAGCCATCTCCTTCTTGAGGCGGGCTGGCAGCACAGCGAGGCCCATGACCTCGATGAGGCCGATGTTCTCCTTCTTGATATGGTGCACTTCGGCATGCGGATGGAAGAGCCCGAGCGGATGCTCTTTCGTCGTGCGGTTGTTGCGCAGCACAAGGTCAAGCTCGTAGAGGCTGCCGCGGCGGCGCGCGATTGGCGTGATCGTGTTGTGCGGTGTGCCGTCCGTCTCTGCGAGGATCTCAACGCTCGGGTCGCTGTACTTGCGCCATGCGCCGAGAATCTTCTCGGCGAGATCAGCCAGCTCTTCGCGGTCCTCGCCCTGCAGGCGGATCGTCGACATCGGCCATTTGACGCGGCCAACCTTGATGTTCTCAAAGCCCGGGAAGGTGTACGTCTTCTCGATTGGAGCCTTGGCCATCGCGAAGGTGTAGCGGCCGCCCTGGTAGTGGTCGTGCGAGAGGATGGAGCCGCCGACAATCGGCAGGTCTGCATTCGAGCCGAGGAAGTAGTGCGGGAAGATCGTCACGAAGTCCAGGAGATTCTCGAAGCTCTTGCGCGAGACCTTCATCGGCACGTGCTTGCGATTCAGGACAATGCAATGTTCATTATAATACGTGTAAGGGGAATACTGCAAGAACCAGCGGTGTGCGGAGAGGCGCAGCGGGATCAGGCGATGCGTCTCGCGCGCCGGATGACCCGGATGGCCGGCATATCCTTCGTTCTCGCGGCAGAGCAGGCATTTCGGGTAGCCAGACGACGGCGCGAGCTTTGCCTTGGCGATGTCGCGCGGGTCCTTCTCCGGCTTCGAGAGGTTGATCGTGATGTCGAGGTCACCGTACTCCGTCGCCGTCTTCCAGATGATGTTCTTGTCGATGCGGTCCTTGCGGATGTAGTTCGACGCGATGCTCATCTTGTAGAACTCGTCCGTCGCGGCCTTCGGGCTGCGAGCATAGTCGCTGCGGAAGCGGCGCACGACCTCAGACGGGCGCGGCATCACGCAGTCCATGATGCGCGTGTCGAAGAGATCGCGGTTTTCCGTCGTGTTCTCGATGAGCCCCTTCTCAGCGGCGTAGTCGAGCATGTTCTCGAGGATTGGCATCGCCGTCGGCAGCTTCTCGTCGACGAACTCCGGCTCGAATGCGTCTACCTTGAGGACATCGAGCAGGCGGTTGGCTGCATAGTAGTAGTCGTCCTCATTGATCAGCATATTCTGCTTGGCAAAATTCAACAAGCGGTTGATTTCCGTATTGATGGACATGATTTTCCTTCCTTTCGGATTTTCTCGGCTCCCGGCTCCTGAAGAGCCGCTGTCTTATTTCTCGTAGCCGTTCGGGTGCTTCTGATGCCAGGTCCAGGCCGTGCCGATGACCTGCTCGACATTCGTGTAGCGCGGCTTCCAGCCGAGGATCTTGCGGGCTTTCTCCGAAGATGCGATGAGCTGGGCCGGGTCGCCAGCGCGGCGTGCGCCCATCTCGACCTTGATGTCCTTGCCCGTCGCCTTCTTGGCTGCCTCGATCATCTCTTTGACCGAGAAGCCCTTGCCATTGCCGAGGTTGAAGATGTTGCTCTCGCCGCCCTTGCGCAGGTACTCGAGTGCCAGCACATGAGCGTCGGCGAGGTCGATGACGTGGATGTAGTCGCGCAGGCACGTGCCGTCCGGCGTCGGATAATCATCGCCGAACACCGTGATGTGGTCGCGCTTGCCGAGCGGAACCTGCAGGATCAGCGGAATGAGGTGCGTCTCCGGGTTGTGATCCTCGCCGATGGAGCCATCGTCGAGTGCGCCGGCTGCATTGAAGTAGCGCAGGGAGACGTAGCGGATGCCGTCAGCGCGGCTGACCCACTTCATCATCTTCTCCATCGTGCGCTTCGACTCGCCGTACGGGTTCGTCGGCTCCGTCGGGTCGTCTTCCATGATTGGCACGCGCTTCGGCTCGCCGTAGACGGCAGCCGTCGACGAGAAGACGATCTTGTCGACGTGGTTGCGCACCATCGACTCGAGCAGCACCTGCATGCCGTAGACGTTGTTGTTGAAATACTTCAAGGGTTTCTGGACGCTCTCGCCGACGAGGGAGTTCGCCGCAAAGTGAATGACGGCCTCGATGTCGTTCTCCGTGAAAATCTTGTCGAGGATGGCCGCATCGCGGATATCGCCCTCATAGAACTTCGCTTTCGGATTCAGGGCATCGCGGTGACCCGTCTGCAGATTGTCGACGATGACGACATCTTCGCCCTTCTCCACGAGCTGATGAACTGCATGAGAACCGATATAGCCAGCGCCGCCACAAACCAGAATAGACATATGTAATCTTCTCCTTTTTTCTTTCATGATACAACAGATTGCACCTGGAAATCTGACTGAGATGTTAACTTCTTGTTAAACCAACCTTGCCTGCATCACTCTTCAATGCGATGCGTGCCGTCCGAGATGCTGGCCACGACAAAGCTCGGTGCATAGCCGATCTTCTTCGTGTACTGCTCGCCGACGTTCTTCTTGAAGGCTTCGATTGCGTCGTTCTTGACGAGGCTGACCGTGGAGCCGCCGAAGCCCGCGCCCGTCATGCGCGAACCGATGACACCGTCCTGCTGCCATGCGATCTCTGCGAGCGTGTCGAGCTCCTTGCCCGTCACTTCGTAGTCGTCGCGCAGCGAGAAGTGCGACTCGTTCATCAGGCGGCCGAACTCCTTCACATCGTTGTTCTCGAGAGCCTTGACAGCGTCGAGCGTGAGGTTGTTCTCGTAGACAGCGTGGCGTGAGCGGGGGCGCTCGAGGACGTCCTCGCTGTGGCCGGCAATCTGATTGAACTCATCGTTGCCGAGCTCACCGAGAGCCTTGAGGTCCGGCTTGACTTCCTTGAGCTCATTGAGCGCATGCTCGCACTGTGCGCGGCGAACGTTGTAGGCCGAAGATGCGAGGCTGTGCGGCTTGTTCGTGTTCGTGATGACGATGCTCGCATCCTCGAGCGCGATCTTGCTGTAGCGATAAGCGAGCGTGTTGCAGTCGAGCAGGATAGCGCAGTCCTTCTTGCCCATGCCGACAGCGAACTGGTCCATGATGCCGCAGTTGACACCGACGAACTGGTTCTCGGCCTTCTGCGAGAGCTTGACCATCTCGATCATGTCGAGGCCAAAGCCGAATGCTTCATTGAGGATGACCGACGTCAGGACCTCCAGCGAAGCCGAAGAGGAAAGGCCAGCGCCCGCCGGCAGCGTGCCGTAGATCAGGATATCGAAGCCGTGCGTTGCCTTGTGGCCGGCCTTCTCGAAGACATCGATGACACCCATCGGGTAGTTCGCCCAATCCTTGGCAGCGTCGTAGGAAAGGCCCGTCATCGGGAATTCGATGATGCCCTTGTCTGCAAGGTTCATCGAGTAGATGCGCGTCGTCATATCCTTGCGGTCCGCAACGACAGCGTACGTGCCGAGCGAGATTGCACACGGGAAGACGTGACCGCCGTTGTAATCCGTATGCTCGCCGATCAGGTTGACACGGCCCGGGGAGAAGTAGCTGCGCTCAGCCTGGCCACCGAACTGCTTCGTGAATTCCTGTTTCATCGTCGCTAAGATTTCCATTTTGTAACCCTCCATCTTTTCTGTAACCCTACATCGCCTTGCGTCCCGATTGGACGGCTCGTTGCTTTGGATACAAGCGCTTACCGGGTCAATACAGCACGGTAAACGTTTTCTTATAGCCCCTAAAAGAGGGTGCAAACCCGATTATTTACCGATTTGCACCTTCTTTTTTCTTGTTGTCTCTAGTTTACCGCTTCTGTCTTGTATTGTCAAGTATTATTGTAAACGTTTTCTGGAATTGTTTCTATGGCATAAAAAAGACCAGGCAGAAGCCTGGTCTTCTATAACTGATTTCTATTGTGCTCATGAGTCCGCCTGCAGCAAGGCATTGTAGACATCGCGGCGCGCGATGCCGAGCCGCTTGGCCGCCTCGCGCATCGCGTCCTTCTTGCTGAGCCCGTTCTCCATGAGCGCATGGCAGAGCACGACGGGGTCTTTCACCGTCTCCTCTTCCGGCGCCTGTTCGCCCGAAAAGCCCTCGACGATCAGCACATACTCACCGCGCGGCTCCTGTTCTGCGTAGTACGAGCAGAGCTCCTGCAAGGTGCCGCGGCGGAACTCCTCATAGCGCTTCGTGAGCTCGCGGCCGAAGGCGGCGCGGCGCCCGCCGCCTAGTACCTCAGCGAGCTGGCGCAGAGTCGCGCGCAGGTGATGCGGTGCCTCGTAGAAGATCAGGGTCTCGCGATGGCCCTTGACCTCCTCGAGGACTTCTTTCTGCTTCTTGGCCGTCTTGGGCAGGAAGCCGACAAAGGTGAAGCGCGTCGTGTCGAGGCCGGAGCAGATCAGGGCCGAGAGCCCTGCATTGCAGCCTGGCAGCGGTGAGACGCGGATGCCCGCCTCAATGGCGAGCATGGCGAGGTGGCTGCCCGGATCGCAGATGCCCGGCAGGCCCGCATCGCTGACACAGATGAGGTCGTGGCCCTGCAGCAACCATTCGATGAGCTCCGGCCCCTTCGTGAACTTGTTGTGCTCGTGGTAGCTCGTGAGCTTCGTGTGAATGTCAAAGTGCGTGAGGAGCTGGCGCGTGTGGCGCGTGTCCTCCGCCGCAATGAGCTCCACCTCTCCGAGCATGCGCACCGCGCGGTACGTCATATCCTCGAGATTGCCGATTGGCGTCGCGCAGAGATAGAGCGTGCCCATGGCAGCCGTTCTCTTCTCGTCTTCTTGTTGCTTCATGTATCTTCTCCTGCATCCTGCATGCCGTAGATGGCCAGGATCTCCTCCGTGTAGCTGCCATCCTCCCGATGTACGATGAGCGGCGGCATGACCTTGAGGCCGCCCGGCGCTGCGCCGACGACGGCCTCGATGAGCATCATATTCGGCGCCTTGCCCGCCTTCGGCTGCACCATGCGCAGCCGCTTGGGCTCCATCTGGTGCTCGTGCATCGCGACGATGATCTCGCCGAGCCGTTCCGGCAGGTGGACCATCGCAAAGCGGCCGCCGAACTTCAGCGCGTAGCGCGCTGCACAGACGACGTCTGTAAGGGTTGCTGTGAACTCATGGCGTGCGCGCGCGACGCCGCTCATCTTGTTGACCTGGCCGTGTGCCACAGGGCGGTACGGCGGGTTGGCCAGCACGGTGTCGAACGACTCTGCCGGGTAGAGCGAGCGGATGGCGCGGTAATCGCCCTCCTTGACTGTGATCTTTTCATCCAGTTCATTCATGAAGGCATTGCGCGCGGCGAGCTCCGCCATGACGGGGCTGATTTCCACTGCCTCGACGTGCGCGACTTCATCCGCTATGAGTAGCGGGATGACCCCCGTGCCCGTGCCGAGCTCCAGCACGCGCTGCCGCGAGCGGTAGCGCGGGAAGTGGGCCAGAAGGACCGCATCGAGCGAGAAACAGAACTCCCTCGTGTTCTGGATGATCTTGCGGCCACTCCTCATGAGGTCATCGAGCCGCTCGTGCTCGCCGAGCGCGACTTCTCTCATGATGGCTGGTCCTGACGGCCTGCATCCTTCGGCTGGCCGCCCTCGCGCTTCTCGCGTGGTGCCTTCGGCCGGCGCGCATTATGCGGCCGGCTCTGGCGCTCGCCGCCGCGGGTATCGCGCGGACGGCGGCTGCGGCGGCTGCGCGTGCCGTGCTCTGCGCCCTGCGCTGCGCTCCCGTTGCCATTCCCGTTCCCGCTGCTGCGGACACTGCGCTCGCGGCCCTCGTGCGGGCGGCGTTCTCTGCGCTCGCGTCTCGGACGGCGCTCCTCGCGCGATTCACGCGGCTTGGCATCAGGCTCCTGCTTCTCAGGCGCCTTGCCTTCACCTTCCTCGACCTCGATCTCCTGCTCGATGACATCTTCCCACGCGGCGACGACCGTGCGGCTGTTGTCGAGCAGGATGGTCGCCGTGCGGCGCTGCTGGTTGAGCGAGATGACCTTGCCCTCGCCGTCCACCGTGACGACGCGGCCGCCCTGCTGCGGCGGCTGGACCCGCTTCTGTTTCTTCGGGCACTCGCCGCAGTAGCACTCGCTCTCGTACTTGAGACAGCACATGAGGCGGCCACAGATGCCCGAGATCTTCGTCGGGTTCAGCGAGAGATTCTGCTCCTTGGCCATGCGGATCGACACGGGCTCGAAGTCCCCGAGGAATGTCGCGCAGCAGAGCGGCCGGCCACAGCAGCCGATGCCGCCCATCATCTTGGCCTCGTCGCGCACGCCGATCTGGCGCAGCTCGATGCGCGTGCGGAAGACGGAGGCGAGGTCCTTGACGAGGTCGCGGAAGTCGATGCGGCCGTCTGCCGTGAAGTAGAAGATGATCTTGTTGAGGTCAAAGGTGTACTCGACGTCGACGAGCTTCATGGGCAGCTTGTGCTCGCGGATCTTCTTCTTGCAGATGACGCGCGCCTCTTTCTCATGCTTGCGGTTGTCCTCGACGCGCTGCATGTCGTGCTCGTTGGCGATGCGCTGGATGACCTTTAGAGGCTGCGCATCCGGCGCGAGCTCGACCTCCTCCGGTCCCGTGACCACGCGCCCGCATTCCATGCCGCGGGCGGTCTCGACGATGACGTGCTGCCCCCTGGCAATCGTGAGCTGCCCCGGGCTGAAATGATAGATCTTGCCCGCTGTCTTGAAGCGGACTCCGATGATTGTCTCCAAATTGTTCCTCCTAGTATATATCAACACGCGCGCTTCACGCTATCACGCAATCGCGCGCACGGATCAAGAAGCCTTCCATCAGAAGGCGAAGATTGACATTGGCCTGCAGGCGGCGCTGCACCTCACGGACCTCGGCTAAGAGCGCGAAGACGCGGCCCTCCGGATACGTCGGCAGGAGTGCTAAGAGCTTCGCGCGGATGTCCCCGTGGTAGAGCAAGGGGCTGCCGCCATCCTCCGCCAGCACGAGCAGGTCGCGCAGCAGCATGTTGAGGTACAGGAAATACTCGCGCAGCGATTCGCGGTCGCGCGCACCCATATCCGCGGCGAGTGACCAGACGCGCTCCATGTCAAACGACGGCAGCTGCGCCAAAAAGTCGAGCGCCTCATCGCGCAGGTGCAGGCCCTCGTGTTCGTGGAGCAGGAGCGCCCGGCCGAGGCTGCCGTCCGACAGAGCGGCGAGCTCCGCGGCCTCCGCCTCCGGCACATCGTGCTGGAGCAGCACAGAGCGCATCTCCTGCGGCGAGAGCATGCCGAAAGCCACGGGCATGCAGCGCGACAAGATCGTGTCGAGCAGGGCGCTGCGCGCGCTCGTGACGAGGATGAAGGTCACAGGACCTTCCGGCTCCTCGAGCGTCTTCAAGAGACTGTTCTGCGCCGCCTCATTCATGCGGTCGGCATCGTCGATGAGCACGGTGCGCCGCTTCGCGAGCACGGGATAGCGCGAGACCTGCGTCTGCATCGAGCGGATGGCCTCGATGCGGATCTGTGCGGCTGACTTGCCGTTCTGCTCAGGCACGACCTCGAGGTAGTCCGGATGCGAGCCGAGCTGCATCGCGCGGCACGACTCGCAGTGCCCGCAGGGGCCGTCCTCCGCATCGCAGAGAATGGCCGCGGCGAGCACGCGGCCGACCATGCGCTTGCCGATGCCATCCGGCCCCGTGAAGAGCAAGGCATGCGGCAGGCGGCCCTCGCGCAGCATCGTACGCAGTGCCTCCTTCTGCTTCTCATGACCTGAAATCGTATCCCATCGCAGTTCCATCCCGATTGCCTGCCCCTTCCATGCCCCCGATGAAGTCCGTCAGGGTATTCATTTCATTATATCGTCGTACGAGTTTTTTCGCAATGGCACCCCGCAAAAAGACCGCATGCCGGCGTGTCTCAACCGACATGGCTCAATGGTTCACAGCGGCCTCGCTGCCGTGCACCTTCTCGTGCACCTTGCCGACATAGCCGTCCGGCAGGATGTGCATGTCGACGAGGATCTCCTGCACGCGCACGGCCGCATAGAGGTTGAAGCGCACATCGGGGTCACTGAGGTCGCGCATGAGCAGCTGCTCGATCTTATCGCTGCGGTAGCGCACCGTATTGGCGTGGACGAAGAGCTCTGCCGCCGTCGCCGAGTAGTTGAAATTCGTCTCCAGCAGCAGCTTGAGCGTCGCCAGGAGGTCGCCTTCGTTCTCACCGTCGTATTCGAGCAGGCGCCCGAGCGCTGAGCGGCAGAACGCGAAGGCCGACTCCACGCCGCCAGCAAAGATATTGCTGAGGATGCCGCAGTCCTCGTAATAGCGGAAAAAGCCGTGCTCGTGCTTCGTCCTGCCGTAGGACAGCGTCATGCGCGCCTCCTGATAGCTCCGCTGGAGTTCAGGCAGCTTGTGCACGCTGCCGAGGCCGCAGTCGACCTGTACCTGATGGCGCTTGGAGAAGTCCTGCTGCCAGTCCTGCAGCATCTGCTGCATGCCCGCCGTGTGATCGCGCAGGGCCGGCTCGAGATTGCTGTCCACGTCCGGCATGATCACGAGGCCCCTGCCCTGCCACGTCAGTGGACATAGGATGGCATCGGCGTAGCGATGCGCGAGCTGCAGTAGGCTGCCCGTGAAGTCCACCTCCATATCCGAGATGGACTGGTCTTCGAAGTCCACCAGCATCACGCGATACGCCTGGGCTGCATCGAGGTCGATGCCGTTCTGGTGCAGCAGGTCCTCGAGGCGGTACTGGGTACTGGCAAACGCCTTCGTGAGGATCTGGTCGGTCACGCGCCGGACCTCCTGACCGAGGTCGATCTGGCTGCGCAGGAAATACGAGAGTGCCAGCCGCACTGGCTTCACCTTCTGGACGAGTCCATCGATCTCGTCCTCTGTCGTCCGGCTGATGAACAGGAAGAGACGCAATTCTTCCTGTGGCAGGCTCGTCTGCAGCACGAGCAGGCGCCGGTCATGCATGTAGTAGTACTGTTCGTCTTGAAACGATGGCATATGGCAGAGGATTTTGCGGATGGACTCTGCCACGGGAATCCGTTCCGGATAGAATTCCCTGCCATTCCCTGCGACGAGGAGGATTGGTTTGCTCAGAATCTTCTTTAAATAGCGGCCGAGTCCGTCAGCACCCTGAACGATACTCGTCTGCAACAGCTCATATGACTTTTGATCCAAAGTCTGTTCACCCTTTTCGAAAACCTTCCTCTACATTATAGCACAGGAATTCCCTCGAACTGAATAGCCCGCGACAAAAAGGAGTGCAGACCCTGCGGCTGCACTCCCGGATAAAACGATTCAATTTTTCTTGTCCCTGTGCGGCAGATAGCGGTCGAACAGCGCGATGACGCGGTCCGAGGCCGGCGTCAGGAGCATCCAGCTCAGGACGATGCTGCAGATGGAGCCCGAACCTACGACGACATCCGTCAGCCAGTGTGCGCCCGACATGATGCGCGGCATCGAGAAGACGATGACGACGAGTAGGCTAGCGGCAAAGGCCCTCTTGCCGAAGTAGCGCAACATGTAGAACGTGAAGATCAGCAGCATCATGCCGTGGTCGCCCGGAAAGCTCGTGCTCGACCAGTCCTTGGCCGGCCAGCCCGTGAGCTCCGAGACGCGCAGCACGGGCACGCCCTGCAGCGTGAAGAACTTCGTCGCGCTCGGCCGCTCAAAGCCGAGCATCATGTCGAACTGCTTGGCGATCACGGCCGTCACGAGCATGGTCAGGCCGATGCAGAGCATCCAGCGCCGCCCCTTAGCGTCCTGCAGCCGGTAGTAGTGGTAGAAGATGCCAAGCATGAAGAGAAACGCCACGGCGTCGAACGGCCGCAGATTCGTGAAGGCCACCAAGTAGAGCAGGGCCTGGCTCTGCCCAATCAGGTGATTGAAGAAGAAAAAGACCGATTTGTCAATCTCATACCAAAAGCCTGCCTGTCCAGGCAGCAGCCAGCTCGCAAAGAGCAGTATGCCAAAGATTGTGAAGCCCAGCACCCCGAGCCATCGTTTTGTTGTCAAGAGAATATCCTTCTTTCTAACGTTCTAGCATTCTCGCAATCCTGCCATGGCGAGCACGTCATTTGCTGCTGCGCTTAGCGCGCACATAGCGCAGGGCCGAGAGCCCGGCCACTGCGCCCTCGTGGACGGCCTTTGCGACCTGCAACAGGCCGCCTGTGCAGTCGCCCGCGGCGAAGAGTCCCGGCACATTCGTCGCCTGCTGCGCATCCACCTTGACGTCCGTGCCGTCGAGCATGGCACCGATCTTGCGCGCGAGCTCCGAGCTGCCGGCCGTGCCGATGGCGAGAAAGATGCCGTCGAGCGGCAGCTCTGTGCCGTCCTCGAAGCGGACGCCCGTGACGCGGTCGCCGCCCTCGACAGCGGCCAGCTTCTGCGTACGGACCTCGATGGCATCGGGGACAGGTACTTGGAGCGGCTCGCCGTTTGTCAGCAGCATGACCTTGCCGGCATGCGGTTGCAGGACCTGCGCTTCGTGCAGGGCATACTCGCCCGAGCCGATGACCGCGACCTGCTTGCCGCGGTAGAAGAAGGCATCACAGATGGCGCAGTAGCTGACGCCCCTGCCCTCAAACTCAGCCACGCCGGGAATCGGCAGCGTACGGCGCGAAGCACCGGCGGCGAGCACGACGGCCGGCGCTTCCCATTCGTGTTGCTGAGCCTGTGCTTTGAAACCATCGAATGTGTCATTGAAGGAGAGCGCTAAGAGCTCATCCTCGACAATCTGCACGCCGAGCCGCTCGGCCCCCGCTGCGCCGCGGCGCAGCAGCTCCTTGCCGGAAATCGGCTCAGCAAAGCCGTAGTAATTCTCGATCTTCTCGGTCTTAGCGAGGCCGCCCGTCTCGATGCCCTTCGTCACGACCGTCACCGCGAGGCCGCCGCGCCTCGCGTAGAGCGCCGCCGAGATGCCAGCCGGGCCCGCGCCAATCACCAAGAGATCTGTCTTCTCCGTCTTCATGTTGAGACTTCCTTTCCCAAAAAATCATCATTCAAGATGCAAACTGCCAATCTGCGTATTTTCTCAGTATAGCAGGCAACCTCCCGAGCTTCCGTGAGCCAGTCACAAGCATCTCAGTCGGCGCGGATGGCCCAGCGCAGCTTCGTCGAGTGTGCGCGGCTGTTCTCGTAGCACTCCTCGCGGCTCGGGCGGATGACCTCGCGCGCGATATCCTGATAGATGCCCTGCTGATGGAACGCCTTGAACGCTTTCTTGACGATGCGGTCCTCGCCTGAGTGGAACGTCAGGATGGCGGCGCGGCCGCCCGGTGCCAGCGCATACGGAAGCTTCTCCATGAATTCGTAGAGGACTTCGTACTCGTGGTTGACGTCGATGCGCAAGGCCTGGAAGACGCGCGCGCTGCTCTTGCGGATGATATCGCGGCGGTCCGGCACCTTGCCCGCTGCATCGCGCGGCAGGCGCACCTTCTCGAGTGCAGCCTCGATGACCGCGTAGAGCTCGCGCGTCGTGCGGATGGGCCGGTGCTTCTCTGCACGAATGATCTGGCGCGCGATGGCCTCGGCATACGGCTCGTCGGCGTTTTCCTGCATCATGCCGACGAGCTCTTCATAGTCGAGCTGGCGCAGGCGGTCCGCCGCCGAGATGCCCGCCTGCGGATTGAGCCGCAGGTCGAGCGGGCCATCCGACTTGTAGGTGAAGCCGCGCTCTGGATTGTCGATCTGCATGGACGAGACGCCGAGGTCCGCGAGCACGAAATCGAACGGGCCGACTTCTTCTGCCAGCTTGTCGATCTCGCAGAAGTTCATCTGGCGGCGCTCCCAGATATCCGGGCCAAAGCCCTTCGCGCGGATGCGCGCCTCTGTCTTGGCCGACTCGATTGGGTCGACGTCGCCGCCGTAGAGATGACCTTTGCCCTCGAGCTTCTCGAGCATCGCGAGCGTGTGGCCGCCGTAGCCGAGCGTCGCATCGAAGCCGCGCTCGCCCGGCTTTATCGCGAGAACCTCGAGGATCTCCTTGACCATGATGGGGATGTGCGTGCCGGCCGGCGTATTGCCCTTGGCGCGCACATGGGCAATCTCCTCCCCGTACTTCTCCGGATTGAGCTCCTTGTACTTCTCCGCGAAATGGCGCGGGTAACGGCCGCTGTAATGGATGCGCCGCTTATGCGGCTTCTCCTGCTGCTGTTCATCATGACGTTCCATAATCATGCCTCTCTCTTTCATCTGTCCTAGTTTTACTATAGTAGTATAGCAACGCCGTTTCCCCGCTGTCAAAAAAATGTCTGCCAAGGTGTGCATTTTATCTCTTGACAGT
>ENA-UEYI01001540-UEYI01001540.1-human-gut-metagenome-genome-assembly--contig:-NODE-1540-length-18870-cov-4.511307_pt1 | contig 18870 bp, 14 predicted proteins | sample MGYA00242900_ERZ507916 | MGnify/ENA primary metagenome ERZ507916 (study PRJEB26167, sample SAMN06115521) | human gut metagenome | host: Homo sapiens | place: China:Chongqing | collected 2015-09-02...
CGGGGATATTCCCATCACTGCAGCCATCTGTTTGCCGGAAAAACCGAAACGGAGCAGGACGGCGATGCGCAGCTCAGTTTCTACTCAAGGAAAGCACGCTGCCAGCGGCTGATTTGTCAAGGTCGTTTAAGTACACTGCGTCGATCGTCCTCACTTTCATCGTTCTTAACGCTTCGTCGACGTACTTGTAGTTCGCAAGATCGCCGATAATGTAGGTTTTATCGTTCGACCTTACTATCGTGTTTACGCTCTTGTATTCGGAAGTCGTAACAATATCGTAAGACTTATCGAGCGGGATATTCATAACGCCAACGCAACATGACGCCGCTAACACGCAAACCGCGATAACAATCGGCTTGAACTTCGGCATCATAAAAAACTGACTGCATACGAAATAAAGTACGAAAACCGCAAAGAGCCAACCTGTCGCAAAAATTCGCAGTTCGGCAAGCGGCAGTTTACAGACGAATAGCGCGATATCGTCTACGAGTACGAGCGGTATCCCGGCAACGCTCAATAATATTCCCGCTTGCGGAATCAGAAGCGTAATCGTAAGCGCTAGCACGATTGCGATAAACGCGACCGTTACGATAGGGATAACAAGCAGATTTACGAACACCGAATACGTGGGAAACGCGTTGAAATACACGAGCGACACGGGCGTGATACCTATCTGCGCGGAAAGTGAAACTGCGAGCGCGGAAGCGATAGGCTTTGGCAGAAAACGTGAAAACACCCGAGTAAAACTTTTTGCGAACAACAATATTCCTAGTACTGCAGCAACGCTCATTTCAAATCCTACGTCGAACAGACTTACGGGCTGAACCGCAAGTATGACCGTTACCGCGAAACATAACCCACTCAGCGGATCACGTTGTTTTCCGATCGATCCCGCTATCAACCCGAGAATACACATTATCGACGCGCGTACTACGGAAAGCGCAAACGAAGCGAGAAAACAATAAAACGTAAGCGCAACCGCGATAACGCCGAGTTTCACGAATCGATTTGCACGCAGTTTATCGAGTATAAACGCCGCTATCGCCACTACGAACCCGACGTGAAGCCCTGACACAGAAAGTATGTGTCCGATACCGCTTACGCTGTAATAATCGGTTACGGTGTTGTCGATCGAGCCTTTGTCGCCGGTTATCATACCGAACGCGATTTGTCCGTATTCGTTTAAGTTTTTATCAAGCGCGTCGCTCATTTCGTTCCGAAGATTATCGAAAAAACCGGGCTCTGCACCGATAAACGATAACTCCGAAGCGTCGACTATTGCGTAATATTTTATGTCGTTTCTCACGGCGGCGCTGTTCTTTGCGTTGAATTCAGTGAACCGAACGTCAGTCGATACGCCTATTCTGTCGCCGCGCTCGAGAAACGTTATGGTCGCAACGTCATCGTCGGTAACGGAAACGCGCAATTTGCCCGTCACTCGCTCTCCGTTCGCCGTAACGTCGCGCAATAAATATGCCGCGCCGTCGTTCGTAAGCGTTTTCGTTTCGATCGTGCCTATCAAATAGTAACTTTCATCGGCTTTCAGTTCGCTTTTCCAGTTATATTTAGTGACAGTAATCGTGACGAAACACGAAACCGCCACTATAAAAGAAATCGAAAAAGCAACGCATACAACCGGTTTTCCGTTAAGACCGAGCATTGCCGCGACAAGCAAAAGCAACGCCGTCACTACGATACTCGTGACGGCGGCATACGGATCGGGCAACAGTACTACGCAAAGCGTAACTGTCACCGCACATACCGCGGTAAGTAAAAACGGTCTGAAATTTACCGGTCGTTTCATTTTTGTCTTTAGTAAAAGCCCGGATAACTTATAAAGACACCCGGGCAATCCTTTTACATATTATCTAAATTCTCGTAAAGCGGGAACGCGTCGCAAAGTTTCTTTACTTCCGCTTTTACGTAAGGCACCGCCTCTTCTTTGTTCTTAATAACGGAAGCGATAAGGTTACCGATTATCGTCATCTGCTCTTCCTTGAACCCGCGAGTGGTCGCCGCGGGCGTCCCGAGACGTATTCCGCTGGTCACAAACGGACTTTGCGGATCGTTGGGAATCGCATTCTTGTTGGCTGTAATATTACACTCGTCAAGAAGCCTTTCGATTTCTTTGCCCGTAGTATTCTGATCTACGAGTTTTACGAGCATAAGATGATTGTCGGTTCCGCCAGACACCAAACCTATTCCGTTATTCATAAGCGAATCGGCAAGCGCGGCGGCGTTTTTGACGATCTGTTTCTGATATTCCTTAAAATCGTCTTTCAACGCTTCTTCGAACGCTACAGCTTTTCCGGCGATGACGTGCATAAGCGGTCCGCCCTGCGTACCCGGGAACACGGCTTTGTCTATTTGTTTTGCAAGCGCGGCTTTGCACATAATCATGCCGCCTCTCGGTCCTCTCAGCGTTTTGTGCGTAGTTGTCGTAACGACGTCCGAATACGGCACGGGCGACGGATGAAGCCCCGCCACGACAAGTCCCGCGATATGCGCGATATCAACCATCATATACGCGCCGACTTTATCCGCAATCTCGCGTATACGCTTGAAATCGATAATTCTAGGATACGCGCTGGCGCCCGCAAGAATCAGTTTCGGCTTGTGTTCGAGCGCGAGTTCTTCCAGTTTGTCGTAATCGATAGTTTCGGTATCGTCGCTTACGCCGTAAGAAACGATATTATACTCTTTTCCGGAAATATTGACAGGACTGCCGTGCGAAAGATGGCCGCCGTGAGCAAGGCTCATACTGAGCACGGTATCGCCCACGTTAAGAAGCGCGAAAAAAGTAGCGAGGTTAGCGTTCGCGCCGCTATGCGGCTGAACGTTTGCGTGTTCGCACCCGAAGAGTTTTTTCGCACGCTCGATAGCGAGGTTCTCCACCTCGTCCACGTATGCGCACCCGCCGTAGTAACGCTTGCCGGGATAGCCCTCGGCGTACTTGTTGGTAAGATGTGATCCGACCGCCGCCATGACTGCGGGGCTTACGAAATTCTCGCTCGCGATAAGTTCGATATTGCTTTGCTGACGCGTAAGTTCGCGTTTCATCGAAGCTGCAACTTCGGGATCGACGGACGCAACGAGTTTAAGGTCAATCATAATTATCTCCTTGTGGGGTATTCAGAATTTTGACTACGTGCGAAACGTATTTCTTCGAATAGTAGAATTTATCGAAAACGAATGCGATTATAAGTCCGACAGCAAGTCCCGAAAAGGCGTACAAAGCAAGCATAAGTTCGCTTTGCTCTACAGTCGACGTGATTACGAGCGCGATAATCATCAGCACAAGCGGCAATAAAAACAGCATAAGCGTGGCAACGAGCGGTTTTTGCGGTGCGAGCGAAACGAGCACTTTGTCTTGAGGTTTTGCTCCTATATCGTTTGCTGCGGGAAGCGTCGTGACTTTTTTGCTCGCAAGCGCGCACGCTTTGCACCCCTCGCACGCCGAGGATCTTACAATCTCGACGTACGCTATCGAGCGTTTTACGCGAACGACTTTACCGTCGAGTTTCTCGCAATCATTCATTGATTTTAATCGACAATTCTTTCAATTGTTTTGGCTCGACGGGCGACGGCGCGTCGGTCATAAGATCGGAAGCGTTCTGCACTTTCGGGAACGCGATAACGTCCTTTATGTTGTCGGTTTTGCTGAGAAGCATAATCAGTCTGTCAAGGCCGAACGCAAGACCGCCGTGCGGAGGCGTACCGTAATTGAACGCGCCGATAAAGAACCCGAAACGTTCCTCGATTTGCTCGTCGGTAAAGCCGAGCACGTTAAACATTTTCTTCTGTATCTCGCGCGAGTGGATTCTTATACTGCCGCCGCCGGCTTCCTGACCGTTGATAACGAGGTCGTAGGCTTTTGCGCGGACTTTGAGCGGCTCGGAGTCGAGAAGCGGCAAGTCCTCGGTTTTGGGCGAAGTGAACGGGTGATGAACCGCTACGCAACGCTTTTCTTCCTCGCTCCATTCGAGCATCGGAAACTCGGTAATCCACAAAATATCGTAGTAACTGTCGTCGATAAGACCGGCGATTTCCGCGAGGTGCAGACGGAGCGCGCCGAGCGCGGCGAACACGACGTCGTTTTTATCTGCGACGAAGAAGATAATATCGCCGACTTCCGCGTTAGCGCGCTCGAGTATGGCGTTTATGGTTGATTCGTCCATGAACTTAGTAATCGAGGACTGCAGCCCTTCGTCTTTCACCGCAATCCAGGCAAGCCCGCGAGCGCGATAGGTCTTAACAAACTCGCCGAGCGCGTCGACGTCGCGGCGGGAAAGAATCGCGTCGGCGCTCTTGTAAAAGCCTTTCGCGTTGATCATTCTTACGCTGCCGCCGTTTTTGATTGCGGAAGTAAACACTTGGAAAGCGCAATTCTTGACGAGATCGGACACGTCCTGAAGTTCGAGTCCGAAGCGCGTATCCGGTTTATCCGAACCGAAGCGCGACATTGCCTCGGCATAGGTCATTCTTCTGATTTTTTCGGGAAGGTCGTAGCCGATGCAGTCTTTAAAGACCTTTCTGACAAGTCCTTCCGCTATACCCATTACGTCCTCTTCGTCATCAACGAACGACATTTCCATATCGATCTGGGTAAACTCCGGTTGACGGTTGGCTCTGAGGTCCTCGTCGCGGAAGCATCTTGCAATCTGGAAATATCTGTCGAATCCGCTGATCATAAGCAACTGCTTATATAATTGCGGCGACTGCGGAAGCGCATAAAACTCTCCGGGATGCACTCTGGACGGAACGAGGTAGTCGCGCGCGCCCTCGGGCGTGGATTTTCCTAAGAACGGAGTTTCGATCTCAAGGAAGTTATTGTCGATAAGATAATTACGGACTACGTTGCAAACCTTACTGCGTAATTTGAAGCGTTCCTGATACGAAGCGTTACGAAGGTCAAGGTATCTGTATTTAAGTCTGATCGCCTCGTTCGCAGCGGAATTGTCTTCGATGACGAACGGCGGGGTGTCGGCGTCGGAAAGAACGCGCATTTCTTCCGCTACGAGTTCGACTTCGCCCGTGGGCATTTTCGGATTTATGGCGTCATCGCCGCGACTTCTGAGTTTACCTCTGACCGCCAGAACGTATTCAGATCTGATACTTTCGGCTTTGGCGAAACTTTCTTTGGTCGCTACGGAAGCGTCGAATACGACCTGAACGATACCCGTGCAATCACGAAGATCGATAAAAATCAATCCGCCCAAATCTCTTCTTTTTGCCGCCCACCCCATAACAGTGAGTTCCTGACCGATTTGCGACGTAGTGACTTCGCCGCAATAATCGGTTCTTTTCATCTGTCCCAAAAACTCTGACATTATCTTTTCTCCAAAATGTAGTTTACTAAGTTATCTATCGTAGTTTGCTCGCTCGTTCCGTCGGCAAGCTTTTTGACCGTAACGACGCCGGTCGACGCTTCCGTATCGCCGATAACGACGACGTATTTCGCCGCAAGTTTATCCGCGTATCTGAACTGCGCTTTCAGACTTCTGCCGGTATTGTCGGTATCCGCGGCAATTCCGTTTTTCCGAAGCATCATCACAACGTCGCGACACTTATCGGTAAGCACTTGGTTCTGACTGATGACGAATATATCCGGGCGATCGTCGTTCTCGATATTCACTCCTATCGAATCGAGAAGCATCAAAAGCCTTTCAAGTCCCAGTCCGAATCCTACGCAGGGAGTAGGTTTGCCGCCCACGGATTCGACGAGGTGATTGTATCTGCCGCCGCCGCAAACCGTACCTTGCGAGCCGAGCGCCGTAGTCACGAACTCGAATACGGTTTTGGTATAATAATCAAGACCGCGAACTATGTTCGGATTTATTACGTACTCAATGCCGCCACGCTTTAACAGCGATTCGAGCTCGATCATGTGCGCTTTACAGTCGTCGCAAATGTAGTCAAGAATTCTCGGCGCGCCTTCGACGATCTTTTTGCATCCTTCTACTTTGCAGTCGAGAATACGCAAAGGGTTATGTTCGAAACGTTCTTTGCAAGTCGGACACATTTCGGAGAGTTTGCCGGCAAGATACGCTTTGAGCGCTTCGTTGTATTTGCCTCTGCACTTCTCGCAACCGATGCTGTTAAGGTTAAGCACCAGACCGGTTACCCCTACGCTTGAGAGAAACGTGTGCGCAAGACTGATGACTTCGTAGTCGAGCGCCGCGTTATCGCCGCCGTAAAGTTCCACGCCGAATTGATGATGTTCTCTCAGTCTGCCCGCTTGCGGATTTTCGTAGCGGAATACCGGAGTGATATAGTACATTTTCAGCGGCAACGACAGCGCGTCGAGCGCGTTTTCCACGAACGAACGCGCTACTGGAGCGGTTCCTTCGGTTTTAAGCGTGATCGAACGATTGCCCTTGTCGAGAAACGTGTACATTTCCTTTTTTACGACGTCCGTATCGTCGCCGATCGAACGCGTGAAAAGTTCGGTGTGTTCGAAAGCCGGAGTACGAATCTCACGGAAACCGTAAAGATGCGCCGCTTTTCTTGCCATGCTTTCGACGTATTGCCATTTATAACTGTCGGACGGGAGAACGTCCTTGGTGCCTTTCGGGATATTTATCATAGTCGCTCCTAAAACGCCGATGCGTTAAAGAATATATTTCTTGAGGTCGTGCTTTCTAACTTGCTTGGAAAGATGTTCGTCGACGTACTTTTTGTCGATCGTAACGTCAACGACCGGGTGATCGCCGCCCGCGTTGAAACTCAGATCATCGAGCAAACTTTCCATAATAGTATGCAGTCTTCTCGCGCCTATATCCTCGCCGGTTTCGTTTTCGAGCGCGGCGATTTCAGCCATTTCCGCGATAGCGTCGTCGGTAAATATAAGATTGATATTGTCCACGCCAAGCATATATTTATACTGGCGGGTTATCGCGTTTTCGGGGACGGTGAAAATATTCACGAAATCCGCGGCGGTAAGGCTCTTGAGTTCTACGCGAATGGGGAATCTTCCCTGAAGCTCGGGGATAAGATCGTGCACTCTGCTGATCTGGAACGCTCCGGACGCGATGAACAGAATATAATCGGTTTTGATCGCGCCGTACTTGGTCATGACGGTACAGCCTTCAACGATAGGCAGAATATCTCTCTGAACGCCTTCTCTCGAAACGTCCGGTCCGCCGCTTCTGCCGCCCGAGGAAGCGATTTTATCGATTTCGTCGATAAAGATTATTCCGTCTTGTTCGGCGCGCGCAAGCCCCTCGGAATTAAGACTATCCGTATCGATATGCTTTTCGCTCTCTTCGTCGGTCAGAATTTTCAAAGCCTGTTTTACGGTGACTTTGCGTTTCTTTTTACGCTTGGGAAGCATTCCTCCGAAAATATCGCCGAGGTTCAGTTCCGCGCCGCTTCCCGGAATTATTTCCATGGGCTTCGCCGATTCGTCGACTTCGATTTCCAGCATGTGTCCGTCAAGTTTTCCTTCGCGAAGTTCGCTCTCGACTCCCGCTCTTATAGCCTCTTCGGACGTATCGGTCAGTTTTTTCTTTCTCGCAGCAGTTATGGCGTCGATAATCTTCTTTTCCGCAACGATACGCGATTTTTCCTCGATTTCTGCCATACGCTCGTCTTTTACGAGTCGAATAGAAACCTCTACGAGGTCGCGGATCATCGATTCCACGTCGCGACCGACGTAACCGACTTCGGTAAATTTCGTTGCTTCGACCTTGACGAAAGGCGCCTTTACAAGTTTAGCGAGTCGTCTTGCGATCTCGGTTTTACCTACGCCGGTAGGTCCTTGCATAATTATGTTCTTCGGAGTGATTTCTTCGCGGATTTCGTCGGGAAGTTGCGATCTTCTATAGCGGTTTCTCAGCGCGATCGCGACCGCGCGTTTCGCTTCGCTCTGTCCGATAATGTATCTGTCAAGTTCCGAAACTATCTGTTTCGGCGTAAGTTCGTTTTTCAAGCGTTAAACCTCCTCGACCGTAATGTGGTTGTTGGTGAAAATGCAGATTTCGCTGGCAACTTTCATTGCTTCCACGGCAATGCTTTTCGCACTCATTTTAGTGTTTCTCAGTAGCGCCCGAGCCGCCGCAAGCGCGTAATTCCCGCCGCTTCCTATAGCACAAACGCCGCTTTCGGGCTGAATGACGTCGCCCGTACCGGATAGTACGAACATATCGTTTTCGTCGGCAACGATCATCATCGCTTCTAATTGTCGCATGCCCTTATCTCCGCGCCAAAGTTGCGCCAAAGCGACCGCGCTTCGCATAAGATTGCCACTGTACTTGTTCAGCATTTCCTCCAGTTTCTCTCTGAATGCGAAAGCGTCGGCAACCGTTCCGGCAAAACCCGTAACGACCTTATCGTTATATATGCGGCACACTTTGACCGCGTTTCCTTTCATTATCACGCTTTGACCCGCCGTTACCTGTCCGTCGCCGGCGATAACGGTTTTGCCGTCGCGTTTTACTCCGACTATAGTCGTTCCTTTAATATCCATTGTTTATCTCCGTTCGTTTTATTAAACTCTTTATCGTGATAAAGAGTCGTAGCTATGCGCACATAGCACTCTTAAAAGTAATACGTATTTATTGTAGCATAACGCCGCGTATAAATCAAATTAAAAATCGGCGTTTTTTAAATCTTTTAGGCTTTTTTCCGTATAATAAAGTTTTTTAGCGGTTTTATCCCTGATCTTTTCGGCGGGCGGCGGCAATAAACCGAAGTTCGCGTTCATAGGTTGGAACGCCGCGTTAGGCGTTTCCAGATACGAGCAAAGCGCGCCGATTATCGTAGTGCGCGGATATTCGGGTTCCCGAGCGCCGTTTAACCGCGCGATAACCGATCTTGCCGCAACCAATCCGCTCATTATGCTTTCGACGTAGCCTTCCACTCCGGACAACTGCCCCGCTATATAAACGTTGGGATACTCGAGCGTTGTAAAATGCCTGTTTATCGTTTCCGGAGCGTTTACGAACGTGTTTCGATGCATTACGCCGTAGCGTAAAAATTCGGCGTTCGCGAGCGCAGGAATCATTCTGAACACGCGTTCCTGCTCTGTGAATTTAAGGTTAGTCTGAAATCCTACGATATTAAACGCTTCTCCCGCCGTGTTCTCTCTTCTCAGTTGTACCACAGCATAAGGACGTGCGCCGGCACCGTCACGGAAACCGACCGGACGGAGCGGACCGAATCTCAGAGTGTCCACGCCGCGTTTAGCCATAATTTCCACGGGCATACACCCCTCGAAAATTTCCGATTTTTCAAAATCGTGGAGAACCGCGCATTCAGCCGTCACGAGCGCGGAAATAAACGCTTCGTACTCTTCCTTATTCATCGGACAATTGACGTAATCGCCCTCGCCTCTACCGTATCTGTCGGCGGTGAACGCTTTGTCGTAGTCAATGCTGTCGCCCGAAATCACCGGCGCGGCGGCGTCGTAAAAATGCAGACCCGCGCCCAGTTTATCGGAAATGCTTTTGCCGAGCGCTTCAAGCGTCAACGGCCCGGTCGCGATTATCGTAAAATCTTCGCCGTCGAAATCTTCGACCACTTCGTGCACCACTTCGATATTTTTATCGCCGAGGATACGCTTAGTTACCGTTTCGGAAAACTTTTCTCTGTCTACGGCGAGCGCGCTGCCCGCTGGGACTTTTACCTCGTCCGCGATTTTTAATAGTTCGCAGTCAAGGTACCGTAGTTCCGCTTTCAACAGCCCCGAAGCGGTGGACGGCACGTCGCTTTTTAAAGAGTTGCTGCACACAAGTTCGCCGAAATCGTCTGAGTGATGCGCTGGCGATCGCGTGATGGGTTTACACTCGAAAAGGCGGACTTTTTTGCCCGCCTTCGATAAAGTCAATGCCGCTTCGGAGCCGGCTAGCCCCGCGCCTATTACGTTGATTTTTCTTTCTTCCACTTAGTCTACCTTAATTTTTCTTGTCGAGATTGCGCTTGTAATCGCAATTCTTATTCGAGCACTTGATATACTTACCGTTCTTCTGATCTTTCACTACGGTATACGCGCCGCACTTCGGACACTTTTCGTCTGCTATCGGATCGAACGACGTAAAATCGCAATCGGGATAGCCCGTGCAACCGTAGAAAGTCGCTTTTCTCGTCACGATTTTTTTAATCGGTTTACCGCACTTCGGACACTTTCCGTAGTCGCCGTCGGTATCGGACTTGACAGTCATGATATTCCTTATATTTTTACACTCGGGATAACCTGAGCAAGCGAGGAAATTCCCGTATCTGCCCTTTCTCAGCACCATAGGTCTGCCGCACTTTTCGCAAACTTCTCCGGTCGCTTCGGGCGCGGTGCTTTCCTCGGGTGCGGTGCTACCGGAAGCGGGGCGCAATGAGAACGAATCGCCGTTACCTTGCGGCTTAATTTCGCCGTCATCAAGTGTTTCTATCGGCTTCGTGTTCTTACACTTGGGATAATTCGGACAAGCAAGGAATTTTCCGAACTTGCCGTTTCTTACCACCATAAGCGCGCCGCACTTATCGCACTTTACGTTCGACACTTCGTCCGCCGCTTTCAGCGAGAACGAGTCGCCGTTAGCAGCCGCGATTTTATCCTCGAATCCGTCATAGAACTCGCCCACAACGTTCTGCCAAACCTTTCCGCCGTACTCGATATCGTCGAGTTTTTCCTCCATGTTCGCCGTAAACTTCACGTCCATAATGTCCGGAAAATATCTGACGAGCATATCGGTCACTTCCTCGCCGAGTTTGGTGGGAACGAGATATTTGCCGTCCTTTTCGATGTAATTGCGCGTTCCGAGAAGCGTGACGGTAGGAACGTAAGTAGCCGGTCTGCCGATGCCTTTTTCTTCCATGAGTTTGACCAGACTCGCTTCGGTATAGCGTGCGGGCGGCTTGGTGAATTTCTGCTCGTACTTATGTTCGACGAGCGTGAGAATATCTCCCTCGTTCATTTCCGGTAGCCGTGCGTTCTGCTCATCGTCCTCTTTACTGTCGTCGACGTAAGCGCTGTAAACTGCGGTATAACCTTTAAACAGCGGCGTTTTTCCGTTCACTTTGAACCCGTAATTGCCGGCGGTAACCTCAACAGAAACGGAATTATATTTCGCTTCACTCATCTGGCTCGCCATAAATCGTTCGTATATGAGTTTGTAAAGTCTGTAATGATACTTGTTGAGAACGTCTTTAAGGCTTTCGGGCGTTCTGCCGAGCGTAATGGGGCGAATCGCTTCGTGCGCGTCCTGCGCGGATTTTTTCGAAGCGTAATAGTTCGGCTTTTCGGGAACGTAGTCTTTGCCGAATTTTTCGGAGATGAACTCGCGCGCCGCGGTTATAGCGTCGGGAGAAACTCGTGTAGAGTCCGTTCTTATATAAGTGATAAGCGCGATTTTGCCCTCGCCCGGAATATCGACGCCCTCGTAAAGAGCCTGAGCCGCCGACGAAGTTTGCTGAAGCGTCATGCCGAGTTTATTGAGCGCGTCCTGTTGCATCGAACTCGTAATGAACGGTGCGGGTGCGTGCGACTTCGTGACCGTCTTTTTGACTTTCGTCACCACGTAGTCTTTATCTTTAAGCGCGGCGATCGCGTCGTCCACTTCTTCCTTGGATTTCAACGTGAGTTTCTTTTTGTTCAACGTTGCGAGCGAAAGTTTGACGTTCATACCGTCGCCCGACTTTACGATCGACCAGAACGGCCAGTATTCTTCGGGCTTGAATGCACGTATTTCGCGTTCGCGCTCGACTATGAGCCGAAGCGTAACGGACTGAACTCTGCCCGCCGACAAGTTACTTTGAATTTTTTTGCAAAGCACCGGGGAAACTTTATAGCCCACGAGTCTGTCGAGCACTCTTCTCGCTTGCTGTGCGTCGACGAGATTAAGGTTGATTTCTCTCGGGTGGCTCAAGCCTTTTTGGACGGCTTTCTGCGAAATTTCGTTAAACTCCACCCGGACGGGGGCTTTTTCATCAAGCCCGAGTACGTTTGCGATATGCCACGAGATTGCTTCGCCTTCGCGATCCGGGTCGGTCGCGAGATATATTGCGTCGGACTTTGCCGCGAGTCTTTTGAGTTCTTCTACCGTGGACTTTTTGTCCGGCATAATTTCGTACTTCGGTTCGAAATTCTTTTTCACGTTTACGGCTAGCGAGCGAACGGGCAAGTCGCGTATATGACCTTTCGTAGCAAAAACTTTATAGTCTTTACCCAAATATTTTTCTACCGTCTTAACCTTTCCGGCACCTTCGATTACAACAAGTTTCACTGAAAATCTCCGTACTACAAGTAAATTCGCTAAATTCGTCTGATCGCGTAAGTCGCCGCGCTTTCCTTTTCGATCACGCCGCTAAGTTCCATTCTCAAGAGAATTTCGGCTAATTCCATAGGCGGAATACCGCTCTTTTCGATCAGTTCGTCAACGGACTTTGCTCCGTCTTCCAAAAGACTATATAACTTTTTCTCGTCTTTGTCAACAATTATTTCGGGTTTTGCAATCGATTTTTTCGGAGCGATTTTCAGACTTTCCAGCACATCAAGTCCGTTTCTTATCATCGTCGCTCCGTCGTAAATAAGATCGAGACAGCCTTTCGATCGTACGGAAGTTATATTGCCGGGCACCGCGAAAACCTCTCTGTTCTGCTCAGCGGCGTACCTTGCGGTAATCAGCGCCCCACTCTTTTCGGCGGCTTCCACGACCACCACGCCGCGCGACAGTCCGCTTATCAATCGGTTTCTTTCCGGGAAAGTATACTTAGTTGCGTCGTAATTCGGTTTGTACTCGGATATTATCAAGCCGCCGCGCTCTAAAATTCTGTCGTAAAGTTTGGTATTGCCCACAGGAGTAATTTTATTCAAGCCGCTTCCGAGAACCGCGATGGTTTTACCGCCCGCGTCGAGCGCCGCCGCATGCGCATAAGAATCGATACCCGTAGCCATACCGCTGACAACGGTAACACCGTTTTCTGCAAGATCGGTAGCGACGATCTTAGCCGCTTCTTTTCCGTAAGAAGTGCACGCACGCGTTCCGACTATCGCTACACACTCGCTCGTCATAAGATTGAGATCGCCTTTATAGTACAGTACCGACGGAGCGGAAACTTCGGGCTGAAGAAGCCGCTCGGGGTAAAGCGGATTTAACGCAGTGACTACCGAAATACCGTCGTCGCGAAGTTTATCAAGGCATTTGTCGATAAAGCGCTCGCTTCTGTATCTGCGAAGTTCTTCTGCCGAACGCTCACCGCAGATTTTAACCACGTCGTCGAATTTCGCGTCGAAATTATCCCAAAGTTCCTCCGCGCCACCGTAAAGGCGGATGATTTCGGCTTGACGCTTTACCGTGATCATCGGCAAACTCAGCCAAAATAGTATTTTGCTTTCAAACGCTTTGTTCATTAACCGAGATAATCCCTGTCCATACTGCGATAGTTAAGCGCTTCGCTGATATGTTTGATCGTTATGTTCTCCTCACCCGCAAGATCTGCGATCGTACGCGCGACTTTGAGAATACGCGTATAAGCGCGAGCGGAAAGTTTAAGTTTGTCGAATGCCTGACGGAGCAGTCTTTCGCTCTCATCGTCCGTTTTACAGAATTCTTTCAGCATGACAGCGGTCATTTTCGCATTGCAATGAACGCCCGTACCCATAAAACGCTCGAGTTGAATTCTTCTCGCCTTGTTCACTCTCTCGCGAATTTTTTCCGAACTCTCGGCAAGCGAATCGCCGGTAAGATCGTCGTAAGTCACGCTGTCGACCGAGATATGTAAATCGATTCTGTCCATAAGAGGACCGGACAGTTTGGATAAGTACTTCGAAATCTGAAGCGGCGTACACGTACACTCGCGGGTTTTCGAACCAAAATAACCGCACGGACACGGATTCATGCTAGCGACGAGCATAAACTGCGCCGGGTACTCCACCGTTCTCGCCGCGCGAGAAATATTGATAACCCCGTCCTCAAGCGGCTGACGAAGAATTTCCAGACACGAACGCGGATACTCAGGTAGTTCGTCCAGAAACAACACGCCGTTATGAGCAAGACTCATTTCACCCGGGCGAGCGTTCGAACCGCCGCCGGTGAGCGCTATCGGGCTTACCGTATGATGCGGAGAACGGAACGGGCGAGTGAATACAAGCCCGTCGTTTTCGTTCAATACGCCCGCTACGCTGTGAATTTTGGTCGTTTCCAACGCTTCCTGAACCGTAAAATCCGGTAAAATCGAGGGTATACACTTGGCGAGCATAGTTTTACCCGCTCCGGGCGGTCCTACCATAAGCACGTTATGCCCGCCCGCCGCGGCGATCTCGAGCGCGCGTTTTGCAACGTACTGACCGCGAACGTATTTAAAATCTTCCTTGTATTTCGTTCCGATATTAAAAAGCACTTCACACTTCTCGACCGGAGAAACCACTGTTCTGCCCTCGAGAAAATCGACTACTTCATTAAGCGTTTCGAAATCAAAAACGTCCACGCCGTCGATAAACGCCGCTTCTTTCGCGTTTGCCGTGGGTACGATAATTTTCTTGAATCCGTTAGCCTGAGCAGCAATGAGCAACGGCATAAGCCCGTTTATGTGCCGAAGTCGTCCGTCGAGCGAAAGTTCGCCAACAAAAATATAATCGGCTACGAGCGGACAAGAGATTTGTTCCGTCGCGTAAAGCATGCCTATCGCTATGCCGAGGTCGTAAATCGAACCTTCTTTCTTGACCGAAGCGGGCGCGAGGTTTACCGTGATTTTCTTCGGTGGCAGTTTGAACCCGCTATTCTTTATTGCGCTGCGAACGCGTTCTTTCGATTCTTTGACGGCGGTGTCCGCAAGCCCGACTATTTCTATGCCTGGCATGCCGTTGTTGATATCGATTTCCAGTTGGACTTCGTAGCCCTCAATGCCTTGCAGCCCGAAACCGTTTATCTTTGCTAGCATTCTTTTCTCCTATCTGAATAAGCGGGCAACGCCCTCAAAATATCCTATATTCTTTTTGCCGGTAAGCAGTTTACGATTGTTGCTCATGGTGATATCGAACGCCGCGAACGTGAAATATAAGTGCGCCGCAACCGAAATTATCGAACTGAAAATCACAATCACCAGTCCCGGACCGCTGCTGAGCGCAGGCGACCCTACGTACGAAGTAGACGTAAATTCTTTAAGATCGAGCATATTGAAATACCCGCCGTAAGCCATTGCCGACATAGAAGTCAGCACACAAGCGATTGCAACTACGCCGAAAACCTGCAACACTCTTCTGTCTTTGGTGTAAATAAACGACAGTATCAGAAGCGCAAGCATCGAAATTACGCTCATTGGCGTAGAATCGGGGAAATATGAAACGAGCGTAAAGAGAACGTACGCGCCGAGCAAAGGCAACACCGCTCGATTCTTTTTGGAAAAATACACGACCGCAACGATTGCCGCAATCAGCACGCCGAAGCAAACGGTGAACGCGACGTTCGGGAACGCTACGTTTATCGATTCCGCGTTCTTTCCTAAAATATTATAGATACTAAGTCCATTATAGCTGAAATACTTCAGCGACGCAAGCGGCTGAAGGAACACGCGATAAACAAATCTGAACGGGTTCGCGTTATAATCCTTGACGATAAGCGGCAACGATATAACGTACTTAAACAGAAACGCGCCGAACAAATACAGCGGAAGTTTGTAGATAAGGTCGGTATCCGCAGGCTTAACGTCGGGCGTTTTATCAGCGACTTTGCGATATTTTGCGGACGCTACGATTGCTCGAACGAAGAGATATCCGTAATAAATAAGATAAATCGGGTAAAGGTAGAGCGCTTCTTTCGCCGTAAGCATCGCGACCGAATACAGAATTATCGCAGTTAAATGTTTCTTCTCTACTATCATCGCGAAACTGCCTAAAACGAACGGCACGACGAGCGTAATCGCGCTTCCGTATATGCCGGACGCCGCAATGAAAACCGGGCACAGCGAATACAGCGCAGCAAGCACCGAGCCTACCTCGGGATTGACGTATTTTTTACCGAGTTTATAAAGTATAACCGCCGAGCAAACGTCCGCGACGACAAACGGTATTTTGACTAAGAACGTAAGCCAAGCCGAGCCGGAAGCCAAACCGAGCGCTCTGCCGATCCCGCCGAAAAGCGCGATCATATAAAACGACAGCGGATAGATTTCCACGCCCGCTTTGTAATAGTAATAGAACACGCCGTTTTCGGCAAAATAATCGATCGCGGTATTATAGTCGATAAAGTCGTAGCGGTTACCGCCGATAAACGCCGCGAACAGCAAGCGTATTACCGCGCCCGCCGCAACGGACAGCGCCACGTACTTAACGACGATTCCGCCCTTTTCCGCATTTATGAACCTTGCGAGCAACCATACCGCCGTGGCAATCGTCGCTACGGTAAGCAGAAACATCAGGACTATAATCGTCACGTCAACGCCGGTATTTGCCGTGGACGCAACGCCGAAACAATTTGGCATAATCGTTCTCCGAATCAAACGTCTTTTTCTTTATTATATCAACACGTGAACAAAAAATCAATCGATTTGACTACGCCGTCGATTTATTGTATAATTTATGCATGAAGATTTTAGTCAAAATTATTTTTGCCGTCTTATCGGCACTCGGCATTATCCTCGGCACAATCGCACTTATCCTTGCGATTGCGGCTACTTCTCTGCCAGCCCTATCGTTTCCGTCGGTGGTGCTTACGCTCGTTTCCGCGACTTTATCCGCCGCGGCGCTGATTTCGTCTTGTCTGCTTGTCGGCAATAAATTTATTCGTATTACGTTTTTTGTCACGTTGATCGGATTGATACTTTCGATCGCGGCGGCGTTTATCGTGTTTATCTGAACGTTTATAACTTACGAAATACAAAAACGCACGACCGAATCGGCCGTGCGTTTTCAATTTTAGTTCGTTGCGAGATTACTCGGCGTCGACTTTCGCCATGTGAGCGATGAGTTCGAGAACCTTGTTGCTGTAACCCCATTCGTTGTCGTACCAGCTTACGAGTTTGAAGAAGGTTTCGTTCAGCGCGATACCTGCGTTTTTATCGAAGATCGAGGTACGGGAATCGGTGAGGAAGTCGGACGAAACGACTGCGTCCTCGGTGTAACCGAGAATACCTTTCATCGTGGTCTCGCTTGCAGTTTTGATCGCATCGCAGATCTCGTCGTAGGTAGCAGGCTTAGCGAGTTTAACGGTCAGGTCGACAACGGAAACGTCAAGCGTGGGAACACGGAAAGACATACCGGTAAGTTTACCCTTGAGTTCGGGAATGACGAGCGCGCAAGCCTTAGCCGCGCCGGTGGACGACGGGATGATGTTGCCCGCAGCCGCTCTGCCGCCTCTCCAATCTTTCATGGAAGGACCGTCGACGGTCTTCTGGGTAGCGGTCGTGGAATGAACGGTGGTCATAAGACCTTCGACGATTCCGAAGTTATCGTTGATGACCTTAGCCAAAGGCGCAAGGCAGTTGGTGGTGCAGGACGCGTTGGAAACGACTTTCATGTCCTTGGTGTACTTGTCGAGGTTTACGCCGCAAACGAACGTCGGGGTTTCCTTATCCTTCGCGGGAGCGGAAATAACGACTTTCTTAGCGCCGCCGTTGAAGTGCGCGCTAGCCTTTTCGGTGGTGCAGAACACGCCGGTGGACTCAACGATATACTCGGCTCCGCAAGACTTCCAATCGATAGCGGAAGGATCTTTCTCAGCGAAGAACACGACTTTCTTTCCGTTTACTACGAGCGCGTTGCCGTCAACCTCGACGGTGCCCTCGAAGTGACCGTGCATGGTGTCGTACTTAAGCATGTAAGCAGCGTAAGCAACGTCGATGAACGGATCGTTAACGCCGACTACGACGAGGTCGTTTCTCGACATGCTTGCTCTGAAAACAAGACGGCCGATTCTGCCGAAGCCATTGATACCAACTTTTACCATAATACTCTATCCTCCAAAATAGTAGTTTACTTTTGTTTCGGTCGGGCTTATCGCCTCAACCTTATATATAATACCCGTTTTTATGATTTTTGACAAGCAATTTCACGCACTAATCGGTAAAAATTTCGCGTTATTTGAGATTTTCGGGATTAAGCCCTTTGAGTTCGTCCAAAACAAATCTGCCGTTCTCTCTTATCAGTACGTCGTCGAAATAAATCTTGCCGCCGCCGTACTCGGGAGTTTGGATAAGCACGAGATCCCAGTGAACCGCTGACTGATTTCCGTTGTAAGCGTCGTCGTAGCAGCAACCGGGCGTGAAGTGAATCGATCCGGAAATCTTTTCGTCAAACAGAATATCGCCCATAGGTTGAGTCACGAACGGGTTTACGCCGATAGCGAATTCGCCGACGTACCTCGCCCCTTCGTCCGTATCGAAAATCTTGTTGCACGCTTCCGTGTAGTTCGAAGTCGCTTTTACGATCTTGCCGTTTTTGAATTCGAGTCGGACGTTTTCGAACTTGATTCCGTTCTCGATGGACGGCGCGTTATAGGTGATTACGCCGTTTACGCTGTCGCGAACGGGCGCTGTGTACACTTCTCCGTCTGGTATATTCATTTCGCCGCTGCACTTGATCGCGCCGATGCCCTTAATAGAGAAAGTAAGATCGGTGTCTTTCGCAACGAGGCGCACTTTGTCCGTGCGGTTCATAAGCTCCACGAGCGGAGTCATCGCCTTATTCATTTTCGAATAATCGAGGTTGCAAACGTCGAAATAGAAATCCTCAAACTTTTCGGTGGGCATACCGGCAAGCTGCGCCATCGAATCGTTGGGATAACGAAGCACGACCCACCGCGTTTTGCACACGCGGAGTTCGTGATGAATCGGATGTGAATAAAGCCGCGAGAACATGTCTGTTTTTTCGCCCGGAACGTCGCTCGCTTCGAACGAATTTACTGCGCCGCGTACGCCGATATAGCAGTCCATTTCGTCCATTCT
>ENA-UEYI01001541-UEYI01001541.1-human-gut-metagenome-genome-assembly--contig:-NODE-1541-length-18857-cov-6.781044_pt1 | contig 18857 bp, 14 predicted proteins | sample MGYA00242900_ERZ507916 | MGnify/ENA primary metagenome ERZ507916 (study PRJEB26167, sample SAMN06115521) | human gut metagenome | host: Homo sapiens | place: China:Chongqing | collected 2015-09-02...
CCACGATATGCGAATATTGGGTAGGATTGTGGGAGTGCGTAGCACGGAACAATCCGTAGGCATCAAAGTCGGGGGCTGTTGACCCCGACATCATACAATCAGTATAGCATAACTCCTACCTGAATAAAAGGACAAAAAGCAGTAGCTGTGCCACCAGGATCGCCGGCATTCCGTATTTGAAATACCAGTGCTTCGTCTTATGCCGGAAATGCTGCATTCCCAGAATACATCCCAGGCTGCCGCCCAATAGCGCCGTTAAAAAAAGAGAAGCCTCCGAGATGCGCCAGGCACCCCGGATGGCTCTTTTTTTATCGACGCCCATGATAATGAAGCCTGCCAGGTTGATACCGATCAGATAGATCAGTCCTATGGCAGTAATTGTCTGCATTGTAATCATAGACACCTCTTACTGTATCATTTCATAGCTTTATTCAAAAAATCACCGAATAATTATTAGTTGCCAAGCTTCTTCTCGTTCTCCTGCAGCTTCATGGCACGAACCTTCAGTGACAGACCGAACAGATTGATGAAGCCTTCTGCATCGTGATGATCATACAGATCACCGGTGGTGAAGGAAGCCAGGTTCTCATTGTACAGAGAGTAAGGAGAAGTGGTTCCTGCCTTGATGATGTTGCCCTTGTAGAGCTTGAATTTTACTTCACCGGTTACATATTCCTGGGTCTTCTCGATGAAAGCCTGCTCAGCCTCACGGAGAGGAGTGAACCATTTGCCTTCGTATACCAGACTGGCGAATTTCGCACCCATTTCCTTCTCGAATGCATAGGTATCGCGATCCAGGATCAGCTCTTCCAGCTGCTGGTGAGCCTCCATCAGGATGGTACCGCCGGGAGTCTCATAGACACCACGGGACTTCATGCCAACGACACGGTTCTCTACGATATCTACGATACCGATACCGTGCTTGCCGCCCAGCTTGTTCAGGGTACGGATGATATCGGATACCTTCATCTTCTCGCCGTTAACGGAAGTGGGAACACCCTTTTCAAATGTCATGGTCACATACTCACCCTCATCGGGAGCCTTCTCAGGAGTTACGCCTAAGACAAGCAGATGCTCGTAGTTGGGCTCGTTGCCGGGATCCTCCAGCTCCAGACCTTCGTGGCTGATGTGCCAGATGTTACGGTCACGGCTGTAGGAAGAATCGGTGGAGAAAGGAAGATGGATACCATGCGCTTTGCAGTACTCGATCTCGGATTCACGGGAGTCCATGTTCCACTTGTCGCTTCTCCAGGGAGCGATGATCTTGATATCGGGAGCCAGAGCCTTGATACCTAACTCGAAACGGATCTGGTCGTTACCCTTACCGGTAGCACCGTGGCAGATAGCTACAGCGCTTTCTTTTCTGGCAATCTCTACCAGCTTCTTGGCGATCAGAGGTCTTGCCATGGAGGTACCTAACAGGTACTTGTTCTCGTATACGGCATGAGCCTGGACACAGGGAACAATATAATCATCACAGAATTCATCGATAACGTCTTCAATATACAGCTTGGAAGCGCCGCAGGCCTTGGCTCTCTCTTCCAGACCGTCGAGCTCCTCTGCCTGTCCGCAGTTGACACAGACACAGATAACTTCGTAGTCAAAATTCTCCTTCAGCCAAGGAATGATAGCGGTAGTATCCAGACCGCCGGAATAAGCTAAAACTACTTTTTCCTTCATGATAAAATCCTCCGTTTTATAGTGTGTATGATGCCAGGGGCAAAAGCCTAAAAGCACGAAGCAATCCGTAATGCATCAGATGTTGGGATCGTGTGTTACGCTCTGACATTTACTATACAACATTATATTCGCAAAAGCAAGCAGAAAAGTTGCATAAATAAATCATAAAAATGAATAAAACAAATTAAAATATGCACATAAATGCATAAAACAAGAAATATGCAGTATAATTATGCATAATATATAATATCTGATGCTTAGAACAGCCATGGATGCCAATTCTGTGCCAACATTAAAGACAATCAGTCGCTGATCTTTTCAATTCCGGAGATATCACTGTCGATCATCAGAGAGTAGTTCGTATAATAGACCACGAAGCCAGGCTTGGCACCGGCCGGCTTTTTGACCTGTTTTTTCTGGACATAGTCGATCTCCACCTTTTCCTGCTCCCTGCCCTTGGAATAGTAGGCAGCAAGCCGGCCGGCCTCTTCAAAAGTCCGGTCCGGCAGTTCCTTCCCTTCGGTCTTTACCACTACATGGGAGCCGGGAATACCTTTGGCATGGAACCACCAGTCATTTCCGGTGGCGAATTTGAAGGTCAGTTCATCGTTCTGGAAATTATTTTTTCCCACATAAATATGGAAGCCATCGCTGCTCAGATAATGGAAGGGCTTGCTGGTGATCTTTGCCTTTTTGGTGCCGCCCTTTCTGCGGATGTAGCCGCTCTGGGTCAGTTCCTCCTTGATCTCCACCAGATCTTCCTCTTTCAGGGCGATATCCAGCGCCGTGCTGATGGTCTCCAAGTGGTCGATCTCTTCTTTTACCTGAGTAGTCAGTTCGGACAATGCTTCATAAGTACGCTTTAGTTTTCCGTATTTGTCAAAATATTTCTTCGCATTTTCCGTAGCGGAAAGAGTAGGATCCAGGGGGATCGTCACCGGTTCGCTGGTATAGTAATTTACCGCCGTGAGAGATTTGTCACCGGGCTTTGCACTGTAACCGTAAGTATTCAACAGTTCTCCGTAGATCCGGTATTTTTCCCGCTTCTCCGTGTCCTTCATCTGGGCCAGCTGAAGATCGTATTTTTTAATCTCCCGTTCCAGAGCGGTCTGCACGATACGGCGCAGGTCAGAAGATTTCTGACGGATCCTGGTCAGGGTATTTTTCTCCGCATAAAAATGCTCCAACAGGGCGGAAATGGAGGTGTAGGATTCCAGATGATCCGCTCCGGTGCTGTACATGGTCAGGGGAACCGCCGCGTATTCCACGGGGCGGGTGCCGGTGTAAGCAATGCAGGGGGAGAAGGTCTCTTCCTTGATAGAAGTGACCATTTTGGAAAAAACTTCGTACAAGGCATGATAATCCTCTGCCGTCAATGCCGCTGTAGGGCGTTCCCCGTCGATGCCTGCCTCGTGACACAGTTCCTGTGCCAGTACCGGAGAGATACCGGTGAAGCTTCCGTAGATTGCCTTGAAGACCGGCTGAGGCTTGGCGTCAAGGGTCTCCCGGAAAGTAGTCTCGTCGCAGGTCAGGGCATCCAGTTTATCCTGGGTATGGGCAATGAAATAGGGCTTGCCGGGCAGAACTTCCCGGACACTGCTGACTGCGGCAGATACCCGCTTGATACTGTCGATGATGGTATTGTCATCGTTACAGAAGATCAGGTTACTGTGTTTGCCCATCAGCTCCATGACCAGCGTCTTGTGGCGCAGATCCCCCATTTCATCCAGATGCTCAATATCGATATGCACGATACGCTCCAGCCCCGGCTGGGAAATGTTCACGATACGGCCGTTCTGTAAGTGCTTGCGCAGCAGCATACAGAAGTTGGGGGCCGTCATGGGACTGGGTTTGTTGCTCTCCGTCAGATAGATCAGGGGCAGGGAAGCGCTGGCGGACAGAAGCAATCGTTTCTGCCCTGTGGGCTGCTTGATGGTCAACAGCAGTTCGTCATTTTCCGGCTGGGCGATTTTATATAATCGGCCGCCGATGAGTTCTTTTTTTAATTCTGATATTACACAGGCAATGGTAACGCCGTCAAAAGCCATAATTTCCTCATTTCTGCTCTTTGGATCCGGGAAAAACAGACCATAAAGAGCCACAAAATAGATATGCTGCAAACGAAAGCACAGCATAGTTATTGTAACAGATTTTTATAGGAAAGAAAAGTACGCGGAAAACAGAATGAATATTATTCCACCATAATGCATAAAACCATAAAAATAGTATGAATATATGCATAAATATACACAACAATCCGAGAAACGTGCATAAAAATGAAAAAAGTAGTAGACATTTAGACAAAAAGTGGTATCATGGAACTATTCAGAGTCAGATAAATATCGGTACATATTCGTCGAATGCTTGCATTCGTAAGAATATGTGATGATATTTATATGACGAAGTAACCACATGAGCAAAAATCCAGCTGCGTAGCAGCGATTTTGCGAATGGGGTTCTGAATAGTTCAAAAATAGAATTGCGTGAGCAGCTTGCTGCGAAGCAATTCGTTGACACAAGTATGGCGGCGACAGAAGCAATTCGTTGACACAAGTATGGCGGCGACAGAAGCAATTCGTTGACACAAGTATGGCGGCGACAGAAATAAAAAACGATGACATAAACAAGAGAGGTAGAAAAATGATCAGGGTAGGAATCATCGGAGCAACCGGTTATGCCGGAGGAGAACTGGTAAGGATCCTGTTAAACCACAAGGATGCCAAAATCGTATGGTACGGTTCCCGAAGCTATATAGATAAGAAGTATTATCAGGTATACCAGAACATGTTCCAGCTGGTGGAGGATATCTGCAAGGATGACAATCTGGAAGAACTGGCGAAGCAGGTAGATGTGATCTTTACCGCAACCCCTCAGGGATTTCTGGCGGGCCTTTTGACAGAGGAGATTCTCTCTCAGGTGAAGATCGTGGATCTGTCTGCTGATTACCGGATCAAGGATGTGGCCACCTATGAAAAATGGTACGGCATCGAGCACAAATCTCCTCAGTTCATTGAGGAAGCAGTATACGGACTCTGCGAGATCAATCGTGACAAGATCACGGAGAAGACCAGATTGGTAGCCAACCCCGGCTGCTACACAACCTGTTCGATCCTGACGGCCTATCCCATGGTCAAGGAAGGCATGATTGATGTGAACACCCTGATCGTGGATGCCAAGTCCGGTACCTCCGGTGCAGGAAGAGGCGCCAAGGTGCCCAACCTGTTCTGCGAAGTGAACGAGAACATGAAAGCCTACGGCGTGGCAAGCCACAGACATACCCCCGAGATCGAGGAGCAGTTAGGCTATGCGGGCAACTGCCAGGTGACCATTAATTTTACCCCGCACCTCGTACCCATGAACAGAGGAATTCTGGCAACCGAGTATGCAACACTGAAGAGAAAACCGGACGGTACACTTCCTACCTATGAGGAAGTAAAAGCTGTCTATGATAAATATTATGCAAACGAGAAATTCGTCCGTGTGCTGGATAAGGGCAGCTGCCCCGAGACCAAGTGGGTGGAAGGCAGCAACTACGTGGACATCAATTTTGTCATTGATGAGCGTACCGGCCGTATCATTATGATGGGTGCACTGGATAACCTCGTAAAGGGTGCCGCAGGACAGGCGGTACAGAACATGAACCTGCTGTTCGGGCTTCCTGAGAGCGAAGGCCTGGAGCTGGTTCCCTGCTTCCCTTAAAGCAGCTACGGAAAGGATTAGAAAGGATAAAATACATACATGAACAAACAGTTTACGATCAAACCCATGACCATAGAAGATTATGACGGTCTGTATGCCCTCTGGATGACCATTCACGGTTTCGGTATCCGGAGCATCGATGATTCCAGAGAAGGTGTGGAACGTTTTATCAACCGGAATCCCGGCACCAGTGTGGTAGCCATCGGGGAGGATGGAGCCGTAGTGGGCGGCATCCTCTGCGGCCATGACGGACGACGAGGCTGTCTGTACCATGTATGTGTCAGAGAAGATTACCGAAGACTTGGCATTGGCAAAGCCATGGTCGTCCACTGCATGAATGCTCTGAAAGCGGAACATATCAACAAGGTCAGCCTGATCGCTTTTACCCAGAATGACATCGGAAACGCTTTCTGGAAATGCATTGGATGGACAAAGCGGGAAGACTTGAACTACTACGACTTTACTTTGAATGAAGAGAACATTACGGCGTTTAATAAATAGATGCCAGGATTGTGGAAGTGCGTAGCACGAAGCAATCCGTAGGCATCAAAGTCGGGGGCTTTTGACCCAGACATCATAAATAAAACGGAAGCGAAAGGAGATTATTCCAACATGAAACAGATCCAGGGCGGTGTGACCGCAGCAAAAGGCTTTGAGGCAGCAGGTGTGGAGGCTGCCATTAAATATCAGAATCGTAAGGATATGGCACTGATTGTAAGTAAGGCACCTTGTACCGTAGCCGGTACTTTTACCTCCAATGTGGTAAAGGCGGCTCCTGTACTGTGGGATAAGCAGATCGTGGAACATTCTGCATTTGCACAGGCAGTGGTAGTCAATTCGGGAATCGCCAATGCCTGCACCGGCAAACAGGGACTGGACTGCTGTGAAGCAGAAGCAAAATGTGCCGGAGAACTGTTGGGCGTGCCCACCGATGCCGTACTGGTTGCATCCACCGGTGTCATCGGTATGCAGATTCCCGTAGACAAGATCACCGCTGGCATCGAGAAACTGGTGGCAGCCAAGGCAGATACTCTGGAGGCTGGCTCCGATGCAGCCCATGCCATTATGACCACCGATACCATTTCCAAGGAGATCGCCATCGAGACACAGATCGGTGGCAAGACTGTGACTCTGGGCGGTATGTGCAAGGGTTCTGGTATGATCCATCCGAATATGTGCACGATGTTAGGTTTTGTAACCACAGATGTGAAAATTTCCAAGGAGATGCTGCAGAAGTGCGTCAGCGCAGATGTAGTGGATTCCTTCAACATGATCTCCGTGGATGGAGATACTTCCACCAATGATACACTGCTGGTGCTGGCCAACGGCATGGCTGGCAACGAGGAGATTACCGCAGAGGGCGAGGATTACGACAACTTCTGCAAGGCACTGCATGAGATCACCACATTCCTGGCAAAGAAAATGGCAGGAGATGGCGAAGGCGCCACAGCACTGTTCGAGACCAAAGTAATAAACGCAGTCAGCAAGGAAGATGCCAGAACTCTGGCAAAATCCGTGATCTGTTCTTCTCTGACCAAGGCAGCTATCTTCGGACATGATGCCAACTGGGGACGTATCCTCTGTGCACTGGGTTATTCCGGAGCCAAATTCGACCCGGAAAATGTGGATCTGTATTTTGAGAGCAAGAGTGGCAAGATTCATATCTTCGGTAATGGTGTGGCATGTGATTACAGCGAGGAAGAGGCCACGAAGATCCTCTCCGATCCGGAAGTCACCGCGCTGGTGGATATGCATATGGGTGAGGCAGAAGCTACCGCATGGGGCTGTGATTTAAGCTATGATTATGTGAAGATCAATGCGGACTATCGTTCCTAAAAAAGAACGACCGGAAAGATAAATGACAGGCGGATCACGGTATCTGCGGAAATGAGGATAAAAATGGAAAAAGATATGGAACAGGTAATGAAAAAAGCAGAGGTGCTGATCGAGGCGCTTCCTTACATACAGAAATTCAACCGTAAGATCATCGTGGTAAAATACGGCGGCAGCGCCATGAGCAATGAGGAACTGCAGAAAAACGTCATCAAGGACGTAACGTTGTTGAAACTGGTAGGTTTCAAGCCCATCATCGTTCACGGTGGCGGTAAGGAGATCAGCCGCTGGGTCGGCAAGGTCGGAAAAGAGGCAAAGTTCGTCAACGGTCTGCGTGTCACCGATGAGGAGACCATGGAGATCGCGGAAATGGTACTGAACAAAGTAAATAAGAGCCTTGTGACCATGGTGGAAGAGCTGGGCGTGAAAGCAGTAGGTGTCAGCGGTAAAGACGGCGGCCTGCTTCAGGTAGAGAAAAAATATTCCGACGGTCAGGACATCGGGTATGTGGGTGAGATCACCGGCGTGAATCCGGATATTCTCTTTGACATGCTGGAGAAGGATTACCTGCCCATCATCGCTCCCATTGGACTGGACAAGGATTATCACACCTACAATATCAATGCGGATGATGCGGCCTGCGCTATCGCAAAAGCAGTACATGCGGAGAAACTGGCATTTCTGACGGATATCGAGGGATTGTACAAGGACATCAATGACAAGTCCACATTTATTTCCAGATTGACAGCTTCCGAGGCAGAGGGACTGATCCACGACGGTTACATCGGCGGTGGTATGCTGCCGAAGCTGAACAACTGTACTTCTGCGATCCGCAACGGTGTAAACCGTGTGCATATTCTGGATGGACGTCTGGCACACTGCCTGTTGCTGGAGATCTTCACCAATCAGGGTATCGGAACTGCGATCGTATCCGATGAGGAGGAAAAATAAAATGAGCGACACCATGAAAGAATATATTGCAGAGGCGGAAAAAGACCTGCTGCATACCTATAACCGTTATCAGATCGTTCTGGATAAGGGCGAAGGCGTACATCTGTATGACACCGATGGGAAAAAATATCTGGATTTCGTAGCGGGAATCGCTGTATTTGCCCTGGGCTATCAGAACAAGGCATACAACGATGCGCTGAAAGCACAGATCGACAAGGTGATCCACACCTCCAATTATTATTACAACGTGCCTGCCATCGAGGCGGCTCGTAAGATCAAAAAAGTATCCGGCATGGATCGTGTCTTTTTCACCAATTCCGGTGCGGAAGCAGTGGAAGGTGCCATTAAGGCTGCCAGAAAATATGCGTATCTGAAGGATGGCTGTACCGACCATGAGATCATTGCCATGAATCACTCCTTCCACGGCAGAACCATGGGAGCTTTGTCAGTAACGGGCAATCCCAAGTATCGTGAGGCGTTCCAGCCCATGATCGGACATATCAAATTTGCAGAACTGAATGATTTCCAGAGTGTGCTGGATCAGGTGACAGACAAGACCTGTGCCATCATTATGGAGACTGTACAGGGCGAGGGCGGACTGCGTCCCGCTAATGAAGAGTTCTTAAAACAGGTTCGTGATCTGTGCGATGAGCGGGATATCCTGCTGATTCTGGATGAGATCCAGTGCGGCATGGGACGTACCGGTTACATGTATGCATGGCAGCGTTTCGGCGTGAAGCCGGACATCATGACTTCTGCCAAGGCACTGGGCTGCGGTGTACCGGTAGGTGCATTTATGATGACGGAGAAAGTAGCACAGCATTCTCTGACAGCGGGAGATCACGGAACCACCTACGGCGGTAACCCCTTAGCCTGTGCAGCAGTGGAAAAAGTGCTTGATTTATTTGAAGAGGACCATATAATAGAACATGTGAGAGAGGTGGCTCCCTATCTGGAACAGCGTCTGAACGAACTGGCAGACAAGTATGACTGTATCAAAGAACGCCGTGGTGTGGGACTGATGCAGGGACTGGTATTTGACCATCCGGTAGGAGACATTATTAACAGAGCATTGGAGAAGGGATTAATTCTGATCAATGCCGGTGCGGACATTATCCGCTTCGTACCGCCTCTCGTGATTACCCGGGAAAATGTGGACGAAATGATTGCTATTTTGGACACCTGTATCGAATAAGAGGTTTAGGTGAATTTATGTTTTTGAAAAAAAGAATTATCGCTACAGCAGCTGTGATTGCCATGGCTGCTGCAGCTGTTTACGGAAGTACGCAGGAGATGAGTCAGACACAGGAGAGCGGAAGCGGACTGCAACTGTTTCGAGGAAAGGAGACAATCTATTGCTGGTATTCCGATGAGGCATTGTCCGGTTATATCAATGCGGCAGCAGTATCCTTCGGAGAACAGAACAGTGGAGTCCGTGTGATTCCCGTACTTACTTCTGACAGTGAATATCTGGAAGCTATCAATCAGGAGACCCTGCATTCCGATCAGATACCGGATATCTACCTGTTGAGCAGTGACTCTCTGGAAAAGGCTTATCTGGCAGGACTGGCATCGAAAGTGCCTGACACTGTGGGAATCTGCAATACAGACCATTTTTCCCGGGCAGCTCTGTCTGCGGTAACCTATGATCAGAAGCTGATCGGTTACCCGGTTTATTTTGATACCAGTGCGTTGGTATATAATGAAGATTATCTTCGAACCTGGGCAACCCAGCAGGCGGAGAAGGAACTGGCGGGAAGCAGTGAGAATGATGAACCCATAGGGGAAGGAGAAGAGATCATCGAGGAAGATTCTCTTCCGGAAGACCAGACCACGGAACAGGTGACAGCGGATGAGGCAGCGGTAAATGCGCTGGCAGAGCAGTATTTCGCGGAATCACTTCCCTCCACAGTGGATGATCTGCTGAATATTGCAGATACCTTTGATGCACCGGAAGGTGTGGAAGGTGTCATGAAATGGGACGTGAACAATATTTTCTACAACTACTGGATCGTAGGCAACTACATGATCGTAGGCGGTGATCCCGGGGATGACAGAAATGATATTGATATCAATAATCCGGAGACCATTCAGTGTCTGGAAGTGTACAAGGCACTGAACCAGTTCTTCTTTATTGAATCCGATACGGTGACTTATGATTCTGTGATCCAGGACTTTATCGATGGCAAGACCATGTTCACCATCGGAACCACGGATGTGGTCAAACGGCTGGAAGAGGCAAAAGCGGACGGCAGCCTTGCATTTAATTACGGAATTGCCCGTATGCCGGATGTCAGCGCCGAACTGCAGAGCAGATCTTTGTCTGTTACGGGAGCGGCAGTCATCAACGGCTATTCGGAACACAAGGAACTGGCGGACTGCTTCGCAGCGTATCTGGCAGAAGGATATGCGGACGGCCTGTATGAACGCTCCGGCAAAATGCCGGCAAGCCTTCAGGCGGCAGAGAATGCAGACAACGGTGCGCTTATGATCTTTGCCGATGAGTATGCGGACAGTGTGTCATTGCCGAAGATGCTGGAGACGGGAAATTTCTGGATGCAGCTGGAAGTACTGTTTTCCAAGGTATGGAACGGTGACGACGTGACTACTCTGGTACAGCAGCTGGACGAGACCATAGCCGGACAGGTAGGTGGTACAGAGAACTAAAACCGTTACAATAAAATATGAATGAACGAACCGGTCACAGGATAGACTACTACTAAAAAGAAAAGGTGGTAGAATCCTATGATCGGTTTTTTGATTGCTTTAGTTTCCGGTGCGCTGATGAGCATCCAGGGAGTGTTCAACACCCAGGTGACGAAATCCACCGGCATCTGGACCGCCAGTGCATTTGTGCAGTTTACAGCATTGCTGGTATGTCTGGGGGCATGGCTGTGTACGGAGCGGACTTCATTCTTGAAGATAGCGCAGGTGGAGCCCAGATATATGCTTTTGGGAGGGGCCATCGGAGCCTTTATCACCTACACTGTGATCCGCAGTATGGATGCCCTGGGACCGGCCAAAGCGGTAATGCTTATTGTGGTCGCTCAGCTTGCTGTAGCATATATTATCGAACTGTTCGGATGGTTCGGTGTGGAGAAGCAGCCCTGGGAGTGGCGGAAAGCCATCGGCATGGCCGTGGCGATTGTGGGTATTGTGATTTTCAAGTGGAAATGATCCAGAGCTATCCTCGTAGCGGCAATTTTGCGAAGGGGTTCTGAATCGTTACCACAAATGCGAAAACGGCTTGTAAATTCCGTGCGATTCCAGTACAATGAAAGTTAACAGCATAGAGAGGCAATCCCCTGAAATTTTGTGAAGGAATCAGGAAAATGGAAAGGGGACTATGATGTTTTCGATAAGGTTTTTTAAAACAAAATATGCAGGTTTGATCGGAATGTTTTTCAGTCTGGTGATGTTCATGACCGGCTGTCAGAGGAAGGATGAGGCCATTGTGCTGATTCCATCCGGAGAAGATGTGGCGGAATTTCCCTCACTGGAAGCGGTGGAACAGGCAGCGGAGCCTGCAGGCAGCAGCGTGACAGTGCAGGAACCGGCAAAGGCTGAACCGCAGATGATATATGTCTATGTCTGCGGCGCAGTGCAGGATCCCGGAGTCGTGGAAGTGCCGGAGGGCAGCAGGGCGGAGGAAGCCCTGCGACTGGTCGGAGGTATGACAGCGGAGGCGGATCCTTTTTATGTGAATCTGGCAGAAACGGTGACGGATGGTCAGAAGCTGTATTTTCCAACGTTGGAGGAAGCGGAGACTCTGGAAACCGAGGTAAAAGCGACGGCGGAGGGACTTGTGAATATCAACACGGCATCTGCGGAGGAATTGTGTGCGCTGCCGGGGATCGGAGCTTCCCGGGCGGCAGATATTGTGCGCTACCGGGAGCAAAACGGAGCCTTTCAGACGAAGGAAGACATTATGAAGGTATCCGGGATCAAACAGAACGCGTATGACAAATTGTGTGATAAGATCACGGTACAATGAGGGCTTATGCCGGGACCGTGAAGAGAAAAGTAAGGGATAGAGAGGTTAAGGAAAGATGGCAGGCAAGAAAGTGCTGGTAGTGGATGATGAGAAGCTGATCGTGAAGGGAATCCGTTTCAGTCTGGAACAGGACAACATGGAAGTGGATTGTGCTTATGACGGTGAGGAAGCATTGCAGATGGCGCATAACAAGGAATATGACATCATATTACTGGACGTCATGCTGCCGAAGCTGACCGGCTTTGAGGTCTGCCAGCAGATCCGCGAATTTTCCAATGTACCGGTGATCATGTTGACCGCCAAGGGTGATGACATGGATAAGATCCTGGGACTGGAATACGGCGCGGACGATTACATAACCAAGCCTTTTAACATTCTGGAAGTGAAAGCCCGGATCAAAGCTATCTTCCGCAGAATGGAGCCGAAAAAAGGAACCACAGAGAACACCGGTATTCTGGAAAGCGGCGATATGAAGCTGGATCGTGACGGCAAAAGAGCCTACATCCAGGGCAGGGAGATCGGACTGACGGCCAAGGAGTTCGAAGTGCTGGAACTTCTGATGCTGAATCCCGACAAGGTATACAGCAGGGAGAATTTGTTGAAGCTGGTATGGGGTACGGATTATCCCGGTGATGTGCGTACAGTGGATGTACATATCCGGAGACTGCGTGAGAAGATCGAGTCCAATCCCAGCGAGCCCAGATACGTGCATACCAAATGGGGTGTCGGGTACTACTTTAATAATAAGTGAGACTATGAGAACCGGCAAAGATAAGAGGAAATGATTCGCCATGCTTGCATGTAAGAATCAATTTCTCTTATCTTTGAAGGTGGCTCGAATAGAGCCACCGCCACGCAAATGAACAAAAGTAGCTGCGAAGCAGCGGAGAGCACGATTTATCGTGCGGTTTTGTGAATGGCATGGAGAGGTTCGGAACTGAGGTTTTTATACTGTGAAAAAATGGAATAAAGAACGTTTTGCAACTATATGGGAAAAGCTGGAGAGCATGATCGCGCTTCGAAGTCTGCGGGCGAGGATCTTCCTGCTGACGCTGGTGATCGGCCTGGTGCCTTGTATTGCCATGCGCCACGGTATCGTGAGCAATTACGAGGATCTGGCGGTGGAACAGCGGACCACAGTGGTACAGAACCAGTTGATGATCCTGGCCAATCATCTGATCAGCAACAATTATTTAAGCAGCCATGGTGTCAGAGAGGACACCGGCAATTCCAGAGAAGTCATCAATGCGGAACTGGAGATGCTGTCCAATCTGTATGAAGGCCGCGTTATGATCATCAACAAGAATTTCAAGGTGGAAAAAGATACCTACGGCATCAGTGAAGGAAAGACCATCATTTCCGAGGAGGTCATCAAATGTTTTCAGGGGGAAAACATTTCCCATTATGACCCGGAGCACGGTTACATAGAAATGACCACTCCCATCATGGATACCACGGCAAACACTACGGACGAAAACGGAAAAAGGAATCCGGATGCCATTCGGGGCGTTATGCTGACCAGCATTTCCAATGACAGTATCGTAAATGCCAAGGAAGTGCTGAATCGTAAGGCGTACATTCTGGAAGTGATCATGATGGTGGCAATCCTGGCACTGGCTATCATACTGTCCAGAGCTTTGACGAGACCTTTCAACAGAGTCACACAGGCCATCAATGCGGTAAAGGAAGGCTTCAGTGATGAGACGATCTCTGTGCCAGATTATGTGGAGACCGTACATATCGTAGATGCGTTCAACCAGCTGTTGAAGCGGATGAAGGCATTGGACGATTCCCGACAGGAATTTGTGGCAAATGTGTCCCACGAGTTGAAAACACCCATGACATCCATCAAGGTATTGTCGGATTCCCTGCTAGCACAGGAAAATGTACCGGCGGAGCTGTATCGAGAATTCATGGAAGACATTGCTTCCGAGATTGACAGAGAGAACCAGATCATTACGGATCTGTTGGCACTGGTAAAAATGGATAAAAAGGTACAGGATCTGAATATTGTATCGTTGAACATCAATGATCTGACGGAACTGATCTTAAAGAGACTGCGGCCCATCGCCCGGAAGAAGGATGTGGAAGTGGTATTTGAAAGCGTCCGTCCTGTGGTGGCAGAGGTGGATGAAGTCAAGATGACCCTGATCATGACGAATCTGGTGGAGAATGCCATCAAATACAATAAGGATCATGGCTGGGTGAAGGTGATACTGGATGCGGATCATCAGTATTTTACCTTTGAAGTCAGTGATTCCGGAATCGGTATCCCGGAGGAGGCTCTGGCACATATCTGCGAGAGATTCTATCGTGTGGACAAGTCTCATTCCAGAGAGATCGGCGGAACAGGACTGGGACTGGCGATCACCAAGAGCGCCGTCCTGATGCACAAGGGATCCCTTACGGTGACGAGTACCGAGGGGCAGGGCTCCTGTTTCCTGGTGAAGATCCCGCTGACATATATCGCCTCTTAGACGGAGCTGTTGTAAGAAAGATTGTGTAGTTATGAAGAGAGTTAAAAAATATGTTTTGACCGGTATGCTTCTGATGTTGCTGGCAGTCCTGACCGGCTGTGGCACGAGAGAGCCGGAGACCGGCAAAAAGATATCGGTGTATTATGTAAATACCGCAGAGACGAAGGTTGAGGTTCATGACCAGTATCTGAACACCAAGACACCGGAGGAACAGTTGGAAGAGACCATGACATTTCTCTCCACCACCCCGGAAAAGCTGGAATATAAGGCGCCTTTTGACATGGGATTTCAGGTTCTGGATTATGAAGTGGAAGACGGAAAACTTGTGATCAATGTGGATAAGGCATATTCCGAACTTTCGGTCACCACAGAAGTACTGGTGCGGGCGGCCGTTGTAAGGACATTGACGCAGCTGTCCAATGTGAAATATGTGACGATTACCGTGGAAGGCAGTCAGTTATATGACAATGCAGGGGAATTGGTAGGCTGGATGAATGCCGAGCAGTTCATCAATAATGACGGTAACGAGATCAACACCTATGAACTGGTGAAGGTAAAGCTGTATTTTGCCAATGCAGACGGTGATAAGCTGATCGCGGCCTACAGAGAAAAGCATTATTCCACCAATACTCCGTTGGAGCGATTCGTGGTGGAGGAACTGATCGCGGGACCCAGCGGACAGATTGAGGGTCTGTACCCGGTGATCAATCCGGAGACCAAGATCATCAATATCCTGACCAAAGATGGAATCTGCTATGTGAATCTGGATTCCAGCTTCCTGACCGTGGTGAACAATGTTTCCACGGAGGTAGCAGTTTACTCCATCGTGAATTCCCTGGTGGAACTGGATAATATCAATAAAGTACAGATCCTGGTCAACGGCGAAGTGCCATCTACCTTCAGCAATTCCACTTTTGAACGGAATCTGGATTATGTAACGACTTTGGAACAGTAAATTTTGAATTTATGCGGGACAGGACTGTTTTTGCGTTGGACTGTCGGAACAGTCCTGACTGTGGGCAGGCGGGATTGCCTGCGGAAGGGAGCTTAATGAGACGACCGCTTTTTATGGCGTGTCTGTGTCTCGTGATAGTGCTCGCCATAGGAAGAATACTGACGGGGGCAGACACCGGGGATGCCGGCGTACTGCCGCCTGACGGAAGTCCGGTGAGGATCACGGGACGGATAGACACAAGAACTTCTGAAACGATTATTCTGAAATCAATTTCTATTATTCAAAACGATCTAAAATATTCCTATTCTGGAAAATTACAATGTGAGTTGACAAACACACAGGAGGTACAGAGCCTGAGACTGGGCCAGCATATTGTTCTGGAAGGCTTTTTTTCGCACTTCGATGCTGCGACCAATCACGGGGAATTTGACGTGCGGGCCTATTCTGCGGGAAAGGGCATCGGTGGCAGAGTGCGGAAAGCACAGGTTCTGGCAGCGGAGGAGGACTATAGCTTTTTGAGAGAAAAGTTGTTTGCCTTTCGAAGGAGATTACACGACAGACTGGCAAAGGTATTCCCGGAGAAAGAGGCTTCCGTTATGCAGACATTACTGCTGGGGGAGAAGGAAGAACTGGATGCGGAGGTAAAGGCGCTGTACCAGAGGAATGGGATCGCCCATATCTTAAGCATTTCAGGGCTACATATTACTTTGCTGGGGATGGGATGCTACCGGCTGCTTAAGAGACTGGGGGCTCCGGTCAGAGTGGCAGCAGCGGGAGGTGCCATGACACTGCTTCTGTACGGTATGATGGTGGGCATGAGTGTATCCGCCAGCCGTGCCATAGGAATGTATCTGCTGCAGATGTTGGGGATATTCGTGGGAAGGACTTACGATATGTTGACAGGTGTGGGGCTGTTGGCGGCATTGCTGGTGTTGCAGCAACCGGAGCGGCTTGGGGATGTGAGCTTTTTGATGTCTTTTGGGGCGGTGCTGGGGATCTGCTTGTTGACACCGGTGTTTGCCGGGGATGGTAGGGAAGATAATGCCGGTGTGGAAACGGCCAGTGGCGTGGTGGCAGGGCTTCTGACCGTGACAGATATTCTGGGTGATTCCGCTTACGAGAGGAACAAGTACCGGGAAGGCTGGCGGAAGGTGGTGTATGAAAGGCTTTGGCACATGGTGTCAGCACTTAAAAGCGGTTTTGCCGCCAGTGCCGGAGTTATTCTTTTTACGCTGCCCATACAGCTCTGGTTCTTTTATGAGATCCCTGTCTACTCGGTATTATTGAACCTGCTGGTGTTGCCCTTTATGAGCGTGGTGATGGCAGGGGGAATCCTGTCATTGATCCCGGGACTGGGAATTGCAGGGACGGTGGATTGTCTGATCCTGTGGTGGTATGAATGGATCTGCGAACGGTTCGGAGAACTGCCGGGAGCGGTATGGTGCGTGGGCCGCCCGGCAAAGTGGCAGATGATCGTTTATTATAGTGGGCTATTTGTGTTGATCATTGGCAGGAATTATGCGGAAAAATGGAAGCGACAAAGACTTTATGCAGCTTATGTGGCGGAAAATAATCATGGAGACGGACACCGCGCTGAAAGAGAAAGGCAGCGTCGGGAAACACGCGGAGTGGATGATAGCGGTAGGGGTAGAAAAAGAGAGAGTAACAGAAAAAAGATGCAGCACTCTGACAGGTACTCTGAAATATGTACCACCAGATGGCGGCATGTTTTAGCAAATTTTTGGTATACATGGCAGGGAGTGATGACATATAGGAGCGGAGTTATGTGCCGAATTGTAGCCGCAATGATTTTGGTATTAATAGTTGGTTTACTGACCGGCAATTTTGATCGGGGAAGCCGTGTGACTTTTCTGGACGTGGGACAGGGAGACGGTATCGTGGTGGAGACCGGGCAGGGGGCATATCTTTTTGACTGCGGCAGTACCAGTCGGAGGAAAATCGGTGAATATGTGTTGAAGCCTTATCTCAAGAGCCGGGGAATCCAGTCTCTACGCGGTGTGTTTGTATCGCACCCAGATGAAGACCATATGAATGGCATATTGGAACTGCTGGAGAACGGTGGAGAATGGGGAATTACCGTGGAGCAGATGTTTCTGCCTGCGATTACGGAAGCGGAGCGCAGGGAGGCTTTTGAAAAATTGCTTGTTGCCGCGGAATATGCCGGAGTACCGGTAAGTTACATAAAATGTGGCGATGAGATCAGGGATAGTCGACTCCGGCTGCGGTGTCTGCACCCGGAGGAGAATACGACCCTTGCGGATGCCAATGCCTATTCGGAATGCTTCTACGTGGAGGTATTTGCGAAAGCAGTGAAGTGGGGCGCGGCAGAGGGGATGGAAGCAAGTGGAGAGGGCGGAAGAGCTGCTAGCGAAGTTTACGGTGAGAACGGCAGCTTTGCTGTCGGAGTTACTGGTGAGAAAACCGGTCATGGCGATACCGGTGAAAGGAAAAACTTCGGCGTGGGTGCCGGGAAGCTAAGCATTCTCCTGACAGGGGATGTGGAAGGCGAAGGGGAGCAGCAGCTGACACAGGAATTGCAGACGTTGAAGACGTTACAGGAAGCGAAGACGTTACGGGTAGCGCAGGAATCACAGGCTTTGCAGAATGCGCAGAAATTGCAGGAATCGCAGGAACCGCGAGAACAGCAGGAGTTGTGGGAATCACGGAGACAAGGGGGCTTCAAGGTAGACATCCTGAAGGTAGCGCATCACGGCTCAGGCTATTCCACCAGTTCTGAGTTCCTTGCCGCCGCCGGCCCCGCTGCCGCCATTATCTCCTGTGGTCGTAACAATTCCTATGGCCATCCCCATGCTGCGACGCTACAGCGCCTGGAAGATGCTAAGGTCCCCTGGTACCTCACCACTGACTATGGAGCCCTGACAGTAACCGTCGACAGTCACGGAAACCGGCTGCAAGGGTATCTGAGAAGAAAATAAGCCGTTGGGGTTCTAGGTAGTTGGGGCGTGAGAGGAAGAAAAGTAAGAATAAGCCCCGGAGAAGTCAAGAAGCCGGGGCGTGAGAGGAAGAAAAGTAAGAATAAGCCCCGGAGAAGTCAAGAAGCCAGTGTGCAGAAGGAGGAAAAGTGAAAACTACACGCGAAAATATAAAAAACAGAATAGAAGAAATTAATAAGGAATTAGAAAAGATAACAAAATTGGACAAAAAATTTCCGCAAGGAGAATTGCAATGCTTCAAAAATGAAAACCGCTACAAATGGAAAGTAAAAGAGGAAAATGGAATACGCTAT
>ENA-UEYI01001543-UEYI01001543.1-human-gut-metagenome-genome-assembly--contig:-NODE-1543-length-18806-cov-6.074216_pt1 | contig 18806 bp, 17 predicted proteins | sample MGYA00242900_ERZ507916 | MGnify/ENA primary metagenome ERZ507916 (study PRJEB26167, sample SAMN06115521) | human gut metagenome | host: Homo sapiens | place: China:Chongqing | collected 2015-09-02...
GCAGGACACCCTTCTTGGGTTTCCCGCGCACACCCTTCCTTACCGTCGCGGAGAATTTACCACTTTATTGACAGTCTCGGGGATAACAGAGTTATGTTTGTTTTTTACGATCATCTTTCCGTTTGGTGAAAAGCATGATATAATTTCAACTGCCCGATGTGTCGCTTGGAAACTGCGGTTTTCTGAGGGCCGGGCAATTTGAAACGCATCTGCCGACACGGTTCGGCTGGCGGGTCAGAAAGGAAGTGAGGTCCCCATGCGCGGAAAACGGGAACTACCCCGGAAGCGCCCGCCGATTCTGCTGTTTGTCCTGATCTTTGCCGCCGGCTTCCTCGCGGGGACGCTTTTCTGGCACTTCCACCCTCCTGGTGCGTCCGTTCCGTCAGGAGGAACGGTCACTCTGCCGGAGGGCACTGCAGGAACGGACGTCTCCTCGGAGCCGGAAAGCCCCCCGGCCCCGCCGCAGGATGAAGAACCTTCGGCCGAACCGACGCCCTTCGTCATCTCCTTTTTGGGGGACTGCACCCTGACCTCCAGCCACCACACCAACCACTTTGAAAAGCTGGTGGGGGACGACTATGCTTATCCCTTTTCCAACGTGGCGGAGATCCTGCTGGCCGATGATCTGACGCTGGCCAATCTGGAATGTTCCTTTTCGCCCAGCCGTCTGGAATCCGACTCGGAATATGCCTTCTGCGGAGATCCCAAGTATGTGCAGTCTCTGGTGCTGGGCGGCGTGGAGGCCGTCACCCTGTCCAACAACCACACCCGCGATTTCGGTGACGCCGGCCTCCGGGACACTGAGGCCGCGCTGGCGGAATATGGCGTTGCCGGGATCCCCGGCAATCAGGGACAGTGCTTCGAGCTGCGCCACGGCAATGGGGACACCCTGCGGCTGGGGGCCTACGTCCACCCCTTCAACGGCTCCGCCAAGCAGATGGAGGATGGCTGCAAACGGCTCAGGGACGAGGGGGCGGATATCCTTGTGGCCTTCATGCACGCCGGGGCCGAAAAAACCTACGTCCCCACCAAGCGGCAGTCGGCGCTGGCCCATGCCGCCGTGAAAGGCGGCGCGGATGTGGTGGTGGGGACCCACCCTCACGTTTTGCAGCCCATAGAAGCCTATCAGGGCAGCGTGATCCTGTACAGCATCGGCAATTTCTGCTTCGGCGGCAACCGGAATCCGTCGGACAAGGACACAGTCATCGCCCAGCTCACCGTGTCCGGCACCGGCGGGGACCGTTCGTGGGAGATGTCCTATATCCCCTGCTGCGTCAGCAGCGTCTCCAACCGGAACGACTACCGGCCCACCCCTTACCCGCCGGATACGGCGGCCTACCGCCGCTGTTTTCAGAAGCTGGACGGCACCTTCCGTCCCCCGGTCCCCAAGCCTGAGGAGGAGACCGCCTCTCTGCCGCCGGAACCCACGCTCGATGCAGAACCCCTCTCCCCCCTGCCGGACGGCGGCGTGATCTGTGACCCCCCAGCCAAACCGGAAGAATAATACGCAAAAAGAGCCGCTGACGCGGCTCTTTTTGTTGTGTCAGTTCAAATTTGAATCGTTGATTCCGGCGTTACTCCGCCGCGCTTTCCAGCTTCTTGGCCTCCACGATGAACTGCTCGATGGCGTTCTGCTCCTTCAGCTCCGCCAGAACGCCGTTGATGAACTCGGCCAGTTCCGTGTTCCCCTTCTTGACGGCGATGGAGTATCCGTCACTGGTATCCGGGATGTTGAGATCCACAGCGGCCAGATCCTCCTTGGCGTCCGCATAGGACAGCACGGTCATGTAGTCCAGAAATACGACATCCAGCTTTCCGGCCTCCAGCTCCATGACCAGATCCTGTACCTTGGCAAGGCCGACCGTGGTCTCCTCGCCGCAGTAGGTAACGCAGTTGTTATAGGGCTTGGAGCCGGTCTGCGCGCCGCCCTTGACCCCCTTCAAATCGTCAAGACTAGCGTACTTGTCCGCGTCCTCAGCCCGCACCAGAATCAGGTTTTTGGCTTCCAGATAGGGATCAGAGAAGTCGGTGGTCTTGCGCCGCTCCTCATCCGCAGACAGGCCGGCGATGACCAGATCGAACTCGTCATTGGCAAGGCTCATCAGCAGATTGTCAAAGGACATATCCACAATTTTCAGGGATACACCCAGCTTGTCGGCAATGGCCTGGGCGATCTCCATGTCAAAGCCCACGATGGTGTCTTTCCCGTCCACCTCCGCATGGAACTCATAGGGTGGGTAGTCCGCGGAGGTGCCGACCACCAGCTCCCCCTTCTGCTTGATCTGATCCAGTGCGGAGGACGCCGTATCCTCCTTGCCGGCGCAGGCCGTCAGGGACAGCAGCGTTACCAGCGCCAGCAGCAAAGCAATCGCTTTTTTCATGATATTCTCTCCTCTTCGCTTTTCGACCGGGGCGTTTATTCCCACAGCGGCTTGTCCCACAGCTTGACCTTGGTGCCAAGGCCCATCTTGACCGCGTTCTGGTACAGAGCGTAGGCCACGGTGATGTCCAGCGCGCCCAGACCCAGAGAGCAGGCGTAAATAAACTGCTCGTCAGAGGTTCTGCAGGGCTTGCCCAGCACCAGGTCGCTGGTTTCCAGCACTTCCTCCTTGGTGATCTCACCGGCGTCGAACACCTGCGTGATGGCCTTGTTCTTGAAGGTGATGATCTGCTTCCAGTAATCCACCACATTCACGTCCGCAGCCTTTACTACGTCCGTCGTGGCCTCGTTGGAAACACAGACGATGGCGCTGTGGGGCTTCACCCAGCTCTTGTCGATGAAGGGCGTTCTGGCGGTGGTCTCGCCCACGATCAGCTGGGACTTTGCCGCTGCCGCCTTGCTGTCGGAGGTGGGGATGATGGTCACGCCGTACTTGCCCTCGGACTCCTTGGCCACCTGCTCTGTCTTTTCCAGATCCAGATCGCAGAGGTAAATGGTCTTGACGGTGGGGATCGCCTCGCAGATCGCCATGATCATGGTCCGGCCAATGACGCCCGCGCCGATCAGCGTCGCGGTATCCGTGTCGGAGGGGGCGCAGTATTTTGCCTGCAAGCCCGCCACAGCAGAGGTCCGCATGGCGGTGATGATGGTGCCGTCCTGAATGCAGAAGGGCAGGACCGTGACGGGGTCGCTGAGGATGGAAATGTCGATGCCGTAAGGGATGCCGGGGGTGGTGGCGTTCTTCTTGGACTCGGCGGCCCACTTGATGCCGGCGATATTCAGATCGCCGCCGATGTAGCTGGGCATGGTGTTGAAGAAGGATTCCCACTCCGTCCCCTCCGGGATGCCCAGATGGACCTTCGGGGGATTCTGGATCTGGCCCTGCCCCAGCATTTTATAGGTATCCTCCGTGATTTTCAGGATCATTTTCATATCCAAAAGACCGGCCTTGATCTGGTCTTCCTGCTGCAGAAACAGAATTTCGGGATTGATCGTACCTAACATAATAAATTCCTCCAATTTTTTTGTAAGCCGGCTGATGCGGCTGTGTTGTTTCAGATTACATGGATGACTTTGGACAGAAAGTCCTTGGTCCGTTCATTCTGCGGGTCCTCAAAGATCTGCTGGGGCGTGCCCTCCTCGGCGATCACGCCGCCGTCCATAAAGAGGATGCGGGTCCCCACCTTCTTGGCGAAGCCCATCTCGTGGGTGACCACAACCATGGTGACGCCCTCCTTCGCGAGGTCCTGAATGACCGAGAGCACCTCCCCCACCATTTCCGGGTCCAGCGCGGAGGTGGGTTCGTCAAAGAGCATCACGTCCGGCTCCATCGCCATGGCACGGACTATGGCGATCCGCTGCTTCTGTCCGCCGGACAGCTGAGCGGGATAGGCGTCCGCCTTGTTCTCCAGCCCGACGCGCCGCAGCAGCGCTCTGGCTTTTTTCTCTGCCGCCGGAGCCGGGATCTTCTTTACCTTTTTCAGGGAGATGGTCACATTCTCCAGGATCGTCAGGTTGTTGAACAGGTTGAACTGCTGGAACACCATCCCCACCTTTTCCCGGTGCTTATGGACGGCGTAGCCCTTGTCGGTGATGCAGCTGCCCTCAAAAATGATCTGGCCCTCCGTGGGGGTCTCCAGCAGGTTCAGGCATCGGATGAAGGTGGACTTTCCGGAACCGGAGGGTCCGATGACCACCACGACCTCCCCCTTTCGGATGGTGGTGTGGATGCCCTTGAGGACCTCCAGATCGCCGAAATTCTTTTTCAGTCCCTTGATCTCAAATAGAACGTTGTCAGCGGTCACTGCACTTCATCCTCCTCTCAAAAAGATCCAGTCCCTTCCCCAGCACGATGTTCAGGGTCAGGTAGATGATCGCGGAAATATAGTAGCAGGGCAGCGGGTTGTAGGTGGCGGTGACGACGATGCCGTTGTTGTACATCAGGTCGCCGACGCCGAGATACTGGATGATGGACGTCTCCTTGATCATGGTCACAAACTCATTGCCCAGCGCCGGCAGAATGTTTTTGACCGCCTGCGGCAGGATGATGTTCACCATCGCCTGTGTCCGCGTCATGCCGCAGGACAGCGCGGCCTCCGTCTGCCCGAAGTCCACCGCCTGAATGCCGGAACGGATGACCTCCGCCACATAGGCGGTGGAGTTCATGGACAGGGCCAGGATGCAGGGCATGACCCGCGCCAGCTCCACGCCCAGAATGGAACCCTCCGGCCACGGAATGAAGTGAAGCTGATAGTAAACGATGTACAGCTGCACCAGAAGCGGCGTTCCCCGGATGACGGTGATATACAGCTTGGCAAACCCGGAGCACAGCCTGAATCTTGACAATCGCAGCAGTGCGATGAGGCAGCCGAGGACCGTGCCCAGCAGAACGGTGATCAGGGAAACGATGACGGTGGTCTGCGTTCCTCGGAGGAAGTATTGATAGTAGTTCAAAAATATCTCGGTAATGCCCATGGCGTTCTCCTCCTTCTCGCTTGCACCGTTTGTGTGCTTCGGATGAACGGATTGTATATTTTCTCATGCCAAAAGTCAATAGCAAATTTGCAAAAATTTGTATAATTATTCAATTATTGTAAATATATACGAGAATACGGCTGTATACACCGGAAGTATTTGTGTTTCATGCGTATAAGCGCATAGTGGGTGCTATAAGCAAGCATAAATGTTATGCAGTATATTTGTATTTGTATACATATTATGCGTATGCACCTGCCTATCGGACATCGGCGGAATGCCCGCCCCCACGAAGCGGACCGTCAGTCCAACCATCCTGAAAGCGCAGCGGAAACGATGTGACAGCGGGGCAATACAGGCCCTTCCCTCTTCTATCCCTTTTCTAACACTGTTCAGACCCTCCGAAGCACGCACAACCGCAAGCGCCCCCAAAACAAGAAAAGAGCGCCCGCGATTGCGTATATCTTCTAATAAACAGAAGCAGGTCCGGGAGGTTTCTGTGCGTTTCATGGTAATTGGCGGCGAGCTCCCGAAAAAGATTGACATTCGGCAAAACGCCTGTTATTCTTTAAGCGAGTAAATTACTACTTGGCTAATTGGAGAAAGAATATGAAACCGATCGAACGTTTTCTGCGTGAGACAGACCGCGTGCCGCTCATGCCTATGCCAACGCCCCTGCATCCCATGCATTACCAGCCCTCAGGAAAGGACGTCAGCCTCTTTATCAAGCGGGATGACATGACCGGCGTCGGTCCGGGCGGAAATAAGATCCGCAGCCTTGAGTTCCTCTTGGGGGAAGCCAGATCCAAGGGGGCATCCAAAATCCTGGCGGCGGGACCGGAGCAATCAAATCTATGCGCTCTGACCGCGGCGGCCTGTGCCAAGGCCGGGCTGGACTGTGAGCTTATCATCAACGCGACGGAGCCAGCCCGCAAAGAGGGAAATCTTCTGCTGGAGGAGCTGCTGGGTACCAAAATACACTTCCTCGGCCCTTGTGACGGAGCGGTTCGGAACCGCCGCATGGAGGAGCTGGCCGCCACTTACCAGTCCGCCGGCGAACAGGTCTACGTGGTCCGCAACGGCGCGACCACCGGCCGGGGCGCGTTGGGCTATACCGCCGCGGTGGTGGAAATGAAGCGGCAGTGCGAGGATCTTGGAATTGGCCGCATGACGATTTTCGCCCCCGGCGGAAACGGCGGCGTCGCGGCCGGGCTGATCTACGGAAATCAGCTGATGGGCCAGCCCTTCCGCATTGTGATCGTCAGCGTCGAGGATGACCGGGAAACGCTGACGGCGCATATCCGCTCCACCATCTCCGAAGCGGAGGAGATCACCGGGCTCCCCATGGACGTGCCAGTGGAACAGGCGGCGGAGATCACAGACGCCTACCGTGGCGGCGGCTGGGGCGAAAACACGGAGGAGAGCCAGCAGGCAGTCCTGTCCTTTGCCCGCAGCGAGGGGATCTTCATCGAAAACGTCTATACCAGCAAGGTCCTGGTGGGGATGATGGACTGGATCGAACAGGAAAAAGTGTCCGGCCCCGTCTGCTATTTGCATACAGGCGGGCTCGGCTCCTTATTTGCACAGTATTGATCGAGAAAGAGGGAAAAACTTATGGATTACGGCTATTTGACTTTGGTTGCTCCGATTCTGACGCTGGCAGTGGCCATTGCAACGCGGAAGGTACCGCTGGCCATGCTGGTGGGTATTTTTACCGGACAACTGATTATTTGCGGATGGAATCCGTTTACCGCTATCAACGAAAGCGTCAACGGCATTTTAAGTGTTTGCGCCGACACCGGGAATCTGAAAACCTTCCTGTTCACGGCGCTGATGGGCGCATTTGTGATCCTGGTGCGCATCTCCGGCGGCGTCAAGGGCTTTGTCAATTACCTGACCGAGCAGAGCAAGCGTGTGAAGAGCCCGCGGATGGCGATGCTCATCGCCTATGTGATCGGCATCATCATTTTTATCGACGGTCTGCTCAGCATCATGTTCACCGGCGTGGTGACCCGCCCGCTGATCGATAAATTCAAGGTCTCCCGTGAAAAGCTGGCCTACATCTGCGACGCGACTTCCGCGCCTGTCAATGCCATCATTCCCCTGAACTCCTGGGGCGCTATGCTGATGGGCCTGATCTCCGCGGAGATCGCCTCCGGATACATCCAGGGCGAGCCTATGAATCTGCTGATCCGGAGCCTTCCCTTCCAGTTTTACAGCATCCTCTCCCTGCTGTTCGTGCTGTTCTATATTATTACCGGGAAAGACTGGGGCCCCATGAAAAAGGCAGAGCTGCGGGTGCGGAACACCGGCAAGCTGTATGATGACGGGGTAACGCCGCTGCTCAACGACAATGACGGCTTTGAAGAGCTGGTGGAGGAAGGCAAAGAGAACAAGTGGAACATGATGTTCCCGCTCATCACCCTGATCGGCGGTGCTTTCATCGGCCTGCTGGTCACCGGCGGAGGAAATCTGGCGGCGGGCGACGGAACCACGGCGATCCTCTACTCTGTTGTCATCACACTGCTCATTATGTGCGTCATGTATACAAAGCAGGGGATCATGACCGCCAAGGAGTTCGGAGACAGCGTTATGAAGGGCGTCAGCAGCATGATGGGTCTGGTGATCCTTCTGGTGTTGTCCTTCTCCATCGGCGGGGTCATCAAGGGAATGGGGACCGGCCAGTTCCTTGCCAGCCTGCTGGGTGACAGCATTGACGGTGCCTTCTGCCCGGCCATCATCTTCCTGATGGGCGCACTGATGGCCTTCTGCACGGGAACCAGCTGGGGCACATTCTCCATCATGATGCCCATTGCGGTCCCCATGGCAGTGGCTATGAACGGCAATATCCTGCTGACCATCGGTGCGGTGGTGTCCGGCGGCATTTTCGGCGACCACTGCTCTCCCCTTTCCGATACCACGATCCTGTCCTCCATGTCCGTGGGCACCGATCTGTATTCTCACGTAAAAACGCAGCTCCCCTACGCGCTGGTGACTGCGGCGTGCACAGCGGCCCTCTATATCGCCTTTGGCCTGATCCTGTAACAGCGGGGTTCTTTCGTATCACCGTGCTTGACCGCTAAAATAAGCAGCCTACAAAATTACCCTGCCGGTTTCGGCAGGGCAATTTCGCGTATGGAAGAAAATTTTCCCCCTCCACGCCTGTTTTCCAAACCTTCTAAACGTATGGGCGCTCAAGCGCCTCCGTGGGGGCCGGTCCTTCAGTCCGGTACGTCTCATCGGCTCAACAGCGGCGTGCTTTTCAGCGTCCGAAACAGTCTCCGGGAGCACAGATGAAAAAAGAGACAGCTCATTTTTTACAAAGTTTTAACCGGCTCGTTCAGAATTTTAGCGCAATCAAACGAAATGTAAAAAAACTGTTGCCAACGCCGAAAAGCGGTGCTAATCTAATGCCAAAATTGAACGAGGATAGAGGCGCGGTGCGCAAGAGTACCTTTGGTATGTAACAGGCATATACCGAAGCGAAAGGGCAAACCGCCGAAGGGTCGCTGCTCTGGCCTGTATGAGGGCGATCACCTGGGCCGTCGGAGAACATCCGCCGGACTGCCACAATGTGGAGCGCTATCGAACGGTAAAGCAGGGAACGTGTTTCCCGGCTCATGTTTCAGCTATGATCTCCACAGGGATCATAGCTTTTTTATCCTTTTTCAATTTTCAATTACTGACCAAAGCTATTCTTCTTTTCTAATGCCAATCCAATCAATCTATCTGCTTGATCAGCCATGAACAAAGGGATGTTCAGTACATCATCATCCAGCTTCAGATTATCCAGAGAGAACCGCACACGGAGCTTGACTTGATCCGGGAACAGCTCCTTAAACTTCTTGAGGCTCTTGCTGGTGGTATTGGCCTCAGACTTGACCTCAACAGGGAAAATGTCATTTTCCCGTTGAATGAGGAAATCCACTTCATAAGGTGGATTATTCTGGCTCCAATAGCGGGGAACCACTTCAAACTGCGTGATCAGGGTCTGCAGCACAAAGTTTTCAGTCAAAGCGCCCTTGAACTCGGTGAACAGGCGGTTGCCCTCTCCAAAGGCCGTGGTGCCAGACGGCGGAGCAACCCCACATCCACCAGATAAATCTTAAATGAAGCCAGGTCATCGTAGGCAGCCACCGGCAGGCCGGGAGCAGTGCTGCGGTAGATCTTATGCACCAGTCTTGCATCCACCAGCCACTGCAAAGCATCCTCGTATTCTCGGGCTCTTGCGCCTTCTTTGACAACTTTGTAGATAAACTTCTTATTCTCCCTTGCCAGCTGGGACGGTATAGACTTCCAGATCATAGAGATCTTTGGGAACTCACTGATATTGGGGTGCTTGGCAAAGTCACGTTCGTAGGCACCAATAATCCCAGACAGGGCTTCCTGCATGGCGGAGACATCCCGTGCCTCCGTCCACATGAGCACAGGTTCCGGCATGCCTCCGGTGACATAGTACATCTTCAGTTTTTCATATTGTCAAGCACAATCAGGTGAGGAAGATCGATCAGTTGGAACGAGTGGTCAAGTACGCCTTCAGCAATGTGGGCAACACCTTCTCGGCAAAATCCATTTCGGATTATCTGAAAGCGGAGCATCGTGCGTTGGATAACGAAACGGTTTACAGCTACTTGGAAAAATTGGAGAAAGCCTATTTGCTTCACCGCTGCTCCCGTTTTGATTTGCAGGGTAAGGAGATCCTGAAAACGCAGGAGAAATTCTATCTTGCAGACACCGCCCTGCGGTACAGCGTCCTTGGCTACAACGCTGACAGCGTGGCATCCAGCCTTGAGAATGTCGTGTACTTGGAGCTTTGCCGCAGAGGATACACCGTCCTTGTCGGAAAGTCCGGCAGTGGGGAGATCGACTTTGTGGCGGTTCGCCAGAACGAAAAGCTATATGTGCAGGTCACACAGGAGGCTCGTTCGGAAAAGACGGAGAAACGGGAGTATGAGCGTTTGTTGGAAATCCATGACAACTACCCCAAATATATTCTCACAACCGATGCGTTCGCAGGAGGAAATTACGAGGGCATCAAGACTATGCACATAGCGGACTTCCTGCTTAGCTCGGAATACTGATTTTATAGTATTTCCTTTTATTATCCCTTACCGCTCAGGCCGCCATCAAGGAGATATAATTCTCCCGCAAGGGCATCAACCAACCGTATAACGGCAAGCCTCCGGTCAATGACCGGAGGCTTGCCGTGTTTTTCTTTTATGCCCTCTATGCTTATACGTTTTCATTCCCAAAAAACGTGCAGATACACCGAAATAAGGACCGAGAGGGCCTTGCAATTGCATCTAATCAGTTCAATGCTCCAGCTGGTCCACGAACTGCCGGGCCGTCCGTCCGGAACGGCTGCCGCTGCGGACCTGCCAGGTGGCGGCTGCGGCCCGGAGCTGTTCCGGTGAGAGGTCTGTCCCCGCCTTTTCTGAAAGTGCGGAGACGATCTGCTGGTATTCCTCGAAGGTGGGAGCCGGGTAGAAGATCTGCAGGCCGAAGCGGCTGGCCAGAGACAGCTTTTCCTCCACGGTATCGGAGCGGTGAATGTCGCCGTTGTGCTCCATATCGCCGCGGTCGCTCCACACCTCCCGCACCAGATGGCGGCAGTTGGAGGTGGCGCAGATCCGCACGTTTTCCGGCGGCGCCTCCGCACCGCCCTCCATGACGGCCTTCAGATATTTATAGGAGGTATCGTTTTCCTCAAAGGACAGATCATCCAGAAACAGAAGAAAGCGATAATTGCGGCCCTTCACCTGCCGCAGAATGTCGGGGATCAGGTCATACTGCTCCTTGTAAAGCTCAATGAGCCGCAATCCCTGATCGGCGTACTCGTTGACGAGGGCCTGAATACTGGTGGATTTTCCGGTACCGGCGTCACCGTAAAGCAGCACGTTGTTGCTGCCCTTCCCCCGCAGAAAGGCTTCCGTATTGCGGATCAGCAGATCCTTTTGCTGCCGGTAGCCCACCAGATCCGTCAGACGCACCGGGGGACGGTCCTCCACGGGGACCAGCTCCGCGCCGTCCCCTGTCCTTCTGGCCCGGAACACCTGCCCCATGCCCAGCAGACCGACGCCCTGAGTCTGATAGAACGCCGTCAGGCGGTCCAGCAGCCCCTCCGAGGAACCGGCGGCGGCCAGTTCCCCGCTGAACGCCAGAAATGAGGCGCAGTCTGCGGTACGGCGGCTCTCATGGTGGAAGTCCCGCAGCAGCGGCCACGCCCCGCCCTCCGGCGGCGCGTTCAACAGCTCAAAAAAGAGCTTCATATCTGCCAGTGCCAGCGCTTCCAGTGTGTCCTGTCCGCCGGAATGCCGCTCCCACGCGAGGGAGAAAGGGTTTTCACTTGACGCCAGCTCCCGGGCGATGCAGCAGCGCCACAGGTCGCCCTGCCAGCCGTTTTCCACGGCCAGCGCCACCAGCTCCCCCTGAGCGGCCACGCGGACGGCTTCCTCCGACGACATAAGCCGCCGGAGAAGGCTGTCCGGCTTCTGCCGGAACAAAATCAGGCTGTCTAATGCCTCAACTGTGTGCATAAGCCCTGCCCTCATTGCAGAATAGCGCCCTTGTCGGCAGAGGACACCAGCTTGGCGTAGCGGGTCAGATAGCCGCTCTTGATCTTCGGCTCCGGGCAGACCCAGATTTTCCGGCGCTCCGCCAGCTCCGCGTCCTCCACGCACAGGTGGATGGACCGGCCGGGAATGTCGATCTCAATGAGATCCCCCTCCCGCACCAGACCGATCACGCCGCCGGAGGCGGCCTCCGGGCTGACGTGGCCGATGGAGGCTCCCCGGGTCGCGCCGGAGAACCGGCCGTCGGTGATGAGGGCCACGTCCTTGTCCAGTCCCATACCGGCGATGGCGGAGGTGGGGTTCAGCATTTCCCGCATACCGGGGCCGCCCTTGGGTCCCTCGTAGCGGATCACCACCACGTCGCCGGGACGGATGCCCCCGGCGTAGATGACGGCGATGGCCTCCTCCTCGCTGTTGAACACCCGGGCGGGACCCTTGTGCCGCAGCATTTCCGGGGCCACGGCGCTCTGTTTCACCACGCAGCCGTCCGGAGCCAGATTGCCGAACAGGGCGGCGATGCCGCCGGTCTTGGAATAAGGCTCCTCCAGCGGGCGGATGAGACTGGTGTCCAGATTCTCCGCCGTTTCCAGATTTTCCCCTACGGTCTTACCCGTCACGGTGGGCAGCGAGGTATCCAGCAGGCCGGCCTTGGTCAGCTCCTTCATCACGGCCCAGACGCCGCCGGCCCGGTCCAGATCCTCGATATAGGTGTCACCGGCAGGAGCCAGATGGCAGAGGTTGGGAGTCTTGTCGCTGATGCCGTTGACCATGCGCAGATCCAGCTCCACCCCGGCCTCGTGAGCGATGGCGGGCAGGTGCAGCATGGTGTTGGTGGAGCAGCCCAGCGCCATGTCCACGGTCTCGGCGTTGTGGAAGGCGGCTTCCGTCATAATATCCCGGGGACGGACGTTTTTCTCCACCAGCTCCATGATCTTCATGCCGGTCTGCTTGGCCAGCCGCAGCCGGGCGGAGTACACGGCGGGAATGGTGCCGTTGCCCCGGAGGGCCATGCCGATGGCCTCCGTCAGGCAGTTCATGGAGTTGGCGGTATACATCCCGGAGCAGGAGCCGCAGGTGGGACAGGCGTTTTCCGTATAATCCGCCACCCCGGCCTCGTCCAGCTTTCCGGCGTGATACGCCCCCACCGCCTCAAACATATGGCTCAGGCAGGTGCGGCGGCCATCCTTGAGGCGGCCCGCCAGCATGGGGCCGCCGGAGCAGAAGATGGTGGGGATATTCAGCCGCGCCGCCGCCATCAGCAGGCCCGGCACGTTCTTGTCGCAGTTGGGGATCATCACAAGACCGTCAAACTGGTGGGCCATGACCATGGCCTCCGTGGAATCCGCGATGAGATCCCGGGTCACCAGAGAATACTTCATCCCCACATGGCCCATGGCGATGCCGTCGCACACGGCGATGGCCGGAAACATCACCGGCGTACCGCCTGCGGCCCGGATACCGGCCTTTACAGCCTCGGCGATCTTGTCCAGCCCCATGTGGCCGGGGACAATCTCGTTATAGGAACTGACCACGCCGATGAGGGGCCGGGCAAGCTCCTCATCGGTATAGCCCAGTGCGTAAAGCAGACTGCGGTTGGGCGTCCGCTCCACGCCGGTCTTGATCTGTTCAGAACGCATACGCTTCTCCTCCCCTCGGTCAGTTGGAGGCGGTGTCCAGATCCTTGTCGCCGCCCCAGATCATGTTGCGGCGCAGCTCCTCGCCCACCTGTTCCATGGGGTGCTTGGCCAGCTGGTCCCGCTTGGAGTTGAAGAAGGTACGGCCCCGGCTCTTGTTCTCCGCGATCCAGTGGCCGGCAAAGGTGCCGTCCTGAATGTCCGCCAGCACCGCCCGCATCCGGGCCTTGGTCTCCTCGTGGGGCAGCACCCGGGGGCCGGAGACGTACTCGCCGAACTCGGCGGTGTCGGAGATGGAGTAGTTCATGGCGGCCACGCCGCCCTTGTTGATGAGGTCGATGATGAGCTTCATCTCGTGGATGCACTCGAAATAGGCGTTCTCCGGAGCGTAACCGGCTTCCACCAGCGTCTCGAAGCCGCACTGCATCAGATCCACCACGCCGCCGCACAGGACGGTCTGCTCGCCGAAGAGGTCGGTCTCGGTCTCATCGTGGAAGGTGGTCTCCATGATGCCTGCCCGGGCGCCGCCGATGCCGGCGATGTAGGCCAGCGCGATCTCATAGGCCCGGCCGGTGGCGTTCTGCTCCACGGCCACCAGGCAGGGCACACCCTTGCCGGAAACATAGGTGGAGCGGACGGTGTGGCCGGGGCCCTTGGGCGCCGCCATGAACACATCCACACCGGCGGGCGGCACGATCTGCTTGTAGCGGATGTTGAAGCCGTGGGCAAAGGCCAGCGCGTTGCCCTCCTCCAGATAGGGGGCGATATCCTTCTTGTAAACGTCGGCCTGCACCTCGTCGTTGATGAGCATCATCACGATGTCGCCCCACTTGGCGGCCTCGGCAACAGTCTTGACGGTAAGCCCCGCGGCCTCCGCCTGGGCCCAGTTCTTGGAGCCTTCCCGCAGGCCCACGCAGACCTCGCAGCCGGAGTCTTTCAGGTTCAGGGCATGGGCATGGCCCTGGGAGCCGTAGCCGATCACGGCGATCTTCTTGCCGTTGAGATAGTTCAGGTCGCAGTCCTTTTCATAATACATCTTAGCCATGGTAGATTTCTCCTTTTTATAATGGTTTTGTGTTGAAATAAATGATAAATGCCCGATTTACAGCATTTTTCCAAGATTGAATTCCAGTGTTTCCTTCCGCTCGTCCTGAATGGTGTACCGGCCCCGCTCCAGCGCCACCATGCCGGTGCGGACCATTTCCAGAATCCCGAACTCCCGCAGCAGATCCGTCAGCGCCTCGTTTTTGGATTCCTCCCCGATGACCGCCAGGGTCATGGAGGTGGAGGAAACGTCCAGAATGGAGGCCCGGAACACGTTGGCCAGCTGAATCAGCTCGCTGCGGACGCTCCGCTCCTCCGCCCGGACCTTGCAGAGCACCATCTCCCGGCGGATGGAGTGTTCCTCCGCCAGCAGCCGGACGGAATGTACCGGCACCATTTTGGACAGCTGGTTGCACAAAAGTTCCGTCTGCTGGTCGTCCGTCAGGACTTCCAGCGTCAGGCGGGACAGGCCGCGTTCCTCCGTGGGGCCGACGGCCAGAGACTCGATGTTGAACCCCTTGCGGGAAAACAGCCGGGAGATCTGGGAGAGCACGCCGGGCTCGTCATCCACCAGGACGGAAAAGGTGCGTAATGTCGTTTCCATGATGTTGTCCTCCTCTCCTCAGCTCAGCAGGAATTCCGTGATGTGATGACCGCCGTTGACCATGGGGTGCACCATCTCGTCAGCGTTGATGGCGCAGTCGATGACGTAGCCCCGGCCCTGAGCGCTTTCCGCCAGCGCCTCCGTGATGGCCTCCTCCAGCTCGCTGGGCTGGGTGACCCGGCGGCCCTTCAGACCGAAGGCGTCCGCGAACTTCACGAAGTCCGGGCTGCGGTTTTCCAGAGACGTCTGGGAATACCGGCGGTCGTAGATCAGGCTCTGCCACTGCCGGACCATGCCCAGATTCCGGTTGTTGAAGATCACGGTAATGACCGGCAGCCCGTAATAGGCCTCGGTAGCCAGCTCATTGCCGTTCATGCGGAAGCAGCCGTCGCCGGTGATATGGATCACCGTTTTGTCCGGGTTCCCCTGCTTGGCGCCGATGGCGGCCCCCAGGCCGAAGCCCATGGTGCCGAAGCCGCCGGAGGTCAGGAGCTGGCCGGGATAGTCGAAATGCAGGTGCTGGATGGCCCACATCTGGTGCTGGCCCACATCCGTGGCCACGATGGAGTCCTGAGGGCATTTCCGGGCGATGGCGGAAAGCACCTGCTTCGGCGTCAGGACGCTCTCGCTTTCGCCGTACTCCGTTTCCCGGGGGAAGGAGAGCACGAAGTCCTTCCACTCCTTATGCTCGTATTGGGGCAGGCGCTCCAGCAGCAGGTTCAGGACCTGCTTGGCGTCGCCGATGATGTGGTGGTCCGTCCGGACGTTCTTGTTGATCTCCGCCCGGTCGATGTCGATATGGACGATCTTGGCCTGATGCGCGAAGGTCTCCGGCTTCAACGCCACCCGGTCGGAGAACCGGCAGCCCACGGCGATCAGCAGGTCGCAGTTGTCGCAGGCCATGTTGGAGGCCACGGAGCCGTGCATCCCGATCATGCCGGTGGTCATCACGTCCCGGCCGGAAACGCCGCCGCCACCCATCACGGTGATGGCCACCGGCGCGTCGATCCGGCGGACAAACTGCCGGAATTCCTCGTGGGCACGGCTGCGGACCACGCCGCCGCCGCAGATCAGCATGGGCTTTTTGGATTCCGCGATCATCTCCACCAGCTTTTCCACGTCATCCAGATCCGCCTCCGGCATTTTCAGGCTGCTGGTGTAGGCCCGCCGGATCAGAGAAGCCAGATGCCCGGAGGCAGCGTGCTGCTCCAGAGGAAGCGGCTCGTAGTCGCACTCGGCGCTGGTCACGTCCCGGGTGATATCGATGACCACCGGACCGGGGCGGCCGCTGCGGGCCAGGGCGAAGGCCTCCCGCACCGTGTCCGCCAGCTTTGTCACATCCCGCACCAGATAGGTGGATTTCGTAATGGGCATCGTAATGCCGGTAATGTCCACCTCCTGAAACGCGTCCCGGCCGATGAGGTTCTGGGGCACGTTGCAGGAGATAAAGACCACCGAGGAGGAATCCATGTACGCGGTGGCGATGCCGGTGGTCAGGTTCGTGGCGCCGGGGCCGGAGGTGGCGAAGCACACGCCCACCTTGCCGGTGCTGCGGGCGTAGCCGTCCGCCGCGTGGGCAGCCCCCTGCTCATGGGAGGTCAGAATATGGGTGATCTCCTTGCAGTCATATAAAGCATCATACACGTTCAGGATCGTGCCGCCGGGATACCCGAAAATGGTATCCACCTTCTGTTCCCGCAGACATTCCATCAAGATCCGCGCGCCTGTGAGTTTCATGTCGATTACCTCCCCGTACAAGTAGCAAAAAAAGCGGCCCCGCTGACCAGCGGGACCGCTTTCGGCTCGTTTTTCTTACAAGCTCAACCGTTCTGTACCCCACGCCAGCCATATGGAATTGTGCCAATAATGGAAATAATGGCAACAAAAATGGACGCCATAATGGCGTCCATAATAATGGCGATCATAGAGCGAGAGCTTGCGGCGCAAGAGGATACGGCGTCTGCCTTGGCAGCCGCTGCGACAGTATGATCGAACATCTTCCTCATCCTGTCCACATCCCCTCTCGTAAGATGTGGTTACAGTACCACTCACGAAGCGCTTTGTCAATCCGGTTTTGATAGATCGACCTATCTTTCGTAGCATTTCCAAAAATTTGCGAAATCCCGGCAAATTGGAATTGTAAATTTTGCCATAAAAAGCCAATCCCGGATCAGTTCTGCGGAAGGGCCGCAGACTTATACAGCACCCAAAACGGCGCCCCCGCCGGAGTTCCTTCTCCGACCGGGAACGCCGTTCTGTTTTCGTTTTTCTGTACCGGAAATCCATTCAGGAGACCCTGCCGCTCTTCCGGGAGCGGCCCTCAGTCCTCCACCTCCGCAAGCACATTGGAACCTTTTGATGATCGGCCGCACATTTTCTGTTCGTAGCTGTCGCTTTGTGTCAAACTTTATATTTCATAAGTTATAGCTTATAGACTTGTAATTTCTCCATTGAGTTTCAATCGTAAATGTGATATACTGTGGTCAGCCACGGAAGGAGGGTGAAGTTTTATGATTAAACGCGAACTGTATATGAGCCGTATCCGTCCTTTTATCGGAACAGAGCTGATTAAAGTCATGACCGGTATCCGCCGCTGCGGGAAGTCGGTCATGTTGGAGCTGATCAAGCAGGAACTCACGGAGTCCGGTGTCAGCCCGACGCAGTTTGTCTCCATCAATTTTGAAGATATGAGCTATTCCCACCTGCAAACCGCACAGGCGCTGCATGATGAGATCACCGCAAGAGCCGCAGAAATAGAGGGCAAGGTCTATTTATTCTTTGATGAAATACAGGAGGTCAAGGACTGGGAGAAGTGCATCAACTCTCTCCGCGTTTCACTTGACTGTGATATCTACATCACCGACTCCAATGCAAAGCTGCTGTCCGGTGAGCTTGCGACCTATTTGGGTGGTCGGTATGTGGAGTTTGTGATCTATCCGTTCTCCTTCGGGGAGTTCATGGAGCTGTACCGTTCGATTGCCCCCGATGCGTCCATCCAGCAGTGTTTCCAAAAGTACCTGCTCGCCGGAGGGATGCCCTATCTCGCAAATCTCCGATATGCGGATGCGCCATCCAAGCAATATCTTCACGATCTGTTCAACTCTGTCCAGCTCAAGGACATCGTGAAGCGGAATAAAATCCGGGATGTTGACCTGCTGGAACGAATCATTGCCTATGTGATCGCCAATGTGGGAACGACCTTCTCTGCGACCTCGCTTGCGAAGTTCCTGAAAAACGAGCAGCGCACCGTTGCCCCGGAAACGATCCTGAATTACATCAGATACTGCTGTGAGGCGTACCTGTTCTATCAGGTGAAGCGGGAGGATTTGCAGGGCAAACAGATCCTTGCCTCCAATGAGAAGTATTATATTGCCGATCATGGCATCCGCGAGGCGGTCTTCGGCGGCAATATGCGGGACATCAATCTCATTTTGGAAAATATCGTGTATCTGGAGCTGCTGCGCCGGGGCTATGAAGTGACCGTTGGCAGAACGGGCGATAAGGAAATTGATTTTGTATGCGACAAGCGCGGCGAAAAGCTGTATGTTCAGGTGTGCTATCTGCTCGCCTCCGACGAAACGGTCAACCGTGAGTTTGGTGCGTATGACAGCATCCGCGATAACTTCCCGAAGTACGTTGTTTCTCTCGATGAGTTCGATATGAGCCGAAACGGGATCAAGCACCGAAATATCCGCGACTTCCTCTTGGCTGAGGAATGGAACTGATATCAGTACCCGCCGCAGTTTTTCACTGCGGCGGGTATTTTCATTATTTCGGCATGGATACCCCGTCCAATGTAAAGCATTGGGCGGGGAGGAAATGCCGTTCCCTCCTTTGAATTTAACTTTTGAATTACGCGATTAAGTAGTTACTTGCTCGCTCCACAAGGTTTAACTTTTTGAAGGAAGCACTGTTATGGATGACTTTCCCGTCAATGGTTTTGACAACAAAGTATCCAGAAGTTCTTCTTCCCCAAATGAAGCAGTCCTGTCCGTTAAATTGGACTTTGTCAAAAAGACGATACCCAAATACGTACT
>ENA-UEYI01001563-UEYI01001563.1-human-gut-metagenome-genome-assembly--contig:-NODE-1563-length-18654-cov-4.477257_pt1 | contig 18654 bp, 18 predicted proteins | sample MGYA00242900_ERZ507916 | MGnify/ENA primary metagenome ERZ507916 (study PRJEB26167, sample SAMN06115521) | human gut metagenome | host: Homo sapiens | place: China:Chongqing | collected 2015-09-02...
GATTTGCAAAAGGTCGGTCAATATCTGACGCAGGCAATTTTGCTGGAAGTATCTACGCATCCTAAACCTGGTCTTGTAACCAGATTATCCAATGGTGCGCATAAGGATATGAGTATCTTTACCTTTATGATGAGCTCCGCTGTTCTGAGCAAAGCGTTTAACGATTTGCAGGATATCGGCCAGGCACATAGAGGAACCTTGGCAGAGCTTTTCTGCAAGCTGCGCAGCTACGGCGTTGGTGCAGAAGCAGAGCTTTTGAGAGTGACGAAGGGCGTCAATACACAGCGGGGAATTTTATTCGCCGGCGGCATAGTGAGCGCTGTAAGCGGCTATGCTATGAATATGGGGCTGAGCAGAGATGCTTTGCTGCCTATGATCAAGGAAATGGCTGCAGGCTTAGTAGCCAGGGAATTGAAGAATCTTGACCATGCTGCAATGACAGCAGGCGAAAAGCTATATTATAAATATGGTATTACAGGTATTCGCGGAGAGGTTGAAAATGGTTTCCCAAGTGTGGTAAACTATGGACTGCCGGCTTTGGAAGATGCCTTTGACAAAGGTGCGACGATTAATGATGCTTTAGTGCATGCATTGATAGCTTTGATGACTGTTGTTGAGGACAGTAACGTTATCTGGCGCACTGATTATGATACTTTGTTGGAAGTGCAGAGAATTGCTAAAAACATTCTGAGCCTTGGCAGTGTCTTCACCGAAAAAGGCAGAATGGCTATAGCTGAGACTGAGCGGTACTTCTTGCAAAGGCGCATTAGTCCGGGAGGCAGTGCGGACTTGCTTTCCGTTACTATTACTTTATATTTACTCGAACATAAGGAATTTCCCAATGATATATTTTAGGGACATGGTATATCGGGCAATTCCTTGACATATACAAATGCATAGCACAATGATGCTAATACTCCTCCATTTAGCATAGCAAGGTACGGTAGGGACAGCCGTACCTTGTTGTGCGTTGAAAAAAAGGTGATTAACAATGATAAATTTTGTTTTACAAGCTCTCGATGGTATTTTTACGATTGTTTTTGTAGTCGGTATCGGTTATGTGCTCAGTAAAAAAGGCTGGTTTGATGATAAAAGCAGTGCTTTGATTGCTAAGCTGGTTACAACGGTATCACTGCCGCTGTATATGATTACCAGTCTGACGAAAAATTTTACGGCAGAAAAGCTTGTCGAGCTGGCACCTGATATGCTGCTGCCGGTATGCTCTATGCTTTTGGCACTGATTGTCGGCAAAACAGCAGCCAAGCTGCTGGATGTGCGTCAGGGAAGGCGCGGTGTTTTTGTCACCAATTTTTTTATAGCTAATACCATGTTTATCGGCTTACCGGTAAATCTGGCGCTGTTTGGTGATGAAAGCATTCCCTCCGTTATGCTGTATTATATGGTTAACCTGACCTTCTTCTGGACGTTGGGAGTGCAGAATATAGTTGCGGATATTGAGGGCAAGGCCGGCGGCATTTTTTCTATGCAGGTGTTGAAAAAGCTGTGGTCACCGCCGTTGATGGGTTTCGTGGCAGCAATTCTGCTTATAGTGCTGAATATACCGCTGCCGAGGTTTTTGGCACGTGGCTTTCAGTATGTCGGCAATCTGACAACGCCGCTGTCTTTGGTATTTATCGGCATTGAGATAAGCAAAATCAACTTGCGTGATTTCAATTTTGAAAGAGATATTTGGGGCGGTTTGTTCGGCCGTTTCATTGTCTGCCCTCTGTGCGTGTTGTGCCTGGTGCCGTTTATTAATGTAGCGCCGGTTTCCGTCAAGGTTTTTGCTATGCAGGCTGCTATGCCGGCAATGACACAGATGGCTATAGTCTGCAAGCAGTATGGCGGTGACAGCCGGTATGCGGCGGCGCTTTCGTTTATCACCATTATCGGCGGACTTTTGGTAATTCCTGTTTACATGACTGTGGTTAATATGTATTTTTAAGCTTTAACATAACAATTGAAAGGTGGCGTTTTTATGAATCCGGAAGAAATTATCCGCAAAATGTGGAGCAGCAACGCATTTATGAATGTCCTGAAAATCGAAATCAAGGAGGTGCACTGCGGCGGTGCAACCTTGGTGATGCCTATTGATTTTGATATTCATACCAATCATTGGCTTGGCGTGCATGGCGGTGCCATGGCAGCGCTGGCAGATTGCGTAACCGGTATTACCTGTGCGTCTGTCGGCAAAATCTGTACAACGCTGAATATGAATATTGACTATATCAGTAATGTGCGCGGATTGGGAGCACTGAGCGTTACAAGCAGAATTGTACATAAAGGCCAGTCTACGATTAATATTGTTTCGGAAATTAAGGATGATGCGGGAAATCTGATCTGTAATGTTACTTACATTATGTTCGTTATGGATAAACTGCAGGAAGTGCCGGAAAAATGGTAATAAAATAAGCAACTGCCCTGAGGCAGCCACGATAAATATCGTAAGCTGCTTCAGGGCAGTTTTGTGTTTCAGGCATTATCTTATCTGTACTTATTAGTGTGTTTCTTTTTCGTGTGCTGTTCGCGGTAGTCTGCCTGCACCTGATATACCTGATAGATATACAGAGCGCACAGGGGAATAGCGACAATCAGACCTAACCAGCGGTTGTTGAAGAAGTGGCTGCCTGCCATGCCGCCGAGCAAGCTGATGATAAGTACAATCAGCATATTAACCTTGATTTTCATTAAAAATTTTTTCATTATATATTCCTCCCAGGTTTTATAATCAGTGAAATGTGTTATTGTCTGCGCAATTCAAGCAACTGCGGTACAACGATATTGTCATGGGGAACGCTTTCAGGACGGAAAAGCGGCAGCAGCTCTGCTGCTGTAATAGGCTCCGGCTTGGGCAACTGGGCTGCAAGATAGGCCAAGAGGCCGATAATAGGCTCCGGACTGCCGAAGTGCTGCCTGAGGGCAGCGATTTCCAAATCACCGTCGCGTTTGGAAAGCCTGCGTCCTGCAGCATCCGTAAGCAGCGGAATGTGGCAGAAGGACGGCGACGTAAGGTTCAGCAGGTGGTAAAGATAAAGCTGTACCGGTGTGGAGCTGAGCAAATCGCAGCCACGCACTACCTGATTTACGCCCATGAGCGCATCGTCAATGACTACAGCTAACTGGTAGGCGTAGACGCCGTCGCTGCGGCGCAGGATAAAGTCACCGCATTCGTGCGCCAGGTTGGCCTGCTGCCTGCCGTAGTGCAGGTCCGTAAAGACGATAAGCTCATCCGCAACCTTGATGCGCCAGGCGGGACGGCGCTGCTGCATTTTGGCACTGCGCTGCGCTGCCGTCAGCTCGCGGCAGGTGCCGGCGTAAATAATACGTCCGTCGCTGGCGTGCGGTGCTTCGGCGGTGTGCAGCTCGCTGCGGCTGCAAAAGCACGGATAGACAAGCTCCTGCTGTTGTAAAAGGTCGAAGTAGTGAGCGTAGATATCGCTGCGGCGGCTTTGGAAAAAGCTGTCGCTGTCAGCGCTGCAATACGCACCCTCGTCCCACGTCAGCCCCAGCCATTCAAGCTCGCGGGCAAGTGCGTCGGCCTTAGCGAGGGAGCAGCGCTGCGGGTCCAGGTCTTCGATGCGCAAAACTATTTTGCCGCCGCTGCTTTTGGCATAGAGCCAGGCCAGCAGGCTGCAGAAAACGTTTCCCAGATGCAGAAAGCCGCTGGGTGTAGGCGCAAAGCGTCCTACGACAGGCGTATTGTCCGCTGTCACTATCTTTCACCACCTTGACCGAATATCAATATATACTCTAATATTTTACCATAAACTCTCCTGCTTTGCTCAGGAGATTAGTTAGTATGAAGGAAAAAGTTTGCGTCAGCGGCGATTTCACCAGAATCTCACTGTTTTGCCTGTCTGCTTTGCTGTATAATGTAATTATAAAAAGTAAATTGCTTTGTAAGCTGCATAAATGAGGTGAGAAAATGACAGAGCGTTTGGATGAGCACAAAATGAAATATGCTGTTGATACGGATAAAGAGGCGGAGGATATCTGCCGCTGGGCTGCTGCCCGTGCTGGTGTAATCGTTGTTGCTCCGGTAGTAGGAACGATGACACTGATGGCGAACGAGGTTTATATGATTACCCGTCTGGCCAAGCTGCGCGGCATTAAGCTTTCCGAAAGTGCGGTGCTGGGGCTTTTGGGTTCACTGGGCGGTGCCTTTGTAGGACAGACCTTGGCAACGCTGATTCCCTTTGCACCGGTGCAGATTCCTGTGGGCATGTCGGTGACCTACGCTGTGGGCAAGGTGGCGAATGCCTGGCTGGAAGCAGGCTGCCCGGAGGATTTGTCGGCCTTTAAAACAACCTATGAGGAGGCACGCATCGAAGGCATCAAAATGCTGGGCGAGCTGAAGAATATGGCCTGCAAGGATAAGCCGCTGGGCGATGAAAGCCGTCGCTTTGAGGTGGATGACGATTCGCCGGCAAATAAAAAGGTCGACGATTTGCTGCGTAAGGTAAAGGGCGTGTTGAAGAAGGACTGAGACACCTGCTTATGCCGGTAGTGTAGTTATTATGCTGCCGGCTTTTTTATAATTCTTTTCCCAAGTTAAGGGGATTTGTTGTATAATATATAATTGAGAAAATATTTTTATGTGAGGTCTGAATATGCGCTTAAGAAAAAAACCATGGATTGAAGAAGCAATGAAGGAAGTGCAGGGAGAATACGTTTTCCTGCATGATATTGATAAGTTCAAGGGACATTGGCAGGAAATGTTCCCGGGCAAACGTCTGTGTCTGGAAATCGGCTGCGGCAAGGGACGCTTTACCATCGGTATGGCAGAGCTGTATCCGGATAAGGCCTTTATCGGCATTGAAACACAGCATGATATTGCCTATTTTCCCGCTAAGGCAGCGAAGGACAAGGAGCTGACGAATGTTAAAATCATTTGCGCTAATGCCGAAAACCTGCTGGACTGGTTCGAGCCCGGCGAAATCAAGGAGCTGTATCTGAATTTCAGCGACCCCTGGCCGAAGGCACGTCATGCCAAACGCCGTCTGACGCACCGCAACTTCCTGGCGCTGTACAAAAAGCTGCTGGGCGAGGGCGGGCACCTGCGCTTTAAAACGGATAACCGCGCTCTGTTTGATTTTTCCGTAGAGGAATTCAAGGAGTTCGGCCTGCAGATTATTGCTTTGAGCTATGACCTGCATCATTCCGAATATGAGAACCCTGTACAAACAGAATATGAGCAGAAATTCAGTGCGCTGGGTACGCCGATTAATTTCTGCGAGGTAGTTTTTTAAATAGGGCTTTGCCATGAATAAGAGATTTTTGTTATGGGATAATCCCCGTCAGGCTATTTTTACTCTTATGGCCGTACTGCTGCTGCTTGGCGGCATCAATGTGTTCAGCGCCAGCTTATATGATAACGGACCCTCTTATTTGTTTCGCTATTACTTTTGTGCTCTTGTGGGACTGGCAGGCATTTATTTTGTCCGCCGCATAGGCTACAAAAGGCTGCTGAATAAAAGATTTCTGTGGATATGCTATTGCATAGTGCTGGTTATGCTGGTAGTAGTACATTTTTGGGGAGCAGCAAATAAGGGTGCTACACGCTGGATTTATATCGGTTCTTTTTCTATCCAGCCGTCAGAGATAGCTAAGCTGGTGCTGATTATGCTGTCAGCCAGATTTTTGGGCAATGCGATGAAGCTAGGAGAGAAGATAAGCCTGTATAAGGGCGAATGCCTTTTGGTGACAATGGCTACGGGTATAGCTGCCTTTGGCGTTCTTGTGCAGCCTGACCTGGGAACGGCGGCGATTATTGCGGCGCTGGTAATGGGCATGTTTATTATTGCCGGGCTGCCTGCGCGCTGGATAACTGCTATCGTTGGCGCAGGTGCTGTTGGCGCTGTTCTTTTGTCAATAAGTTCGGAATATCGTCTGCAACGTCTGCATGTGTGGTTTGACCCCTGGCTCGACCCGCAGGGCAAGGGCTATCAGATGGTGCAGTCGCTGCTGGCAATCGGCAGCGGCGGCCTTACGGGCACCAACTGGGGACACGGCGCAGCAAAGTTTGCTTACTTGCCGGAGGCTCATACCGACTTTGCTTTTGCTGTTTTTTGTCAGGAAAACGGCTTTTTCGGAGCGCTTATTCTGCTGCTTGTTTTTTGTCTGCTGGGAGTTGCTTTTTATAAGATTACAATCAGTACGCGGGATCAGAAGGGCTTTTTGCTGGCAGCCGGAGTTACTTTTTTAATCATCGGTCAGGCCTTTGCCAATATGGCGATGGTTTGCGGTATTTTTCCGGTTATCGGTGTACCGCTTATTTTTATCAGCTATGGCGGCAGCTCGATGATAATTTCGATGGCGGCAATAGGTTTGCTGCTGTCGGTCTATGATGAGGAAGAAAAGCAGCAGCTTCTGGATGCCGAGCCGCCGGAAAAACGCCGCAGTGATTTGCGTGTCGTGGGCAGCAGGAGGTGGCAGAAATGAAGCCTTTTGCTTTTTTAGACAGTAAACGGCGTTTTACAGCCTTATGTATATGTATGGTTGTAATTGTAGCCGGTGTGTTTTTGCGTTTAATCTGGCTGCAGGTAGTGCAGGCAGACAAGCTCAAGCAGCTGACGAAATCACAGCTGACGGCAGAGTATATACGCGGCACTCCGCGCGGACGCATTGTGGATCGTGACGGCGAGGAGATGGCTGTGAGCATTATGACGGGCTCGCTTTACGCAGACCCGGAAATGATGCAGGACGAGCAGGATGAAAAGAACAAAAAAACCGTGCAGCGCGATGTACGACGCTTAAGCGCGGATTTGCTGGCACCGGTGCTGAAAACAGATGCCCAAAAGCTTTACGGTATTTTTACCGGCGGCGGACGCTTTGTCTGGCTGAAGCGCACGATGGAGCCGAAGGAAGCAGCACAGGTACAGAAAATTATTAAGGATAATGATTTGAAGGGTCTGCATTTTCTGGAGGAGAGCAAGCGCTATTATACTAAAAAGCGTGCTGCAGCGCAGATTCTCGGCTTTATCGGTACCGATGACAAGGGACTTAGCGGCCTGGAATATCAGCTTGATGATGTGCTTAAGGGCAGCGAAACAACATATTCTAAACTGCATGATGCGGTGGGCAAGCAGCTTTTAGGCTTGATGGTGAATGATCCGGGGCATGAGCTGCAGCCGAAGCAGGAAAAGCTGCCTACGGTCTATCTGACGCTGGACAGCAAAATCCAGTATGTGCTGGAGGATGCTATGGACGATGCTATGGCACGCACTAAGGCTAAGGGTGCGGCGGCCATCATCATGGACCCGTACACCGGTGAGATTTTGGGTATGGCCAGCCGTCCTACCTTTGACCCGAATAATTTCGGCAAGTACAGCCCCGACAGCTGGACAAACCGTGCCGTTTCCATGATTTACGAGCCCGGTTCGGTATTTAAGCCGATTGTCGGCTGCATGGGATTGACGGAGGGCATTATTACACCTGATACACCGATTCAGGACAACGGCCGTATCAAGATTGCCGACCGCGTAATCTACAACTGGGACGGCGAAGGCATGGGTACGGTACCGTTTTCTACTGTTATCAAGTTTTCTATCAACACCGGTATGGTACAGCTGGGCATGAAGCTGGGAGCGGACAGGCTTATCAGCTATGCGAAAAAGTTTGGCTTCGGTACGCCTACTGGCATTGAGCTTCCCGGTGAAGAGGGAGGCATTCTGTATAATCCCAAGGATATGTATGAGCCTGACGTAGCGACGATGGCTATCGGTCAGGGCGTTGCGGTGACGCCTTTGCAGGAGTTGCGCGCTATCTGCGCGATTGCCAACGGCGGTGAGCTGCTGCAGCCGTATATCATCAAAAAAATTGTGGCTGCCGACGGAACCGTTATCAAGGAAGGCAAAAAGACGGTAGTACGCAATGTTATTACCGAGCAGGTTGCACGCCAGATGCGCGAGATGATGGAAAAGGTAGTCAGCGAGGGCGGCGGCAAGACTGCAGCGATTAAGGGCTACCGTATTGCCGGCAAAACAGGTACGGCGGAGAAGCTGGCAGCCGGCGGCGGTTATGCTGCCGGTCAGTACATTGCTTCCTTCGTAGGCTTTGTGCCTGCTGATAAACCGCGTTATGCAATGCTGGTTATGCTGGATACGCCGCAGGGAGCCTTCTACGGCTCGCAGGTCAGCGCGCCTATCTTCCGCGATACGCTACAGCAGATACTTGTTGCCAAGGGCATTCAGCCCGCAGCAAGCGAAGGCCTGCCTTCTTTCGAGGAAATGAATGCCGTAGGACAGAAGGATGAAAAGAAGCCGAAGCAGCTGCCGGTGCTGCAAAGAATGCCGGACGGCAAAATCAAGCTGCCGGATTTCAAAGGCTTGGATATGCGCAATACTGTCGACCTGCTGGAGCCGTACAAGCTGAAGCTGAAGCCTTACGGCAGCGGTCATGCATGGCAGCAGAAGCCGCCTCCGGGCAGTGAGGTGCTTGAAAACACTACGGTAGAAGTGTGGTTTAATTAAAAAAATTGTATTATTTTACTTCCCCGGGCAGGAAAAAAGCTGCTCGGGGAAGAACTATATAAGATACTTTGCCACTATGCGCAGTTTTTTACGCAATGAAATAGGAGGAGATAAACATGTTATCCGATATTGAAATTGCCCAACAGGCAAAAATGCAGAAAATTACTGATGTTGCTGCAAAATTAGGCATTAGCGAGGACGATATTGAATTATATGGCAAATATAAAGCAAAACTGTCCTACGATTTAATCCGCCGTGTTAAAGATAAAAAAGACGGCAAGCTGATTCTGGTTACCGCTATCACCCCGACTCCGGCAGGCGAAGGCAAGTCCACTACTACCGTAGGTTTGGCACAGGGCCTGGCTAAGCTAGGCAAAAAGGTTATCGTAGCTCTGCGCGAGCCTTCCCTCGGCCCCTGCATGGGCATTAAGGGCGGCGCTGCAGGCGGCGGCTATTCTCAGGTTGTGCCGATGGAGGACATCAACCTGCACTTTACCGGTGACTTCCATGCTATCACCTCCGCACATATGCTGCTGGCAGCAATGCTCGACAACCATATCCAACAGGGCAACGCTCTGAACATTGACCCGCGCCGTATTGCGTGGAAGCGTGTTGTAGATATGAACGACCGCGAGCTGCGCAACATCGTAGTAGGCCTGGGCGGCAAGGCTCACGGCGTACCGCGTCAGGACGGCTTTGATATTACCGTTGCTTCCGAGGTTATGGCTATTCTTTGCCTGGCAAGCAGCTTGCACGACCTCAAGGAGCGTCTGGCAAAAATTATCGTTGCTTATGATTACAACGGCAACCCTGTTACCGCAGGCCAGATTAAGGCTCAGGGTGCAATGGCAGCTCTGCTGAAGGATGCCGTTAAGCCTAACCTGGTACAGACTCTGGAAAACGTACCGGCAATCATTCACGGCGGTCCGTTTGCTAATATTGCCCATGGCTGCAACAGCGTTATGGCAACTCAGACCGGCATGAAGCTGGCTGATTATACTATCACCGAGGCAGGCTTCGGCGCTGACCTGGGTGCAGAAAAATTCTTTGATATTAAATGCCGTTATGCCGGCCTGAAGCCGGACGCAGCCGTTATCGTTGCTACTGTACGTGCACTGAAGATGCATGGCGGCGTACCGAAGACCGAGCTGAAGACTCCGAACGTAGAGGCTGTTAAAAAAGGTCTGGTAAATCTGGAGAAGCATATCGAAAACGTTAAAAAATTCGGCGTTCCCTGCGTAGTTGCTATCAACATCTTCGCTCAGGATACCGCAGAGGAGCTGGAGGCAGTTCGCGAGCACTGTGCTAAACACGGTGTTAACGTTGCACTGTCCGACGTATTCGCTAAAGGCGGCGAAGGCGGTATCGACCTTGCTAAGGAAGTAATTGCACTGGCAGACAGCGGCGAGAGCAAATTTGCGCCGATTTATCCGTTGGATATGAGCCTGAAGGGCAAGATTGAAACTATCGCTAAAGAAATCTATGGTGCTGACGGCGTTAACTATACTAAGGAAGCAGACAAAGCCCTCAAGGAATTTGAAGAGCTTGGCTATGGCAACCTGCCTATCTGCATGGCTAAAACCCAGTATTCCTTCTCCGATGACCCGGCACTTTTGGGCCGTCCGAGCGGCTTCAAGATTACTATCCGCAACTGCCGTATTGCGGCAGGCGCCGGCTTTATCGTAGTTCTGACCGGTGATGTTATGACTATGCCCGGTCTGCCTAAGGTTCCGGCAGCAGAGAAAATTGATGTTACGGATGATGGTGTTATCAGCGGTCTCTTCTAAAAAAGTCTGGCGGATAAAGCGCCATCCTTTAAGGAAATCGGAGGATAAAGCGCCATCTGCGTTCCTGTTTTGCTATCTATAATAAATCAACTATGTTTTTTGAGGTGAATTTACTATGGAAACTGTTTTAATGAGGGGTAAGCCTGTTGCTGATGTTTACCGTGAGGCTATTGCCAAAAAGATTGCTGTTGCCAAGCAGCACGACTTGGTAGTAACCCTGGCTATTTTGGTTGTGGGTGATGATCCCGCATCTCACGTATATAAGGACAGGCTGGTCAAATTAATTGAAAGTCTGGGCGGTGCTGCTAAGGTTATCACCTGCCCTGCCGATACTCCGGAGGAGGAGGTTATCAGCATCATCAAAAAGCTGAACCGTAACCGTTACGTTACCGGTATTATGCCGATGATGCCGATGCCGAAGCATATCAACAGCGATAACGTGGGCGCGGCAGTTTCGCCGAACAAGGACGTAGACTGCCTGAATCCGCAGAATATCGGTGATGTGTTCATGGGCCGCAGCCGTTTTGCTGCCTGCACTCCGCGTGCCTGCATGGCAACTCTGGCGCACTATGGCATTGAGCTGGAGGGCAAGAACGTTGTCGTTATCGGCCGCAGTAATGTTGTAGGCAAGCCGGTGAGCGTGCTGCTGCTGCAGAAAAATGCTACTGTTACCATCTGCCATTCGCGTACACGCAATCTGCCGGAGATTTTAAAGCAGGCAGATATTATCGTCGCTGCAGTGGGCAAGGCCTGCTTTGTGAAGCCGGAAATGGTTAAGGAAGGCGTTGTGATTGTTGACGTAGGCATCAACGCTGTTGACGGCAAGCTGGTGGGCGACGTTGACCCCGCAGTTGCTGAAAAGGCGAGTGCCTTTACGCCTGTGCCGGGCGGTATCGGTGTTGTCAGCAATATGATGGTAATGGAGTGCCTGACACGTCATATCTGATTTTGCTGCAGGTACAATAATTAAGTGGGGAGCTTTATGAAATATTTATGGGTTTTTCTCACTGCCTGTCTTGTGGGCATTATCTATTATAATTCGTCGCTGCCCTTGAAGCAGTCTTCTGAGATTAGCGGCTGGTTTGCTGCGCTGACGCAGCTTTTGGCGCAGCATCTGGATATTCATCTGGCGGGCGATGTTGAGCATCACATCCGCAAAATGGCGCATTTCTGCGAATTTGCGCTGTTGGGACTGCTGCTGTGCCGCAGTTTCAGTGCCTGGGGCGTGCCTAAGCTTACGGCAACCGGTTATATTCTCTTTTTGGCTTTGTTCGCAGCGGTGCTGGACGAATATATCCAAAGCTTTTCGCCGGGACGTGCCTGCAGGGTGACGGATGTACTGCTGGATTTCAGCGGTGTCTTCTGTGCCTGGCTGGAATATCGCATCTGGGAGTGGAGCGCACGAAAATAATTAAAAATTGCAGGCTGCAGCTTGGCGCCGACAGGCGTCCGGCTGCAGCTTTTTGCTGTTTCAGAGTATTGGTGCAGAGAAAATAAATGCTTTTGCAGACATTTTGCCGCTTCTTCTGCTTGCACTCATCGTTATCCTGTGCTATAATTCTGGTTAACAGATGGTGAACGTTAAAACGGTCAAGGTTAACGTACCACTTATTTTTTTACAGTATAAGCCTACCGATTAAATAGGTTATAAAAAGGAGAAGAGAATATGAATCCGCAAGCATTAGCACAAGAAATTATTGATGGCAGAAGATTGACTCGTCAGGACGATTTAAAGGCATTTCTGACCTGCGATTTGCAGGCCTTATGTGAAGGCGCAGATAAAATCCGCAAGCATTTTGTCGGTGAGCGCGTGGATTTGTGCTCCATCATCAACGGACGCAGCGGCCGCTGTCCGGAAAACTGCAAATTCTGTGCGCAGTCCGCACATAACCACACCGATTGCGAGATTTACAGCTTCCTGCCGGAGGAGGATATCGTGAAGCTGGCACGCCTGAACCAGGAGGAGGGCGTACACCGCTTTTCCATTGTAACTGCAGGCAAGGCGCTGACCGGCGAAGAATTCGATAAGGCTATTCATGCGTATGAAACCATGCATCGTGATTTGAAGATTGATTTGTGCGCTTCGATGGGCTTCCTTTCCCGTGAGCAGCTGCATCGCTTGCATGAGGCAGGCGTCACCAGCTATCATCATAATATCGAAACCTCTAAGCGCAATTTCCCCAATATCTGCACTACGCATACCTACGATATGAAAATCAACACGCTGAAGATGGTTAAGGAGGAGGGCATGTGCGCCTGCTCCGGCGGTATTATCGGCATGGGCGAAACATGGGAGGACCGTCTTGATATGGCTATCAGCCTTGCCGAGCTTGGCATTGATTCTATTCCGCTGAATGCGCTGATGCCGATTCCCGGTACGCCGCTGGAGCATCTGCCGCGTCTGAGCGAGGCTGATATCCTGCGTACTGTGGCCTTCTTCCGTTACATCAATCCTTTGGCTAATATCCGCTTGGGTGCAGGCCGTGCACTGCTGACCAATGACGGTGAAACAGCGTTTAAGGCTGGCGCCTCCGCAACTATTACCGGCAATATGCTGACTACTGTGGCCTGCGCTACGATTCGCAGCGACAGAAAGATGCTGAATCATATGGGACGTGACATTAAGCCGGAATATATGACGGATGAAGAAGCTGCTGCTATTGATGCCAGAGCGGAACAGGCATAATTATATATTGAAATAAATTCAGCTGCCTGCGGAGGGATGTGGTCCTTTCGCAGGCAGTTTTTTGGTTTTCTTGATTGGGTGGTGCAGCGGGAAGTGAATTTTCATTTTACGTAAAGATTCTTGTATGTTATACTTATAGCAGTTGCATGGGTAGCTCCGCGATAAGGAGAGGTCATGCCTGACTGTGAGAGTCAGTGGCATCTGTCGAGCTTGACAGGTGCTTTTTTGTTTATGTGGAGGTGTAGTTAATGAGAGAAGAATATGATTTTACTAATGCCAGAAAAAATCCTTTTGCGAAAAAGAAAAAGCAAATAACAATTAATATTGATGCGTCTACAATAGAATATTTTAATAACAAACTCAGAAGCCTAACCTCCTTCTCACTTTGTCCTCATCGTTACCTAATGCAATATTTTAGTCAACAATAGTAACGCAACAAGCATATATATACATAAATACCTAATCGGCTGCCTGCAGACGGAGCAACTTCTTCCGCAGGCAGCTTTTTGACGTGTGCACTTGTAGAGATGTGCCTGGTGTTATATAATAAAATATGTATATATGAAATATGCACATGTTTATTGACAGTGGCTCAATGGAGGGCTTATGGACTTTAAATTTTTTAGGAACAGAATAAAGGTATCTCTATACAGCATAGGCATCTTCGCCTTCTTCCTGCTAGTTTCCCTGGTGAGCCTGTATATTGTGCGCGAAAAAATATTGGATAATTCGCATATTATGGGACAGCAGCTGGCAGCCCGCTTTGCCACAAGGGAAACAGGACGCATAAAAGCTCAGGAAATGCTGCTGCGCAGTGCCGCGCAGAACCTTGCACATATGCTGGAAATGAAGCCCGATATGACGGATGCAGAGCTGGAGGAGGCGCTGACGCATTTTACCGATTATATGGAAAAAAATGCTGATGTGGGCCGCTTTGATATGTGCGCTGTAGTACACGGGCATCTTATTGGCAAGCGATTGGAGGGACAGCCGACAGATGTTGCTTCGCTGAAATGGTATCAGGCAGCGCTGAGCAATAAAAGCGGCGTAGCCTATACTAATTTATATCAATACGGCAAGAATAATGAGCGCCTGCTGACGATGGCCGTGCGCTTTAGCGATAACAATGTACTGGCGATGAATCTTTATCCGGAGCGTCTGAATGGCCTGCTGAGTGACAATAAGCTACCGAAGGACAGCTATTACTACCTTTGCGATCCGTCCGGTAATATTATGTTTACCATCAATGACCGCAATCTGTCGATAGAAGAAGAGCAACCTTATGTAGATAAAATCTTTAAGGAAATCCGTGATTCTGACAGTGATGTATCTTATATTACCGACTATGAAGGCAATAAGCGCGGGGTTTACTACACGGTTTCGGAAAAGGGCTGGATATCTATTGTAACGATTCCATATGATTTCCTGATGGGTGATTATAAGGATTTGATGCAGTGGTTCAGCCTGACGCTGGCCATTTTCCTGCTGCTGGCTGCCGGTTTGGCGCTGCGCGAGCATATGCTGAATAAACAGCTGCAAAGCATCAATGAGGTTATCCGCGTTATGAGCAAGTCCTTCCTGGCTGTGTTCAGAGTGAATTATGTTACCGGACGCTATTATATGCTGAAAAGCACCAGCCCGGGGCCGCAGGAGCCTGAGGGCGATTATGATGAGCTGCTGCAGGAGCTGATAAAGAATGTGGAGCCGGAGGCTACCGAAGAATTTGCGACCAGCTTTGCGCGTGAGCATATCAAGGATCTGGTGGAGCGTCATATCAATGACTTCGGCGGTGAGTTCCGCTATCGTTTCGGTAAGGAATACAGATGGCTGAATGTCCGCCTGATGCGCGATGATTTGCTGAATAAGGACGAAGCGGTTTTCTTCTTCCGTGAGGTAGACGCCGAAAAGCAGAAGGAGCTGGAGCATATTCAGGTGACGGAGCAGGCGCTGCAGGTAGCACGCGAAAATGCCAAGTCCAGAAACATGTTCTTCTCTGCACTGTCGCACGATATGCGTGCGCCTCTCAACGGCATTATCGGCATGGCGGAGCTGGCAGAGCTGCACAAGGATGACTGCGTGCAGGTAAAGGAATATATCCGCAAAATAAGCGCCGCAGGGCAGCAGCTGCTGACCTTGATTAACGATATCCTGGAAATGGCGCGCCTGGACAACGGCAAGGTGGAGCATGTGCAGGAAACCTTTATGATTGCCAAGGTAGCGCAGGATACCAGCGATATTTTTGCGGCGCAGGCCGAGCTGGAGCAGAAGTTCTTTGACTCTCAGCTGATGCTGCAAGAAGATGAAATGGTGAGCGGCGATTTGCAGGGCTTGCAGCAGATTTTGAATAATATTTTGTCGAATGCGATTAAATATACCAAGGCGCATGGCAAAATCAGCTTTCTGGCACGTCGCGAGCTGAGCAATGAGCGCAACCGTGTGCATTATACCTTTGTCATTAAGGATACCGGCTGCGGTATGTCGGCCAAATTCCTGGAGAAAATTTACAAACCGTTTGAACGCGACAGCCGTTTCGGTGTGCCGCGCGTTACCGGCACCGGCTTAGGCATGACGATTGTCAAAAGCCTGGTGGAGCGTATGGATGGCAGCATTCATATCAGCAGCCGTGTTGATGAAGGCACCTGCGTAATTATTTCCCTGCCGTTCAATATTGTGAAAAAGGTAGAAAGCAAGCCTCAGGATAGCATGCCGAAGCTGGAGGATTTTGCAGGCTGCAGAATTCTGGTAGCAGAGGATAACAGTATCAATATGGAGATTATCAGCGAGCTGCTGACGATGAACGGTCTGGAGGTATTGCCGGCAAGCAACGGCAAGGAGGCCGTGAACCTGTTTGAGTCTTCGGAGGAGGGCAGCATCAGCATGGTGCTGATGGATATGCAGATGCCGGAAATGGATGGCTGTGAGGCTGCCGAGGCTATCAGAGCTTTGCCGCGCGAGGATGCGCGTAAGGTGCCGATTCTGGCGCTGACAGGTAACAGCGGCAGTGATGACGTGGAACGCGCGATGGCTGCCGGCATGAATGATTTTATGGTGAAACCGGTACAGATGAAGCTGCTGGCGCAGATGATGAGTGCGTACCTGCAGCATTGAGAGCAGAAAGGGGTGCGAAGCCGTGCATTTACAGGAACTGCCGCAGTATGTGGCGATTGATATTCAGGAGGCGCTGGAGGAGCGCTTTATGGAAAGTGAAGCTATGTATGTGCGTTTTTTGCGCAAGCTGCTGACAACCGATGATTATAAATTGATGGAGGAGACTGCGGATGCAGAAAATTGGCAGGAGGTGCTGCGCTATGCGCACAACCTGAAGGGCGTGTGTGCAACGCTGGGACTGACAGGCCTGCAGGCGCAGTTTGCCGATATTGTGAGCCTGCTGCGCAGCGAGGACTATACCGTGCCTCAGCTGCAGGCGAAGCTGACAGCAGTGAAGAATGACTGGCAGCGCACGCTGCAATATATTGAGGAGCTGGAGAGCGCATGATGGAAATAATAAGTGTAGCAGTCGGCGGTGCTTTGGGCGCAGTGTGCCGTTATCTGTTGGGTAATTTTATCAGCAGAGCGAGCGGCAGCGCCCTTCCATGGGGAACCTTCGCCATAAATATCATAGGCTGCTTTTGCATGGGCCTTTTGATGACGCTGATTGTGGAGCGCGGTCTGCTGCCTGCGGCCTGGCGCCTGTTCTTGTGCGTAGGCTTGTTGGGCGGCTTCACAACCTTTTCCTCGTTCGGCTACGAAAGCCTGATGCTGCTGACGGAGGGTAATATCGCTGCCGCGGCAGCGTATAGCGGCGGCAGCCTGCTTTTGGGACTTGTGGCTGCGGGAGCAGGCGTGCTGGCGGGAAAAGTGGGATGAGGCTGACGCTGTAAGGAATAAACAACACTTGTGAAAATGTATGTTATAATCAGTGATATAGACTATGCGCAAAAGCAAGGGGGAGAATCATATGGGATTATTGTTAAATACTCTCTCTCCGGCAGTGTTATACGAGGAGATGGCTAAAAGTACATATTTTGTTGATAAAACAGCCTTTATAGGCCAAATGCTGCAACGTATAGGTACTAATGGCAAGTATGTGTGCATCACACGTCCGCGCCGTTTTGGCAAAACTGTTATGGCTAATATGCTGGGAGCATTTTTGACTAAAAGTGCCGCTACGGCAAAACTTTTTGCACAGTTAAAGATAGGACGTGATGCCGAGGCTATGCAGCATATTAATCAATATAATGTTATTTATATTGATTTCAGCAGAATCAGCAGCAATGATTACCAAAGCTATATAGATAATATTGCTGATGCCTTGAAGAAGGATTTGCATAAGGCGTATCCCGATGTTGATTATCGTGCGGCAGGCGGCGTAGCTGAGGATTTGGAAAGAATTACTGCAGCGACTGGCGAAAGGTTTATTTTCATTTTTGACGAATGGGATGCAATCTTTCATGCTGCCTTTATTTCCGAAGATGACAGAAAAAAATACCTGCTGTTCCTAAAGGATTTGCTTAAGGACAGAGTATATGTTCAGCTGGCGTATATGACTGGCGTACTGCCGATATCAAAATATACCAGCGGCTCGGAATTAAATACCTTTGCGGAATATAATATGGCTACGATGTCATTATATAGTGATGTTTTTGGCTTTAATGATGCGGAAGTAGATGCGCTGTTTGCAAAGTATCAGGCTTTGACGGCTCAACCGCAGGTTACACGTGAAGGCTTAAAAATATGGTATGACGGCTATCACACTGCTGCCGGCAATTTACTGTATAATCCGCGCTCTGTTGTTATGGCTTTACAGAATAACCAGCTTTATAATTATTGGACCAGCTCCGGACCCTATGATGAATTGTTTTACTATATCCGCAACAATGTGACGGCGGTGCGTGATGATTTGGCGCTGATGGCTGCCGGTGAACGCATACCCTTGAAAATACAGGAATATGCGGCCATGCTGCTGGAGCTTAATACAAAGCAACAGATTTTTTCGGCGATGGTTGTTTATGGCCTGCTGACATATGAAAATGGTAAAGTGTTCATCCCTAACAAAGAATTGATGGATAAATTTAATGAGCTGCTCCTGAACAAGGATTCCTTGGGCTACGTACATCAGCTGGCGGTAAAATCGGAAGCGATGCTGCAGGCTACGCTGAAAGGCGATACCGCTACAATGAGCAGGATTCTGGAATTTGCGCACAATACGGAAACACCGCTGTTGGCGTATAACAATGAAACCGAACTGGCTGCTATTGTTAATCTCATATATCTGGCAGCACGTGACAGATATAATGTCCAGAGGGAGGATAAGGCTGGGACAGGCTATGTTGACTTTATCTTCTATCCTTATCAGAAAAACGATGATTGCCTTATTTTGGAGCTGAAGGTGGACCATACGCCTGAGGAAGCGATTGAGCAGATTAAACGCAGGCAGTATGCACTTAAGTTTGCCGGAACTCTGGGAGATGGCAGCAAGCGTTATAAAGGACGGATTTTGGCTGTCGGTATAGGCTATTCCAAGAAAACAAAACAGCACCGCTGTAAGGTAGAGGTGCTGCAGAAATAGTTGGCTGTATTATGATGAAAATAGGGAGTGAATAAGGTGAAAATTGAAAGCGGAAGAATGCTGAATGACTATATTGAACCTAACAAAAAACAGTACTGCATTCCTGTTTTTCAAAGGGATTATGCATGGACTGAAGAGCAG
>ENA-UEYI01001571-UEYI01001571.1-human-gut-metagenome-genome-assembly--contig:-NODE-1571-length-18567-cov-9.063548_pt1 | contig 18567 bp, 14 predicted proteins | sample MGYA00242900_ERZ507916 | MGnify/ENA primary metagenome ERZ507916 (study PRJEB26167, sample SAMN06115521) | human gut metagenome | host: Homo sapiens | place: China:Chongqing | collected 2015-09-02...
CTGTTTTTCTTCCTTTCCGTGCTAGAAGACACGGGCTATATGGCAAGAATAGCGTTTGTAATGGATAAACTTCTGCGTAAGATAGGACTTTCGGGCAGAAGCATCGTGCCCATGCTTATAGGTTTCGGTTGTACCGTTCCCGCGATTATGGCAACAAGAACGCTGTCTTCCGACCGGGACAGAAAAATGACGGTTATGCTGACGCCGTTTATGAGTTGCTCCGCACAGATACCGATCTATTCGGTATTCTGCGCCGCATTCTTCCCCAAATATGCCGGGCATAATCGTGGGCATACTTGTCGCACTTGTTCTGAAAAAGACTGCGTTTGTCGGGCAGCCCGTTCCGTTTGTTATGGAATTGCCGAACTACCGTCTTCCGTCCCCGAAAAGCGTTCTGCTTCTTTTATGGGAAAAGGCAAGAGACTTTTTGCAAAAAGCGTTTACGGTAATTTTTGTCGGCACTTTGATAATTTGGTTTCTGCAAACGTTTGACGCACGGTTCAATGTTGTTGAATCGAGTTCGGACAGTATGCTTGCATGGATAGGCCGTTTCATCAGCCCCGTGCTTGCGCCTGCGGGCTTCGGGGATTGGCGCGCCGCAACCGCGCTGCTTTCGGGCTTTACCGCAAAGGAAGCGGTCGTCAGCACCCTTGCCGTACTTCTGGGTACGACCACATCGGCGCTCGGCGGTGCTCTTTCGTCTCTGTTCCCCACGGGTCTTGCCGCCGTAAGTTTTCTTATATTCACTTTGCTTTACACCCCTTGTATCGCGGCGATAGCAACCGTTCGCAAAGAACTGCGCTCTGTCGGTTCGACAGTTGCCGTTGTTGCGCTTCAATGCGGCGTTGCATGGGTTATGTCCACTCTTGTATTTAACATAGGAAGTCTTTTGATATGAGTGTTTTTGATATTATAATTCTTGTGCTTGTCGGGCTTTGGGCTGTTGTCGCCGTCGTTGCGATATTTCGGAACAAAGCGCACGGCTGTTGCGGCACGGGAGGGTGTTCGGGTTGCTGCTCAAACTGTTCGCACGCTGAAAAAACAAACTGTCCCAATTGCAAAAACGCCCGCAAGTGATAAACTCGGTCTCTTTGTAAATTTTTCGGAACATAAGAATAAGTTTTCCCGCCGACTGTTGACAATCGGCGGGAAATATGTTATAGTTATCATAACAGTTTTTAAGGCGGCACGAGATGTCGGCAAGATTGTTGAATGATCGGTTCGGGGATATTGCGCCCGACCGTAAAAACGTCAATTCCGTCTTGCCGTCAGGGCAAGATTTTTTTATTGCGCAAGGTGTCGGAGAACGGAGAAAAGCGTGAGATATTTCGACGAAAAAACAAAAAGCTGCGCGGAAGAGTTTTTCGGGCAGAACGGACTTTTCCCTGAATTTGACAATGATAAATATTTTGTGTTCCCCGGTTTTTGCGATGTGCACGTTCATTTTCGCGAACCGGGTTTTTCTTATAAAGAAACCATTGCATCCGGCTCGGCGGCCGCGGCGCACGGAGGATACACGGCGGTCTGCACGATGCCGAACCTCGACCCCGTGCCGGACAGCGCGGAACATCTGCAAGTTCAGCTGGACGCGATAAAGCGCGGCGCGGCGATAAGAGTTCTGCCCTACGGCGCGATAACCGTCGGCGAAAAAGGTGAAAAGCTCGCAGACATGGAAGCTATGTCCGACAAAGTCTGCGCATTCTCCGACGACGGAAAAGGCGTTCAGAATGACGAAATGATGAGAGAGGCGATGGCCGCCGCCAAGAGGCTCGGCAAGATAATCGCCGCACACTGCGAGGACAACTCCCTGCTCTTCGGCGGATATATCCACGACGGCGAATACGCAAGAATGCACGGTCACAGGGGCATTTCGAGCGCGAGCGAATACAAGCAAATCGAGCGCGACCTGCGCCTTGCGGAGGAGACGGGCTGCGCATATCACGTCTGCCACATCTCGACAAAGGAGAGCGTTGAGCTGATAAGGCAGGCGAAGGCGCACGGAGTCAATGTGACCTGCGAGACCGCGCCGCACTATCTCGTGCTCTGCGACGAGGACATGCAGGAGGACGGGCGATTCAAGATGAACCCGCCGCTGAGAAGCCGCGAAGATAAAAAGGCTCTCATAGAGGGCATAAAAGACGGCACGATAGACATGATAGCGACCGACCACGCGCCGCACAGCGCAGAAGAAAAAGGGCGCGGGCTCGAAAAGAGCCTCATGGGCGTTGTCGGGCTCGAAACCGCGTTTCCGGTGCTCTACACAGAGCTTGTGATGAAAAATATCATAACGCTTGACAGGCTCGTTGAGCTGATGAGCTTCAAGCCGAAAGAGCGCTTCGGGATAGACACAAATAATGACTTCGCGGTGTTTGATATAAGCGAAGCGTATAAAATAGACCCGGAAGATTTTCTTTCGATGGGACGCGCCACACCGTTCGCGGGGCGCGAGGTATTTGGCAGATGCCTGCTGACGGTGCATAATGAAAAGGTAGTTTACAAGGCGGAGGATAGAGCATGAAGCAGAGTATTTTCAAGATAACTTCAAACGAAAAAATCGCGCGCGACATATTTAAAATGACTCTTGCGGGCGACACCTCGGCGATAACCGCGCCGGGACAGTTCGTAAACATAAAGCTTGACGGATTTTTCCTGCGCCGCCCGATATCGGTCTGCGACTGCGTCGGAGAAAATCTGACGCTGATATATAAAACCGTCGGCCACGGTACAGAGCAGATGAGCCGTATGAAAAGCGGCGATGGGCTCGACCTTTTAACGGGGCTCGGAAACGGCTACAATACGGAAGCAAGCGGAGACAGTCCCCTGCTCGTCGGCGGCGGAGTCGGAGTTCCGCCGATGTATATGCTCTGCAAAAAGCTCGTTGCCGAGGGCAAAAAAGTCACTGTCGTGCTCGGCTTCAACTCAAAAGACGACGTGTTCTATGAGGACGAATTTCGTGCGCTCGGCGCGAATGTACACATTGCGACCGCCGACGGCACCTACGGCATAAAAGGATTTGTCACGGATGTGATAAAAGACATGCAATACACATTTTTCTACACCTGCGGACCCGAGCCGATGTTCCGCGCGATGCACAAAATCATGAAAACGCCCGGGCAATACAGCTTCGAGGAGCGCATGGGCTGCGGATTCGGCGCGTGCATGGGCTGCTCGTGCAAGACACTCACGGGCAACAAGAGGATCTGCAAAGAGGGTCCCGTAATGGAAAGCGAGGAGATAATATGGGCAGACTGAGCGTAAATCTTTGCGGCGAGGAGCTCGACAATCCCGTTATCCCGGCATCCGGCACCTTCGGCTACGGCTACGAGTTTGCGGAGCTCTATGACATAAACTGCCTCGGAACTTTTTCGTTCAAGGGCACGACGAAAGAGCCGCGTTTCGGCAATCCGACCCCGAGAATAGCGGAGTGCACCGCCGGCATGATAAACGCCGTCGGGCTCCAGAACCCCGGAGTGGACAAGGTTATAAGCGAAGAGCTCCCGAAGCTCAAAAAGTGTTTTAATAAAAAAGTGATGGCGAACGTCAGCGGCTTTTCCGTTGACGAATACGCCTACACCTGCGAAAGGCTCGACAGTCAGGAGCAGGTCGGCTGGCTCGAAGTCAATGTCAGCTGCCCGAACGTTCACGGCGGCGGAATGAGCTTCGGCACAGACCCGAAGGCGGCGGCGCAGGTTACAAAAGCCGTCAAGGCGGTCACGAAAAAGTCGGTTATCATAAAGCTCTCGCCCAATGTCACGGACATCGTGAGCATCGCGAAAGCCTGCGAGGACGCGGGAGCGGACGGAATAAGCCTCATAAACACCCTGCTCGGCATGAGGATAGACCTGCGAACAAAAAAGCCCGTGATAGCGAACACGATGGGCGGCTTCTCCGGCAGCGCGATATTCCCCGTGGCGCTCAGAATGGTATATCAGGTCTCGTCGGCTGTCAATATCCCGGTAGTCGGCATGGGCGGCGTATCGTCCGCCGAGGATGTTATAGAAATGATGCTCGCCGGAGCGACGGCAGTCGAGATAGGCGCCGCAAACCTCGTTGACCCGTTCATATGCAAAAAAATAGTCGAAGCCCTGCCCGCCACTGCGGACAAGTATAATATAAACGAACTCAAGGACATCATAGGAGGAGCACACAATGGGTAAAGATGTGATAATCGCCTGCGACTTTGCAGACAAGGAAACCGCGCTGAACTTTCTCGACAAATTCGAGGACAGAAAGCCGTTCGTCAAGATCGGCATGGAGCTGTTCTACGCCGAGGGTCCGCAGATAGTCCGCGAGATAAAGGCGCGCGGACACAAAATCTTCCTCGACCTCAAGCTTCACGATATCCCGAACACGGTAAAAAAGAGCATGGCCGTGCTCTCAAGGCTCGATGTCGATATGTGCAACCTCCACGCCGCGGGCACCTCGCGCATGATGGAGGCGGCTCTCGAAGGGCTGACCCGCCCGGACGGCACGCGTCCCCTGCTGATCGCCGTGACCCAGCTGACCTCCACCGATCAGGAGGCGATGGAGCGCGATCTTCTGATAAAAGAGCCCATAGACAAAGTTGTCATGCACTACGCCGAGACCGCGAAGAACGCCGGACTTGACGGCGTTGTCTGCTCCCCGCTCGAGGCGCAGAAAGTCCACGACATATGCGGCGAAAAGTTTTTGACCGTCACGCCCGGCGTTCGCTTTGCGGACGGCGACATAGGCGACCAAAAGCGAGTCATGACGCCCGAGCAGGCGAAGAAAATCGGCTCCGACTACATCGTCGTCGGCAGGCCGATAACCGCAGCGCACGACCCCGTCGCGGCATATGAGAGATGCATAAAAGAATTTGTTGACTGAAGGAGAAAAGAAAATGACTGAGACAAGCAGAAAAATCGCAAAAGATCTTCTTAAAATACAGGCTGTGTTTCTGAGCCCCGACAAGCCGTTCACCTGGGCGAGCGGAATAAAGAGCCCCGTCTACTGCGACAACCGCCTGACGCTCACGGCGCCCGAGGTTCGCACGGATGTTGAAACCGGGCTCAAGGAGCTCATCGAAGAAAACTATCCGGAGGCTGAAGTTCTCATGGGCACTTCGACCGCCGGCATCGCCCACGCCGCGATAACCGCGCATCTGATGGGGCTGCCGATGGGCTATGTCCGCTCCGGCAACAAGGATCACGGCAGGCAGAACCGCATCGAGGGCAAGCTCGAAAAGGGTCAGAAAGTCGTCGTGGTCGAAGATCTTATCTCGACGGGCGGCAGTGTTATCGAAGTCGTTGACGCTCTGCGCGAAGCGGGTGCGGAGGTGCTCGGAATAGTCAGCATCTTCACCTACGGAATGAAAAAGGGGCTTGAGAGACTCGCCGCGGCGGATGTCAAAAATGTGAGCCTGACTAACCTCGATGTGCTCTCCGAAGTCGCGGCTCAGGAGGGATATATAAAGCCCGAGGATGTAAACAGACTTATAGCGTTCCGCAACAACCCCTCGGACGAGAGCTGGATCGGTGGTGCAAAATGAGGAGCATAATAAACATCCTCGACCTCTCCGCCGGGGAGATCGACCAGCTGATAGCCGTCGCCGATGACATCATGGCGCAGCCAGAAAAATACAACGAGGTCTGCCGTCACAAAATTCTCGCCACGCTGTTCTTTGAGCCCTCGACGCGCACAAGACTCAGCTTCGAGAGCGCGATGCTCTCGCTTGGCGGTCAGGTGATAGGCTTCTCCGGCGCGGACTCAAGCTCCGCCGTCAAAGGCGAGACGATTGCCGACACGATAGAGGTAGTCAACGGCTACGCGGATATAATCGCCATGCGCCACCCGAAAGAGGGCGCGCCGGTAGTTGCATCCATGCACACGGCGGTGCCGCTGATAAATGCCGGCGACGGCGGGCATTTTCATCCCACGCAGACGCTCGCCGACCTGCTGACCATTCACCACGAAAAGGGTACGTTTGACAATCTTACAATAGGACTCTGCGGCGACCTGAAATACGGCAGAACCGTCCACTCGCTCATAGCCGCGATGACGAGATACAAGAATGTAAAGTTCGTGCTCATCTCCCCCGAGGAGCTGCGCCTGCCGCAGTTCGTTATTGACGACTATCTCGAGGGAAGCGGGCTTCAGTATGAGGAGTGCCGCTCGCTTGAAGAGGCGATGCCGAAGCTCGACATACTCTATATGACCCGCATCCAGCGCGAGCGTTTCACGGACGATGCGGAGTATCAGCGGCTAAACGGCATATATGTCCTCGACAAGGAGAAGATGAGCCTTGCAAAGAGCGACATGTGCGTGCTGCATCCACTGCCGCGAGTCAACGAGATATCGCCCGAGGTGGACTCCGACCCGCGCGCGAAGTATTTTGAGCAGACGCGGTGCGGCAAGTTCATGCGCATGGCGCTGATAATGAAGCTGCTCGGGCTCATACCAAACGAGGTTCAGCCCGAAAAGGCGGAGGAGCCACAGTATATATACGACAAATATCATTGCGACAACCCCGCCTGCATCAGCGTATGCGAGCCGGATGTCAGAGGCATTTTTAAGACTTTTGACGCAAACGGCGGCGCGTGCAGATGCATTTATTGTGACAAAGAGCGAAAGTAAAAAAGTTCTCCGATGCGCCTTGACTGAAAGGTCTTGTATTTGGTATACTTTAGGTACAATACAGATGAGTTTTCTGCGACTGACGGATTATTGCAGAGCACTGCAAGGGAACAGAAAAACTCTTTTTCAGCCGACCGTCTGGGCACACCTGAGATACATTCTCGGAGTGTGCCCTTTTTGATTTTTTTCAGGAGGTATGAAATGAAGAAAGTCGGTATAGTAATGGGCAGCGACAGTGACCTGCCCGTCATCAGAAAAGCGACAGACACCCTGCGCGCGCTCGGCATCCCGTTTGAAGCGCACGTCTATTCGGCACACAGAACGCCCGACGAGGCTATGGCTTTTGCCCGCTCGGCAAAGGAAAACGGCTTCGGGGTCATTATAGCCGCAGCAGGCATGGCAGCACATCTCGCCGGAGCCATTGCGGCGAACACCACCCTGCCCGTTATCGGCATTCCCTGCAAATCCAATACTCTCGACGGCATTGATGCCCTCCTTTCAACAGTACAGATGCCCTCCGGCATACCCGTTGCGACTGTTGCGATAAACGGAGGAGCCAATGCCGCTTTGCTTTCGGCTCAGATACTCGCGCTGAGCGAGCCGGAGCTTGCAAAGAAGCTTGAAGAAAAACGCGCCGCCGACGCCAAAGCAGTCCTCGAAAAGGACGCCGCCGTTTCGGCAGAACTCAACTCGGAGGTTTAAAACATGAACGAGATATCAAGATCCGATGTATACGCCGACGCGGGCGTTGACATAACCGCGGGATACAAGGCAGTGGAGCTTATGAAAAAGCACATCGCGCGCACGCTCACCTCGGGCGTATGCTCGGATGTAGGCGGCTTCGGCGGTCTGTTCGAGCTCGACCTGACGGGCATATCAAAGCCCGTGCTCGTCAGCGGCACCGACGGAGTCGGCACGAAACTCAAGATAGCCTTTCTCATGGACAAGCACGACACCGTCGGCATCGACTGCGTGGCTATGTGCGTCAACGATATAATCTGCTGCGGCGCAAAGCCCCTGTTCTTCCTCGATTACATAGCCTGTGGCAAGAACTATCCCGAGAGGATAGCGGACATTGTCAGCGGCGTCTGCGAGGGCTGCGTTCAGTCGGGCGCGGCGCTCATCGGCGGCGAGACCGCGGAAATGCCCGGATTTTATCCGATAGACGAATATGACCTCGCGGGCTACTGCACGGGCGTTGTCGACAAGGACAGAATTATTGACAATAAAACAATGACCCCCGGCGATGTTATAATCGCGCTCCCCTCGAGCGGCGTTCATTCAAACGGCTTCTCGCTCGTGAGAAAAGTTTTTGATGTTGAAAACCGCAACCTCACCCTCCCCGTTGACGAGCTCAGCGGCAAGAGCATCGGCGAAACTCTGCTCACGCCGACAAAGATATATGTAAAGCCCGTTCTCGCCCTGCTCGAAAAGATAAAAATCAAGGGCATATCCCACATCACGGGCGGCGGCTTCTATGAAAACATCCCGAGAAGCATCCCCGACTCTCTCGGCGCGAAGATAGACCGCTCGGCGGTAAAAGTTCTGCCGATATTTGATCTCATCGCAAAGGCGGGAAACATCTGTGAGCGCGATATGTTCAACACATTCAACATGGGTGTGGGCATGAGCATAGTCGTTTCAAAGGACGACGCCGACGAGGCGCTCGGTATTCTCAGAGCCTCGGGCGAAGAGCCCTATATCATAGGTGAAATAGTCTCGTCTGCGGAGAAAATCGAGATATGCTGAAAAACTTTCTGAGTTCTATATGCGCGGGTGTGTTGATTTCCATCGGCGGCTGTGTATTTCTCGCGTGTGAGAACAGATATGTCGGCGCGGTGCTGTTTTCGGTGGCTCTGCTCTGCATCTGCCTCAAGGGCTATGCGCTCTACACCGGCAGGGTCGGATATATAATCGAGAGCCACAAGAAGAGTGATTTTGCCGCTCTCGCGGTTATACTCATCGGCAATCTTATAACGACATTTCTTCTCGGCATGCTCGTGCGGGTCTCTATGCCGCAGCTCGGCGAGACGGCAACTGCAATTTGCTCCGCCAAGCTCACTCAAGCCTTTTGGCAGACTCTTGTCCGCGCGTTTTTCTGCGGAATACTGATGTATCTTGCGGTGAGCACATACAAAGAGAAGAACACTGTTTTGGGTATTCTCTTCTGCGTGCCGGTGTTTATTCTAAGCGGCTTTGAACATTCGATAGCCGACATGTTCTATTTCGGCGCATCGGGCATCTTCTCGTTGAGTGCCGCGCTGTTCATGCTCGCTGTTGTTATCGGCAACTCGCTCGGCGGAATGCTCCTGCCGGCACTGACTCTTATCGGAGGGCAAAAAAATGAAAGCAAACAAAGCTGAAATCGCCGTTTTTGTCTCCGGCGGCGGAACGAATCTCCAGGCTCTTATCGACGCGCAGAAAAGCGGGATAATCGAGCACGGCGAGATAAAGCTGGTCGTTTCGAGCAACCCGAACGCCTACGCGCTCGAACGCGCGGCGAAAGCGGGAATCAAGAGCGTCACGGTCAGCAAGAAAGAATTCGGCAGTCAGGCGGCTGTTGAAGAAAAAATAATTGAAATACTCGAAGAAAATAATATAGACCTGATAGTCCTCGCGGGCTACATGAGCATACTGAGCGCGGACTTCACGCGCAGATATGAGCGCAGGATAATAAACGTCCACCCGTCGCTCATCCCGTCGTTCTGCGGCGAGGGCTTCTACGGGCTGCGAGTCCACGAAGCGGCGCTGAAAAAAGGAGTCAAAGTGACGGGCGCAACGGTTCATTTCGTCAACGAGATACCCGACGGCGGCGAAATAATCATGCAGAAAGCGGTCAAAGTCAGGGACGGCGACACGCCCGAAACGCTTCAAAAGAGAGTCATGCGCCTCGCCGAATGGAAAATACTCCCGGCGGCGGCGGAAAAAATATCGGACGAAATAGTCCGTAAAAAAGCGGAGGAAAAATAATGGATATTTACGCAGTCAACGACATAGCAAAGCTCATCGAGGGCAATTCCTACGTAGGCAGAGGCATCGTCATCGGCAAGAGCGCCGACGGCACAAAGGCGTGCACCGCATATTTCATCATGGGTCGTTCGGCAAACAGCCGCAACCGCATATTCACCGAGCGCGGCGGAGTGCTCTATACCGAGCCGTTCGACGCTTCAAAAGTAGAAGATCCGAGTCTCATTATTTACGCCGCAGTCAGAAATTACGAAAACAAGATAATCGTCACAAACGGCGATCAGACGGATACAATAAACGACGCGCTGAAATCAGGCGGTTCGTTCAAGAGCGCGCTTGAGACCCGCGAGTTTGAGCCGGACGCGCCGAACTTCACCCCCAGAATCAGCGGCATACTGACCTTCGAAAACAAAGATTTCACATATGAGATGAGTATTCTCAAGAGCGCGGACGCCGCGGGCAGTGCGTGCAACAGATACACATTCTCTTATTCCCCGCTCGCAGGTCTCGGTCATTTCATCCACACCTATGTCTGCGACGGCAACCCCATTCCAACTTTTCAGGGCGAGCCGGAGAGAGTGGCTATCCCGAACGATATCGACGAGTTCACGCAGTCACTTTGGAACGCTCTCGATGCAGACAACAAAATCTCGCTCTATGTCAGATACACCGATCTCGTGACCGGTGCGGAAGACAGCAGACTCATAAACAAGAACGCTTAAAAAGGAGAATAAAAATGAAAGAATTCGAGCTCAAATACGGCTGCAACCCCAACCAGAAGCCCTCGCGCATCTATATGGCGGACGGCGGCGAACTGCCCATAGAGATCCTCTGCGGCAGACCCGGATACATAAACTTTCTCGACGCTTTCAACTCCTGGCAGCTCGTCAAGGAGCTCAAAGAAGCCCTCGGTCTCCCGGCGGTCACTTCTTTTAAGCATGTCAGCCCCACCTCGGCGGCGGTCGGCATTCCGCTCTCCGACAAGCTCAAAAAAGCCTGCTTCGTCGACGACATAGAGGGGCTTGACGACTCCCCGCTCGCCTGCGCCTATGCGCGCGCACGCGGCACGGACAGAATGTGTTCGTTCGGCGATTGGGTCGCCCTCTCCGATGTCTGCGATGTGACTACCGCGAAGATGATAAAGCGCGAAGTTTCCGACGGCATCATCGCCCCCGGATATGAGCCCGAGGCGCTTGAAATCCTCAAATCCAAGCGCAAGGGCAACTACAATATAGTGAAAATCGACCCCGACTATGTTCCCGAAGAGACAGAGCGCAAGCAGGTCTACGGCATAACCTTTGAACAGGGCAGAAACAATTTCAAGATAAACAGAGAGCTGCTCTCGAATATAGTCACCGAAAACAAAAATCTCCCCGACAGCGCGGCGCGCGACCTCATAATCTCGCTCATCACACTTAAATACACGCAGTCAAACTCTGTCTGCTACGCGGTTGACGGGCAGGCTATCGGCGTCGGCGCGGGTCAGCAGTCGAGAATACACTGCACCCGCCTCGCAGGCACAAAGGCAGACACCTGGTTCCTGCGCCAGCACGAAAAAGTCCTGAACCTCCCGTTCAAGGATTCGATAGGCCGCCCCGACAGGGACAATGTCATTGACGGCTACATCAACAAAAACGAAGAAGATGTCTGCGCCGAGGGCAACTGGCAGAAATATTTCACCTCCCGCCCCGAGCCGCTGACCGACGAGGAGATAAAAGAATATCTCGCTTCAATTGACGGCGTGTCGCTCGGCTCGGACGCGTTCTTCCCGTTCAGCGACAATATCGAAAGAGCAAAGCGCAGCGGAGTTAAATATATCGCAGAGCCCGGCGGCTCCATCCGCGACGACCTTGTGATAGAGTGCTGCGACAAATACGGCATGGTCATGGCATTCACCGGCATGCGCCTGTTCCACCATTGACGGAGGACTGAAAATGAACATTCTTGTAGTAGGTTCCGGCGGAAGAGAGCACGCCGTTATAAAAAAGCTCCGAGAGAACAGCGAAATTAAAAAAATATACGCCCTGCCCGGAAACGGCGGCATCGCCGCAGACGCCGAATGTGTCAACATAGGCGCTACAGATATTGACGGCATCGCGGAATTTGCAAAGAACAATCAGATAGACTACGCAGTTGTCACGCCGGACGATCCGCTGGTGCTCGGCTGCGTGGACAGGCTCGAGAGCCTCGGCATTCCCTGCTTCGGTCCGCGCAAAAACGCCGCGATAATCGAGGGCAGCAAGGTTTTTTCAAAGAACCTGATGAAAAAATACGGCATACCCACCGCACAGTACGAAGTTTTTGACAGCGCGGAGGACGCGCTCGCCTATCTTGATTCAGCACCCATTCCGACCGTTATAAAGGCGGACGGTCTCGCGCTCGGCAAGGGTGTTATAATCGCCGCGACGCGCAGCGAAGCAAAAGAAGCGGTCGTTGAAATCATGCGCGACAAGAAATTCGGCAAGAGCGGAGACAGCATCGTTATCGAAGAATTTCTGACGGGTCCCGAGGTGTCGGTGCTCTCGTTCACGGACGGCAAGACCGTAGTCCCCATGATATCGTCGATGGATCACAAGCGCGCGCTCGACAACGACGAAGGTCTCAACACCGGCGGCATGGGCACCGTTGCTCCGAATCCGTATTACACAGAGGAAATCGCCGAGAGGTGCATGAAAGAGATATTCCTGCCGACGGTAAACGCGATGAACGCGGAGGGCAGAACTTTCAAAGGCTGCCTTTATTTCGGGCTAATGCTGACCGAAAACGGTCCTAAAGTCATTGAATATAACTGCCGCTTCGGCGACCCGGAGACTCAGGTCGTGCTCCCGCTGCTAAAGAGCGATCTGCTCACCGTTATGAGAGCCACAACAGACGGCACACTCGCCGAAACACCCGTTGAGTTTTCGGATAAAAACGCCTGCTGCGTGGTCATGGCTTCAAAGGGCTATCCCGTGGCATACGAAAAGGGCTATGAAATCGATATCCCCGATGAGATAAAGGACAGCGTTTATGTCGCGGGTGCCGCCGAGAAAAACGGCAAGCTCGTGACGAGCGGCGGCAGAGTTCTCGGCGTGACGGCGGTCGAAGATACGCTTCGGGAGGCAATAGCCTCGGCATACGAAAAGGCAGAAAAAATTCATTTTGAAAACGCCTTCTACAGGCACGACATCGGCGCGAAAGCGCTCGCCGCAAGGGAGGAAAAATAAATGGTATACAGAGTATTCGTCGAAAAGAAAAAGGAGCTCGCGCAGGAGGCAAAGTCCCTGCTCAGCGAAGCGAACGACCTGCTCGGGATAAAAAATCTTAAAGATGTGCGCGTTATCAACCGCTACGATGCGGAGAATATCACGTCCGAACTTTTTGACTACGCAAAGCGCACCGTGTTCTCCGAGCCCCAGCTCGACATTGTATCGGACAGCATCGAGATAAACGGCAAGTGCTTTGCCGTCGAATTCCTGCCCGGTCAGTTCGACCAGCGCGCCGACTCTGCGGCTCAGTGCATACAGATAATCTCGCAGGGCGAGCGCCCGCTGATACGCACGGCGAAAATATACATCCTCATCGGCGACATCACCGACGCCGACGCGCAGAGGATAAAGAAATATGTCATCAACCCCGTCGAGGCACGCGAGGCGAGTCTCGAAAAGCCCGAGACGCTCGCCGTGAAATACGATATCCCGACCGAAGTCAGAACTCTCGACGGCTTCATCGAGCTTGACAGGGCGGGGCTTGAGGACTTCGTCAAAAAATACGGTCTCGCCATGGACGCGGACGACATTGCGTTCTGTCAGGATTATTTCAAATCCGAGCACCGCGACCCGACGATAACCGAGATTCGCATGATCGACACCTACTGGTCCGATCACTGCCGCCACACTACTTTCCTTACTGTCATAGACAGCGTGAAGTTTGAGGACGAGCTGCTGCAAAAGACCTACGATGAATATCTTGCGGTCAGAAAAGAATTAGGCCGCACAAAGCCGATATGCCTTATGGATCTTGCGACTATAGCGGTCAAATATCTCAAGAAGCACGGCAAGCTCGACCGTCTCGACGAGTCCGAGGAGATAAACGCCTGCACGGTGAAAATCGATGTCGAGGTCGACGGCGTAACCGAGCCGTGGCTCCTGCTCTTCAAAAACGAGACGCACAACCACCCGACAGAAATCGAGCCTTTCGGCGGCGCGGCGACCTGCATAGGCGGTGCTATCCGCGACCCGCTCTCGGGGCGCTCGTATGTCTACGGCGCGATGCGCGTCACCGGCGCGGCCGACCCGCTAAAACCCATTGACGAGACGATAAAGGGCAAGCTGCCGCAGAGAAAAATCGTCACTACCGCGGCGGCGGGCTATTCGTCATACGGCAACCAGATAGGTCTCGCGACGGGCATAGTCGACGAGATATATCACCCTGGCTATGCGGCAAAGAGAATGGAGATAGGCGCAGTCATCGCGGCGACTCCCGCAGAGAATGTGCGCCGCGAAGTTCCCGCTCCCGGAGATATTGTTATCCTGCTTGGCGGCTCGACCGGACGCGACGGCTGCGGCGGAGCGACGGGCTCTTCGAAGTCCCACACGGTTGAATCGCTCGAAAGTTGCGGCGCGGAGGTTCAGAAGGGCAACGCTCCCGAGGAGAGAAAGCTCCAGAGACTTTTCAGAAACAAAGAAGCCTGCCTGATGATAAAACGCTGCAACGACTTCGGCGCGGGCGGCGTATCGGTAGCTATAGGCGAGCTTGCGGACGGACTTGAGATAGACCTCAACGCAGTGCCGAAAAAATACGAGGGTCTCGACGGCACGGAGCTTGCAATAAGCGAGAGCCAGGAGCGCATGGCGGTTGTTGTTGAGCCGCACAATGTTGACGCTTTCCTCGCGCTGGCGAATAAAGAAAATCTTCAGGCCGTGCCCGTGGCGCAAGTCAAGGCCGAGCCGAGGCTCGTCATGAACTGGAACGGCAAAAAGATAGTCGATATCAGCCGCGAATTCCTGAATTCCAACGGCGCCGACAAGCATATAGACATCACCCCCGAGGCTCCCGCACTCAAAGAGAAGGAAATCTCCGGCTCGTTTGCGGAGAATTACTCGGCGCTTGCATCGGATTTAAACATATGCTCGAAGCGCGGACTTTCCGAGCGTTTCGATTCAACGATAGGCGCGGGCACGGTACTCATGCCGTTCGGCGGCAAGAATCAGCTGACTCCCATTCAGGCGATGGTGCAGAAGATATCCGTCGAGAAGAAGCACACCGACGACTGCTCGCTCATGGCGTTCGGATACAATCCGTTTGTAACAGAGCAGAGCCCTTATCACGGCGCATATCTTGCGGTTATCGAATCGGTCTGCAAGCTCATCGCCTCGGGCGCAGAGTTCAAAGATGTTTATCTCACATTCCAGGAATATTTTGAGCGACCCGGCAGGGACGGCAAGCGCTGGGGTCAGCCTTTGGCGGCGCTTCTCGGTGCATTCAAGGCGCAGATGGAGCTCGGTATCGGCTCCATAGGCGGCAAGGACTCGATGAGCGGCTCGTTTGAAAATCTCGATGTCCCGCCGACCCTCGTCTCGTTCGCCGTGACAACGGAAAAGACCTCTTCAATAGTCTCGCCCGAGTTCAAATCGGCGGGTCACAAGGTTGTTTTCATCGCGCCGAAGAAAGACGAAAACGGTCTGCCGAAGACCGACTCGCTAATAGATATGTTCTCCCGAGTTACCGGGCTTCTCCGCTCGGGCAAGGCGGTCGCCTGCTACACTCCCGGCATGGGCGGCATAGCGGAGGCGGTCATGAAGATGGCGTTCGGCAACGGCATCGGCTTTGAATACGGCAAAGATATCACGCTCGAAAAGATATTCGGACTCAGCTACGCGGGCTTCATTCTCGAGCTTGCGGACGGCGCAGAAGAAACTGGCACGCTTCTCGGTCACACGAACGACAGCGGCTGCATCAGCCTTAACGGCGAGAGCATCGCTCTTTCGAAGCTTCTCGGAATATACGAGAACAAGCTCGAAAGCGTCTACAGCTGCAATATCAAAAACGCAGGCAATGGTGCTGAGAACTTCTCATATGAAACTGTTGAGCGCAAAGCTCCCGCGATAAAAGTTGCAAAGCCGCGCGTGCTCATCCCGGCGTTCCCCGGTACGAACTGCGAATACGACAGCGCAAAGGCAGTCCGCGACGCGGGCGCAGAGCCGGAGATAATTGTTATAAACAACCTCAGCGCGGACGGCATCAGCCGCAGCGTCGAAAAATTTGCAAACGAGCTTCGCTCCTCACAGATGATATTTATCCCCGGCGGCTTCTCCGGCGGCGACGAGCCGGACGGCAGCGGAAAGTTCATCACGGCATTCTTCAGAAACGCCGCGATAAAAGAGGGCGTCACCGACCTGCTTGAAAACAGGGACGGACTCATGTGCGGAATCTGCAACGGCTTCCAGGCGCTGATAAAGCTCGGACTCGTCCCCTACGGCAAGATAATCGACACGGACGAAAATTGCCCGACGCTCACCTTCAACACCATCGCGCGCCACCAGTCGCGAATAGTGCGCACCCGCATTTCTTCGAACAAATCGCCGTGGCTCGCGCTGACTCAGGTCGGTGACATATATTCCGTGCCGATCTCGCACGGCGAGGGCCGTTTCCTCGCAAGCGACGAGCTCATAGCCAAGCTCGCCGCGAACGGACAGATAGCCACGCAGTATGTTGATCTTGACGGCAACGCTTCAAATGATATACACTTCAACCCCAACGATTCCGTCTGCGCTATCGAGGGCATCACATCGCCCGACGGCAGAGTCTTCGGAAAAATGGGACACAGCGAAAGAATCGGAAAAGGTCTTTACAAAAATGTCCCGGGAGATTATAATATTCGTATGTTTGAAGCAGCTGTTAAATATTTTAAATGATGACAAGGAGAATGGAGCATGGCCTATTTATCCGACATTGAAATTGCGCAGCGCTGCAAACCCGAGCACATCGGCGTTATCGCAAAGCGCGCCCATGTTGACGAAAAGTACATCGAGCAATACGGAAACTACAAGGCGAAAATAGACCTGTCCCTGCTCTCGGAGACGAAGCGGGAAAACGGAAAGCTGATTCTCGTCACCGCCATAACCCCCACGCCCGCGGGCGAGGGCAAGACCACGACGACGATAGGCCTCGCAGACGGACTGCGCCGGATAGGAAAGGATGTCACGGTCGCCCTGCGCGAGCCGAGCCTCGGCCCGGTTTTCGGAGTCAAGGGCGGAGCCGCCGGCGGCGGATATGCGCAGGTGGTTCCCATGGAGGATATCAACCTCCACTTTACCGGCGACTTCCACGCGATAGGCGCGGCGAACAACCTGCTTGCCGCGATGCTCGACAACCACATTCAGCAGGGCAACGCCCTGGGCATAGATGTCCGCAAGATAACATGGAAACGCTGCGTTGACATGAACGACCGCCAGCTTCGATTTATCGTCGACGGCATGGGCGGCAAGGCGAACGGTATGCCCCGCGAGGACGGATTTGATATAACCGTCGCGAGCGAGATAATGGCTGTGCTCTGTCTTTCAAGCTCGATAACCGACCTCAAAGCGAGGCTCTCGCGCATGATCGTCGGCTACACCTACGACGACAAGCCCGTGACCTGCGGCGAGCTCAAGGCGGCCGGTGCGATGACCGCGCTTTTGAAGGACGCTTTGAAGCCCAACCTTGTCCAGACCCTTGAGGGCACGCCCGCATTTGTCCACGGCGGACCGTTTGCGAACATAGCGCACGGCTGCAACTCCGTCATGGCGACTAAGATGGCGCTCAAGATGGGCGATTATACCGTCACCGAAGCGGGATTCGGCGCAGATCTCGGTGCCGAAAAGTTTCTCGATATAAAGTGCCGCATGGCGGGACTTGCGCCCGACGCGGTGGTCGTTGTTGCCACTGTCCGCGCGCTCAAGATGCACGGCGGGCTCGACAAAAAGGAGCTTGCGGTTGAAGATATCGGCGCGCTCGAAAGAGGTATACCGAACCTCCTGCGCCATGTTTCCAACATCAAAAATGTCTATAAACTCCCCTGCGTCGTTGCGGTCAACAGATTCCCGACCGACACCGACGCCGAGATAGATTTCATCATCGCAAAATGTCGCGAGCTCGGGGTCAACACCGTGCTCTCCACCGTGTGGGCTGAAGGCGGCAAGGGCGGCGAAGCGCTCGCGCGCGAAGTAGTCCGCCTGTGCGAAGAGGAAAAGGGCGATTTCACTTTCGCCTACGAAGATGAGCTTTCCCCAAAAGCCCTGACCACATTCCGCGAGAAGGTCTTCCGCACGGCGAGCGGCACGGCGATGCTCAACGCCATCTACGGCCTTCCGGAATGACCACCATCCAGACCAAGAAAGGGGCGATATGCATGATCTTGCAGGCAACTGTCACGAAATACATCCCGACCAACGCCTACATCTACGCCGATAACGAGACGAAGCACGGCTTCCTCATTGACCCCGGCGCACAGGCGGGGAAACTGCTCGAGCTCATCCGCGAGAAGGGGCTGACCATCGAGGCCATCCTCTTGACGCACGGCCACTTCGACCACATCGGCGCTGTAAGCGAACTGCAGGAGACGCTGAAGATCCCGGTCTATATGGGCAAGAAGGGGAGGCTCTATGCCGAGAATCCCGTCTGGAATCTCTCGGCCCAGACCGACGAGCCCATCGTACTGAGTAACGTCACCTACCTCGAAGACCATGCCATCATCGCACTCAAGGAGAAGCCGGCCTTCTTTCTGGAACTCCTCGAGCTGCCGGGGCACACGGCTGATGGCGTCATCTACTACACCAAGGCGGATGAAGCTGCTTTCGTCGGCGACTCCATCTTTCAGGGCAGCTACGGCCGCACCGACATGTACGGCGGCGATGAACAGGCACTTCTGTGGGGCATCCGCGAGCGGATCCTCGGTCCAGATGAGGAACCGGTGGTCAAAATGCTCCTCCAGCCACACGCAGAGCTTCTCCTTGATGACCGAGAAGTCGATCACGCGCCCGAGCG
>ENA-UEYI01001576-UEYI01001576.1-human-gut-metagenome-genome-assembly--contig:-NODE-1576-length-18550-cov-25.635847_pt1 | contig 18550 bp, 15 predicted proteins | sample MGYA00242900_ERZ507916 | MGnify/ENA primary metagenome ERZ507916 (study PRJEB26167, sample SAMN06115521) | human gut metagenome | host: Homo sapiens | place: China:Chongqing | collected 2015-09-02...
TAACTTCCTTGCCGTCCACCATGCCGCCGGGACCCACAGCCAGGACCTCGGCCACTTCGGGCTTCTCCTTGGCGGAGCCGGTGAGGATGATGCCGCCCTTGGTGGTCTCCTCAGTCTCTACCATTTTCAAAATCACGCGATCAGATAACGGGGTGAGTTTCATTTGGGATTCCTCCTTATATATTTTCATAATAATAATTAAAATCTATCCCGAATAGTTTTATTTCTATCAAGCTACCAGTAGCACTATTTTGTATGTTATTTATTTCTAATGTATATATTGTCACAATATACGTTATAAGTATTCCTAAAATTAAACCCAAAACAAACTTTTTCATTATTTTGCCCCCTCTATTTTTTTATTTTCACGTTCTAACATTTTTATTGTGCCACCAGCAAGTCCTTCAATTGTTTTATAGCCATATTCTATCATTGATACACTTTCACATTTTCTTACATCTTTTAATATTTTACATATTGTTTCCATTCTATTTATAATACATTTTGCAATAGTTTCATTCATAATAATTCTTGCCCCCTATATTTATTAACATTCTTCTAAATTTTCAGTCCATTCAATATCAGTTATTACATAGTCCCAATTTGTTCCAAAATGGTCTACCATAAGCACATCACAGTCTAGCATATTGCTATATGATATAATTATTCCCATTTTTTCTAGTTGTTCTTTTTCCCATTCGCCAATGTTGCATAAATAATATTGATATATTTCATTGTCGTCATCATTTTCATCATTATATAAATTTATTGCATTGTCAAATATGCTATCGTCTAACTGCTTAATATTATTACATAAAACTATATCTCCAACATATCTATCAATTATTCTCCTGTAACTTACTCTTCCCTTTTTTAATTCTTCCTCTTGTTTTTTTCTTTTTTTTCTTTTTCTTCTTTAACATGCTATCAAGCACCACGCTACTAGCACTAAGGCAAGGCATAGGGCAATGATGGCAATGATTTGAATCATTCTTTTTTGTTGATAATAGTGTTTTAAGTCGCGATCATACGAGCCAAACTCGTATTTCTTGCCAGTGGTTCTTTTATTCATTTTTACCCCCCCCAATTTCGATTTGTTGCAATGTGGGCAAGAGGGTAAATCGTCTGGATAAGCCGTGTGGCAAATAGGGCATGTCTTTGTCTTCATCTTTTGTAAATTAACTGTGTCTGTTAGATTATTTATAAGGTTCGGTTGTTAAGCGTTTTAACACTCCTTATAGAGAAGGAGGTCCTTGTAGGCAAAGTTACGAAAAAAAGTAAAATGTTGAATGGGGGGGGTATTTTTTTAAGTTAGAGGGTGAATTTTTGAATAATAATATTTATAGCTAATTTTTTTAATAGCCAATTTTACGTTTTAAGGCTATGAGGTTATAAAGTTAGAATCGTTGATTATCAACATAATGTAACTTTATAACCTCATAGCCTTAAATCGTAAAATCGAATGAGAGAAACACCTTATACGTTATTTTGCGCTGTCCAATTCACCAAATAAACGCGTTCTGTAGTGCGCGTGAAGGCTGTATAGAGCCAGCGTAAGTAGGCATTACCTGTTGTGCCTTCAGGGATAAAACCTTGGTCAACGTAAACGCGTGCCCACTGGCCGCCTTGTGCTTTATGACAAGTAACAGCGTAGGCATACTTGATTTGTAATGCATTGTAATAAGGGTCTTGACGCAGTGCCTTCATGCGATCCTTCTTGAGAGGAATATGTTGATAGTCTTCCAACACCCGTTCGTAAAGTTGATTGCTCTCCTCACGTGTCAGCGAGGGCGACTCCGATTGTAAGGTGCTCAGCAGTACTCGACAGTCTAATTCAAAGTCATCGTAATCGGCAAAGCGCAGTGTAGCATCGGCAAATCGAAATCCATACTGTTCGTGTACGTTGCGTATGCGCACGACTTCGGCCGTGTCGCCATTGGCGATAAAATCAATGGGCATGCGTTCGTCCTTTCCTAATGATTTCGCACATTCAGCCGTCCAGAAGTAATTGTTCTTCACCGCCATAATCAAGTCGTTTCGTGTCAGTTCTTCCTCGCGGTCAAATATGCGTGAACGTATACCATTGTTATAAATGTTGGCACGTTTGTTTGACCGTGTAACTACAATGACATTGTCCGCTCCGAAACTTTGATAATCGCTTACCAAACTCTCAATTAATTCATTGCCTGGTAAGGCGCGCACTTCCCCCTTGGGGTCGGTGTGAATAGGCGGTATGCCCTCAAATCCCTCGTTCAGTAAATTGCGCAATAAGGTAGCTCCCGAAAGTACATCGCTCTCACTACTTTGGCGTACCACTTCGGTTAAGTCGGCACTTCCTACTAAAAGTCCGTAACGTTGCAGTACGTCATTACGCAGAGCGGGGCTATCTTCTTCGCCCACTGGGGGCAACTGTGCTGTATCGCCCACCAGGAGGAGGCGACAGCCCTCACCAGAATAGACGTAGCGTATCAAGTCGTCCATTAGTTCACCTGTGCCAAAGAGGGAATCGCCCATGCTGCCCACGCCACTGCTTATCATCGAAGCTTCGTCGACGACAAAGAGGGCATGACGCAATTTGTTAAAGCCTAACGAAAAGCGTGTACCTTCACCTTGAAAGGTTTGCTGTCGGTAGATGATACGATGAATCGTGTAGGCTGGTACCCCCGCATGATGAGAGAATACCTTCGCTGCGCGTCCAGTAGGAGCCAGTAGTACCACTTCTCGCTTGAGCATGCGCATCACCTTTACCAATGCACCCACCAACGATGTCTTACCCGTACCTGCATAGCCTCGCAAGATACAGGCAGCATCGGCTCGCGGCGTAGTGACAAAGTGGGCCAACAACGTTGCAGCACGCTCCTGAGTGGGCGTAAACGGATGGCCAAACGTTTGGGCGATAAGGTCAAATATTTCGTCGTTGAGCATTTTTCCTCTTTTTTGAGTTAACTCGTCAACTTGTTAACTTGTTAACAAAAAAATCAATGAACTTTAGCCGCATACGCAGCGATTACTATAAAGCAAACTAAGGGCACACTAAAGGCCAAAGCCATGGAAACGTTGTCGGCTATTAAGCCCATTAGCACTGGAGCAATGGCTCCGCCCACAATGCTCATGATTAAAAAGGAAGAGGCTAATTTGGTATGTACGCCCACTCCGTGTAGCGAAAGGGCAAAGATAGTGGGGAACATAATGCTTTCACATAGATAGCACACTAAGAAGGCGATGATACCCAATGTTCCAGCTCCTGTTAGTAACACGGCCATAGCCAATGCTGCGCCAATGGCACAATAGAGCAATACGCGCTCTGCCGCAATGCGCGACATGAGCCAACTTCCGCCCATACGACCTAACATAAATAAGCCCATGCCACCAAAACCTAATAAAAGAGAGGCATTGACATTGCTTATGCTTGCATTTTCAGTGACATAGTTGATGAAAAAGCTATTAATACCCGTTTGTGCAGCTACGTACATAAATAAAGCAAAGAGACCAAATACAAAGTTGCGATGTTGCCACAGAGAAGTCTGGCTCTTAGAAGCGTCAGTAGGAGCATCAGCCGTTTCTGCTACTTCAGGTAATTTAACCCGAACGAAGATGAGTGCCACGCACAGCACGACAACGCCTATCACCGCATAGGGTATAGCGATACTGCTTTGGCTACTGCCTGCTGCGAAGGCGAACTGTCCGCCTACCAATGGACCTACAATCCAACCCAAGCCATTGAACGATTGGGAAAGGTTGATGCGTCGCGCTGCTCCTTCTTCATTGCCCAACACGGTGACGTAAGGATTGGCAGCCGTCTCTAAGCAAGTAAGTCCGCAGCCAATGATGAATAGTGAAAAGAGAAAGAATGGAAACGAGAGCAGTTGTCCGCCAGGTATAAAGAGCAAGGCGCCTACTCCGTAGAGTAATAGTCCTGCGATTACTCCCATGCGGTAGCCAAATCGCTTAATAACTTGTCCAGCGGGCAAAGCCATTAAGAAGTAACCGCCATATACGACAGCTTGTACTAAGGCCGACTCCGTTTTACCAATGTGCATCGTCTCTTGAAAGTGCTTATTCAGCACGTCGAGTATGCTATGGGCAAAGCCCCATAAGAAGAATAAGGTCGTAACCAAGACAAACGGCCAAAAGTAGTCATTACCATCAGTCGTTCGAAAGAGTGAATGCTTTTGTTTTTTCATAAGGATTGTTAGTTTTTGTTAGTACTCTACTTTACTACTGTCGCCTTAATGATGCGAATGTCGTCAAAGGGGCGGTTGTTCTCATCGCGGCTAACCCATTGGATAAGATCGGTCACGTCAAATCCTTCAACCACTTCGCCAAATACCGTGTACTGTCCGTCAAGGTGGGGAGCACCACCAAACGTGCGGTACACCTCTTTTATTTTAGGAGTTAACTTTATGGTGTTGTGTGTGGTAGAGTCAAGGCGTTCTTGCATGACATCAAGGCCGTCGTCGGTAAAGATACTTCCTGTCACGATATAGAATTGAGAATAAGATGAGGCCCGTTGTGGATTCTTCTCATCTCCCTCGCGTGCTGCTGCTAAGGCACCGCGACGATGAAAGTGGGTTGGAAAATGAATTTCGGCTGGTAAGGTATATGGTTCGGGAGAATCGCCAAGTAATACCCCCTCTTTGGCATGACGGCTGGCAGAATCGCCTGCTTGAATCATGAAGTCAGGTATGACACGGTGAAAGAGCAATCCGTCGTAGAAGCCTTGACGTACCAGTTTAAGGAAGTTGTCGCGGTGAATAGGCGTGTCATTGTATAATTTAACGCGAATGTTGCCTTTAGAGGTCTCGAGTAACACTTCGTGTTCAATGCTATCGGTCGTTAGCGTTTGTGCTCCAACGTTTAATGTTAGTAGGCTTATAAAGAATAGGGTGAGAAGGTATTTGATGTGTATCATAATATGATAGGTGTTAAGAGAAATTGGCTAAATGGCTTTTATTATACCGTCCTTTTGTTCAAGAAGTTGTTCCTGGCAGAGTTGCTGAAAGGCCTTTGTTAGAATGACTCTATCAAAGCCCGATTGGGTAAAGTCGGTGATGGGGTGAGGGTGGTTGTCAGCTAAGAATCGGAGTATATACTTTTTGGCCTCGTCTACTTGTTGAACTTCAGAGAGTTGGTTGACATAACTTTCGCGTCCGATACAAACGTCGCAGTAGCCACAATCGGGACCGTCATCGTCAAAGTAGTGAAGTAAGTAACGGCTGCGGCAAGTCGTCTGGTCGTTGATATAGCCAATCATTGCCTCGATGCGCTTTCGGTACAGTTCCATTTGATCCTCGTAGATAGACCGTGGAATGACCACATAATCGTTGTCAACACGCCGTTGGGTGTAAGTAATTTGCGGCATATTGGTATGAGGCACGTAATTGATAATGCGTAATTTGGATAGGTGGCATAACATCTTGTATATCTCGTCTTGTGTGCACCCGCAAACTTGTGCCAAATGTTCCTCATCAATCTCCATGTAGTCAGCGAAGAAACCGCCAATGGTTCGCATTGCCACGTTGAGCAATTGTTCTTCCTCTGCCGTCATAAAGTGAATGTCATACAGTTCCTCACGCGTTACCAAAAAGATCATGCGTGATGAGTGGTTGTCTTCAATGCTAAAGTGAATGTAGCCCGCTTGCGTCAAAAGGTTTAAGGCACTCACTAATTGTATGGGGAAGTGGTGAAAGATGTGACAGAACTTGCTGATGTCGAAGTTGAAGGTGCGCCCTTCTCCCTCGCCTTCGCCTACTTGTAAGAAGGAAGCTATCTCTAAGTAAACGCGTCGAATGTAGTCACGTTCAGGAAATCCTTGTGTGATGTGATTGCGGAGTCGCGTGTCGTCTCCACGCGTTGTTAATAGTACGGCATAGGACGTTTGTCCATCGCGTCCACCGCGTCCAGCCTCTTGGAAGTAAGCCTCCACGGAGTCGGGCACGTCCATGTGTACTACCAAACGCACATCAGGTTTGTCAATTCCCATGCCGAAGGCATTGGTGGCCACCATAACGCGTACGCGGTCGTCTTGCCATGCGTGTTGGCGTGTGTCCTTCTCAAGGTTGGTGAGTCCCGCGTGGTAGTATAGGGCTGCGATGCCATTCTGATTTAGAAAGTCGGCTATTTCTTTAGTGGCTATGCGTGAACGGGTGTAGACAATAGCAGAGCCTTCGACGCAATTGAGTATGTGTAAAAGTTCGTCGGTCTTCTTGTCGATGTAGCGTACGATGTAGTGTAGGTTGGGGCGAGCAAAGCTCATACGAAACACTTGTGATCCTTCGCGAAAACTCAAGCGTTGGCAGATGTCGTCTACAACCATGCGTGTAGCTGTAGCCGTTAAGGCTAATATGGGGACTTCGGGGAGTAACTTGCGAACTTCGGCAATGCGTAGGTATTGCGGACGGAAGTCATAGCCCCATTGAGAGATGCAGTGCGCCTCGTCGACGGTGATGAGGCATACTTTCATGCGTTGCACCTTATTCATGAAGATAGCGGTAGACAGTCGTTCGGGCGAAACGTATAAGAACTTATAGGCTCCAAAGATAGCGTTGTCAAGGTGTTTGATTATCTCCGTACGCGATTGTCCTGAATAAATGGCAGCAGCCGTAATGCCGTGACGGCGTAGGTTGGCCACTTGGTCCTTCATTAGTGCGATGAGTGGCGTTACAACAAGACACAATCCGTCCATAGCAAGTGTTGGCACCTGAAAGGTGATGCTTTTGCCGCCGCCAGTGGGCATGAGTCCTAACGTGTCGCGCCCAGCCATTACATTGTCAATGATTTGACGTTGAATGCCGCGAAAGTCAGGGTACCCCCAGTATTGCTGTAGTAGGTGCTTTAAAATGTCTTGTTGCATGTGGAAGAAGCTGTCGATGAGGAAACTTTAAAGGGAGCCTTTATCGTTCGGTTTTTAGTTTGGAGGTTATGAGGCTACTCAAGTTTCGGATTTAACAAGGGCGGGCTGAAAGCCCAATGTAGCACATAGCCCAGGGCAAGCGAAGCGACACCCTGGGTATCACGCGTTGGAGCAGTCGCGCCCTGTAAGGGCAAAAGCTTTAAGACATGGCGCAAGTATTGAACAAAATATACATACGATGTTCCACTTTAAGACCGCTAAATCAGCTATCAAGTAAGAATAACAACATAAAGGGTTAAAGCTTTTGCCCTTACAGGGCGCGGAGACTCTACTATGCGGTAACCCAGGGTGTCGCTTCGCTTGCCCTGGGCTAAGTGCTCCATTGGGCTTTCAGCCCGCCCTTGCTAAATCCGAAACTTGAGTTATCTAAAGATAGTGTAAGGCGAGCGCAATGCAAATAAAAATTGCATTTTTCTTTTCTTTGCACTATCTTTGCAAAAAAATATAAATCATGGCACAACGATTAGAACAGTCGCAAGCGGCAGTACAGACACAGCAACTTTCGTCAATGCAAGTGGCTGTGGCAAAACTCGTGGAGTTACCCGTCACAGAGTTGGTAACTCGTGTGCGTGACGAAATGGTTGATAATGCCGCTCTTGAAGAGAAAGACCCTGATAACTTTGACGTTGATAAAGCCACGGAGGCAGATGACGCACAACGCGACGACGATCTCGAAGCGGGTGAAGGCGATGAGGCTGGTGTGCGTGATGAGGAGAATAGCTTTGAAGAGCAAGCTGACTATGGTAGCGAAGCTGATGCCATGGGCGACTACTTCTCAGCCGACGACGTGCCGTCTTACTTACAACAGCGTGCTGACGCAGAGCGTGATAAGAATGAATTTCAGTATGCTGGCACGGTATCGTTTTACGACGAACTGCAAAGCCAGATTAGTGAACATAACCTGACGGAGCGTGAGGCCGAACTCATGGAGTATATTATCGGTTCGCTCGACGAAGATGGCTTCTTGCGCAAAGACCTCGATGCCATGGTCGATGAATTGGTTATCTATCATAATATAGAGACGACTCACGCAGAGTTAGAACGTTTGCTCGGCATTTTGCAACAGTTTGAGCCTCGTGGCATTGGGGCGCGTTCGCTACAAGAGTGCCTCCACATTCAACTGACTGACCCCGACCACCGCACGCCCTACACCGACTTGGCACTGCGCGTCGTCGATCGTTACTTTAAGGAGTTTGTAGGTCGTCATTGGGACGTGATAAAGCAGCGTTTACAGATAGACGACGATACGTTCGACCACGTGCGCTATGTCCTGACCCATCTTAATCCGCGTCCAGGCAGTGCGCTGAGTGAGTCTGCAGCGATTGGTGCTCCTACAGTAGTGCCCGACTTCTTTGTACGCGTAAACGAAGAGAGGCAAGTGGTCGTAACGCTCAATCAAGGCGACGTGCCTGAATTGCAAGTAAGTCCCGCCTTTCGCGATAGTATTAAGCAGTATGGCTCGAACCGCAGCAAACTGAGCCGTGAGCAGCGTGATGCTTACACCTATGCCCGACAGAAGGTAGACGCGGCACAATCGTTTATCAACCTCTTGACGCGCCGCCGCGAAACGCTCTTGGCCGTGATGCAGGTGATCGCAAAGAAGCAGCAAGCCTTCTTCCTTGGCGATGACGATGAAGATGCCCTTGTACCCCTCACATTGAAGGACGTGGCCGATGTCGTAGGCGTAGACGTGTCGACCGTGTCGCGCGTGACGAGTAGTAAGTACGTTCAGACGCTCTATGGCACTTATGCGTTGAAGTTTTTCTTCGGTAGCCAGTTTACGACTGCCGATGGCGACGAACTCTCAGCGCGCAAAGTGAAGGCCGCTCTTAAGGAGTTGATAGACGGTGAAGATAAACACCGCCCTTTGTCCGACGAAGCCTTAGCCGCGCAACTCAAGGCCCAAGGTCTTAACGTGGCGCGTCGTACCGTAGCCAAATACCGCGATGTCTTAGGACTCCCCACGGCACGATTGAGAAAAGAGTAGCGGGGGGTAATGTGCAAATGCTTGGTTAATGTGCAAATGTGCAAATGTGTAAATGTGCAAATGGTCGCATCCTTTTGCCGCGTTTGTGGATAATGGATAGATGTCTGTGTTTAAAAGGCAGAAACGCTATCATATTTACACATTAGCATATTCATACATTATCATATTTACACATTAGCATATTCACACATTCACACATTAGCACATTAGCACATTAGCACATTAACAAAGTGAACAAAGAATATATTGAGAAGTTAGAGAAGCATTTTGCGCCCCCTGCTGAGGCTGATACGGGGCGCACGGGCATATCGTCAACGTTGTTGGTGGTAGCCTCACAAGTCGTGTCGTCGCTCTACTCGCCCTTCTACCTTCCAGTGGTGGCCTTTGTCGTGTTGTTTCTGTTTAGTTATCTCAACATGCTCACATGGCCAACGAAAATATTTTTGACCTCGTTGGTGTATGTGTTTACCATACTCTTTCCACACTTAGGCATTTACCTTTACCGTCGGTTGAATGGTTGGACACGTCACCAGATGAGCAAGCGCGAGCGCCGCTACGTGCCTTATGCCGTCAGCATTGTGTGCTATACCGCCCTGTTGGTATTGCTCTACCGCATTCACATGCCACGCTTTGCTATAGGCGTGATCGTAGGCGCTTTGGTTATACAGATAATCTGCGTAATCGTCAATAGCCGCATCAAGATTAGCACCCATGCTGCTGCCTCAGGCGGTGTGATAGGCGCATTGATGGCCTTTTCATTCATATTCTCGTTCAACCCCATGTGGTGGCTCTGCCTTGCCGTGTTACTCTGCGGCATGGTGTGTACAGCGCGCCTTATTCTGCGCCAACACACGTATGCGGAGGTAGGATGGGGCGTACTCGTCGGTGTGTTGAGCGGATTGATAAGCATTTTACTCGTTTAGTTGCAGCACGCAACTAAGCGAGTAAAATGGGTAAATGTGCGAATGCTTGGTTAATGTGCAAATGCTTGGTTAATGCGCGAATGCTTGGTTAATGTGCAAATGCTTGGTTAATGTGCAAATGCTTGGTTAATGTGCAAATGTGAGAATGTGCAAATGTGCAAATTGTCGCCTTTGCTTGCTGAGTTTATAAGTGCATTATATTATTCTCACATTCTCACATTCTCACATTTGCACATTCTCACATTTTCACATTCTCATATTTTCACATAAAAAAATAAGTTATGTTGTCACCAATCGTAAGTATTATCATGGGCAGTACAAGTGACCTGCCCGTTATGGAAAAAGCAGCCAAGTTCTTGGAAGAGATGCAAATTCCCTTCGAGATGAATGCCCTTTCGGCACATCGTACCCCCGCTGAGGTAGAAGCCTTTGCACAGGGGGCAAAAGAGCGTGGTCTGCGCGTAATCATTGCTGGTGCAGGTATGGCAGCCGCATTGCCAGGCGTAATTGCCGCCAGCACGACGTTGCCCGTTATTGGTGTACCCATCAAAGGCATGCTCGACGGACTTGACGCTATGCTTTCTATCATACAGATGCCTCCTGGCATTCCCGTAGCTACAGTAGGCGTGAATGGCGCACAAAATGCAGCCATCCTTGCCGTCGAAATGCTCGCTCTCAGCGATGATGCCTTAGCCGAACGTTTAGCCGCTTATAAAGAAGGCTTGAAACAAAAGATTGTTAAGGCTAATGCCGACCTCAAAGAGGTGAAGTATCAGTATAAAACTAACTAGTTAATATGCTAATGTGCTAATATGTTAATGTGCTAATGGTTGCACCCTGAGTATTAGCACATTAGCATATTAGCATATTAGCAATTACCCCATTAGCATATTAGCAAATTACCCCATGTCTCTATTCAACTATACCCCTCGTCACAGTCACGAGGTAAAGATAGGCAATCGCCCGTTGGGTGGCGACCAACCCCTACGCATACAGAGCATGACCACTACAGCCACCACCGACACGGAAGGGTGCGTACGCCAGTGTATGGCCATATTTGATGCTGGGGCAGACTACGTGCGCTTGACAACACAAGGCACACGTGAGGCTGAAAACCTACGCAATATTAAGGAAGAACTCCGTCGACGCGGTTACGACCGCCCTTTAGTGGCCGATGTACACTTCAATCCTGCTGTGGCCGATGTGGCTGCTACGATTGTTGAAAAGGTACGTATCAATCCGGGCAACTACGTTGACCCCGCTCGCCAGTTCAAACACTTAGAGTATACTGACGAAGAGTATGCCGCAGAACTCGATCGACTCGAAAAGCGCTTCACGCAGTTGCTCAACATTTGCAAAGAACACCACACCGCCTTGCGCATTGGTGTCAACCATGGTTCACTCTCTGACCGTATCATGTGTCGTTATGGCGACACGCCAGCAGGTATCGTAGAGAGCTGCTTAGAGTTCTTGCGCGTTTGCGTAAAGGAAGACTTCAAAGACGTAGTTATCTCAATCAAAGCCTCTAACACGCAAGTCATGGTGCGTACGGTGCGCTTGTTGTGCGAAAAGATGCGCATCGAACACATGGACTTTCCCCTTCACCTCGGCGTGACCGAAGCTGGCGAGGGCGAAGACGGTCGTATCAAGAGTGCTGTAGGCATAGGAGCCTTATTGGCCGACGGTATTGGTGACACCTTGCGTGTGAGCCTCAGCGAAGCCCCCGAAGTAGAAGTGCCTGTGGCCTATAAGTTGGCCTCGTATGTAGTACAACGTGCGGGCCACCCCGAAATACCCGGTCAAGAAGCACCGCAGTTCAATTATGTCAATCCCACGCGCCGCCGCACCGTAGCAGTGGGTAATATCGGTGGCGACAACGTACCCGTAGTTATCTCATCACGTTTAGAAGGCGCGCTGACTGAGGCCGCTCCAGAAGGACAGGCTCAACCCGATTATTACTACGTGGGAGCGAACCTTCCCAAGGCCGATAAGCGCGTGAAGGGCGTGGGCTATATCGTCGATGCACCCCATTGGAAGGGCGAGTCCGACACTTACCCCGTCTTTACGAAGCAGTACTTAATGGCGATGCCTACGTGTGGGGCCGCTATCAAGTTCCTCTTCTTGACTTATCTCGACCTTGATGATGAGGTGAAGGCCTTGTTGCGCACAGTGCCGGGCGTAGTGATTATTGCGCAAAGCAATCACCAAAACCGTTTGGGCGAACAACGTGCCTTGGTTCACGAACTTTGGCGTGACGATCTTCGCACGCCTGTTGTATTCTTCGAGCAATACCGCTTGGGCGAGCAACAGAAGGAGGATTTTCAACTCTATGCGGCAGCCGACTTAGGAGCCTTGCTCTTCGACGGACTGACGGACGGCATAATGCTTTTCAATCAGAAACCTGAAGGGCAACGTCCTTTATCCATTGCAGTGCAAGACGCTACGGCCTTTGCCATATTGCAAGCCACGCGTTTGCGCACGACAAAGACGGAGTACATCAGTTGTCCTGGTTGTGGCCGCACGCTCTACGACCTTCCGGGCACGATAGCACGCATCAAGGCTGCTACAGCTCACTTGAAGGGCCTCAAGATTGGCATCATGGGTTGCATCGTCAATGGTCCTGGCGAAATGGCCGATGCGGATTATGGTTACGTAGGTGCAGCTCGTGGTAAGGTGAGTCTTTATCGCGGCAAAGTGTGTGTAGAGAAGAACATTCCTACAGAACAGGCCGTAGATAAACTGCTCGAACTCATAGAGTCCGATCGTAACGTTAACGCGTGAACACGCTAAACCATTAATACGTTAAGGCGTTAAGGTGCGCTTCGCGTTTTGTTTTGAACATTAATTGTTCATTAATTACTTCATTAATTGGCTATTGTATTTAGATAATTAACGAAAAAATTTAATGAAATAATTAATGAACAATTAATGATAATTAATGTTCAAAACAAAGCGCGAAGCGCGCCTTAATGTGTTAATGTATTAATACGTGTTTTATATGTTCAAAAATAGAGAAATAGTGTTCAAAAAGGGCTGAAACATTCGCGTTATACGATTAATGTTTGTATCTTAGCAACGTACTAACCAAAATCAAACAGATAAATGGAAACGATCAATAATAAAAACTACTGCATCATTTTGGCAGGAGGCACGGGGCGTCGCCTTTGGCCCACTAGTCAAAAGGAGATGCCCAAACAGTTTATTGACTTCTTCGGGTCGGGGCGTACGTTGCTACAACAGACCTTCGATCGTTTTGTACGTTTCATTCCGATACAACATATATTCGTCTCCACCTTCGAAGACTACGTACCCTTAGTACACAGTCAGTTGCCCGAACTCCCCGAGGCCAATATTCTGCCCGAACCCGTGCAACTCAATACGGCTCCTGCGGCTATTTGGGGTACGTGGCACGCCGTATTGGCCGACCCAGAGGCTTGCGTAGTCGTAAGTCCGGCCGACCAAATCATTCAGCATGAAGAGACGTTTGAACAACAAATACTCCATGGCCTTGATTATGTCAACACCCATGCCGACTTCTTAGCCATGGGCGTAAAGCCTACGCAGCCCAATACGGCTTATGGTTACATACAGATGGGGGATGAGGTAGACGAGAAGGATATGTTCAAAGTACAGTCCTTTAGCGAAAAGCCTGAGTTGAACTATGCCCGACTCTTCTTAGAAAGTGGAGAGTTCCTTTGGAATACGGGCATCTTCCTTTGGAAGGGCGAGACTATGGGGCGTCACCTCTCAAAGATGGCCCATCGTCCTGACCAGCCCGTTGAGGCCGTGGCGCAGCAGATGGTGACGATTGCACAGGAGGTAGACTATGTGCGTTCGTGCATACCAGAAGGCTTGCCCCGAAGTATCGACCTCTTGGTGCTCGAACATTGTGACAACGTAGCCGTGCAAGCTTGTACGTTCGGTTGGGCCGATGTTGGTTGTTGGACAGAGCTACGCGAAGTGTCGAAGACCGATGCCGACGGCAATGCCGTAACGGGAGGAGCCAAAGTTATGTTGCAAGGTACGCAGAACTGTATGATAGCCCTCCCGAAGGGCATGAAGGCCATTATTGCAGGCCTTGACGGTTATGTCGTATCAGAACAGAATGGCGTGTTGATGATTTGTCCCAACACCGACCCCGATGCCATTCGCCGTCTTATCAACAAGGGGGCATTTAGTTTGTAATTAGACAGCGTATATACAAAAGAAGGAGATGTGTCAAATAAGTTTTGACACATCTCCTTCTTATTTAAGTTTCGGATTTAACTGGGGGAGAGGATGTTAGTTATGCTATAGCGTTTAAACCTCTTCCATTCTATGTAACTTCCAACCATCGAATTGCATAATGATTTTGTGCAGTTGTGTGCCTTGGCGCAAGGCTTCGACGCGAGGTGCTTGGGCGTAGGTGTTGATTTGTTTGACAGCCTCGTCCCACTGCTTTTGTGCAGCGACCTCGGTGTCGCCCTTGTGTAAGAGCTTGAGTTCGAGAATGTAACTATGCTTTGTAGCATAGTGCGTCAAGTCGGGGAGAAGGAAAAAGTCGCAAAAGCCGTGGTTCAACTCCAACTCAGGCGCGGTGTAATAATAAGCGTTGAGATTGAGATAGGCCATAAAGAAGCCTTGCAAGTTGCGCTCCGCTTCAATGCCGTCGCGTACGGACGATACTTTGGCGTAAGCCTCAGCCATGTAGTTGAGTGCGTCTTGCCACTTGCCTTGGAGTGCCATGTAGGTGAAGCGTATAGAGACTTCGTTGAGATTGACGTTATTGATATTTTGATATTCCTCTAACAAGAATCCATAGTATTGCTTGCGCACGTTGTTGTTGGGGATAGAGAGTATCAACATATTACCGATAGCCTCTTTAATCGTTAGCATGCCGTAGTAGAACAAGAGGCTGGGGAATATATTAGGATTGGTAATCTGGTTAGCAGGAAAAGTTTCGTAGAGGCTACACATGATTTCTCCCGTTTCGGCAATGGTGCGAATGACGCCTTTGCGGTCACCGTCTAACTTATCAAGTTGTATGAGGCGCTTCATCTTGTTATAGTCCGTCTTGGTGTTCGGGTCGATCATCTCTTCTGGGCCTTCGCCACGGCTGATGTAGTTGCGTAGGTAGTAGAGGACCATATCGCAGTTGAACACGCGGCTTTGCGTGTGGAGTGCACCTTTGGCAAAGCAGTAGTTGTCGTACCAAGGTTTCATCTCGTCAATCACAGCCTCAATGTCGCAGTCGGGGCGAATGGCTCCTGACGCTTTGTAATAACTGAAGAGAGCATGCACGTCCTCGGTAGAGAAACCGAGCATTTGGTTAAACTCAGGTTTGGTAGAGATGTGCCAACCAATGTTGAAGCCGCTGGTCACGTCGTCGAGCGTAACAGGACTTACGCCTGTGATGAAGATACGGTCAAATGACCCCTTGAACTTCTTAAAAATGTCGCGATAGAAGCCTTCGGCATGCGTTATGGCCCAATATACGTCCTCACCCTGCTCGTTGAGCACGGTGTTGGTAAAGTTGTCGTACTCATCGATGATGAGGTAGAGCGGATAATTCTTCGTCTTTGCCTCGTTTTGGATAATCGCAAGTTTGCCTCCTGCGTATGTTGTTTCGTAAACTTTTTTCCTTGTCTCTTCTGAATAGTATTCAGCGTAATCACGAACAAATCCATCAAGATTAATGCCGAGATAGAAATCAAAGTTTTCTTCCAGCTTTTCAATTTTCCCTCCCACTTGTGAGAAGTCGAGGTGCAGTACTTGATAGCGACCTTGATTAGGTGTGGGGTGTTGGCCAATCCACAGTTTGCCAAACCACTGCTCAAACTTATCCTTTGTGCGGCAGTCGTAGTAGGCGTGGAGCATACCTAAGAAGAGGCTTTTACCAAAGCGTCGTGGACGTATGAAGAAGAGATTGCTTGCCTCGTCCTCGAGCATGGGTATATACATGGTCTTGTCCACATAATAATTGTTTTGCTCAACGATGGTAATGAAGTTTGATACGCCGTAGGGCAATTTTTTTGAAGTGTGATAGCTCATGATAGGATTGTTTTGCTGCAAATGTACGACTTTTATTTAATGTGTAAATGTGAGAATGTGAGAATGGTGGCCTTATATCGCCTTATATACAAGAAATAACTAACGCAGCAAGTGGGGGCAGGCCTCCACTTGCTGCGTTAGTTACATCGGGATAGTAAATATTCTCCCTTTAGGCGGAAGAATGTTTGTATTAATCATTGTCGTTCATATACTGCCAAATGCCACCATTGTCATTGCGTTTCTGGCTCCATTGAGTGGCATCTGTATCGTTCGTTTCGTCAGAGAGTACTACGCTGTTGTTCAGCAGCGTGTCTTCTGTGAAAAGGCAAATGCTCGTAGCTTGCGGTTGAATGTATGTACGTTTCATGTATATGTTTCTTTATTACAATGGTTGGATTATTTTACGATAAACTTCTTGCCGTTCTTTACGTAGATACCTTTCACGGCTTTTGCTACGCGGCGGCCTGTGAGGTCGTAGATAGGAGCATTGGCCTCAGTAGCGTTGATAGTAGCTTGATTGATGCCTGTTACCTCACCTCCAGCGAAGTTGAGCACCAAGGCTTCGTTGTTAGTAGGAGCCATGATGTAAGCCTTGTTGGCCGCTAAAGAAGTAATGCCGCTATTGGGCTTGTAGAAGCCAGCAACGTTATCCTTCTTACTAAAGATGCGTACTTGATCAGAGCTCTCTACGCTGCTGAGTCCTGTTTCAGTGAGCACGCCCTTAAGTTCATTTGTTTGTTTTGTTACCTCGCTTGCGTCGGCCAGTGTAAACGTAGCAGTAGTCTTCGTGTCGCTTACCAATACCACGCCCTTGTTGGCAGGGATTACGCCGTTGGCATATTCCGTGAGTTGTACATTGCCATTATTAATCGTACCAGCGTATACCGTTACGCCCTCAGGAGCTTTAGCTGCGAAAGGCAAGTAATAAGTGGCATAGTTCTTATCGTTAAGGGTGTTGAGCGTGATTTCGGGAAGGGTGGCGTCGAGTGTAATAGCCGAACCTTCATCCGCACCACCTGTCCAGAATGATAAAGCTTTTTGTGTAGAAGTAGCAGTAACTTTGCGAGAGTTTAATTTCCAAGTAGCGTGGTCTTTAACTGCTAAGTGGAAACCTTTGTTGTTAATAACGTTGTTGTTTGTAGACTTGTACGCAACCCAAGTATCAAAGCCATTTGTTGGAGCAGTCGAAGCAGCGTAAGGGTAAGTAGTGCCACCATCTCCTGAAACAGTAGGGGTTACTAACTTATGTCCGTTGGCGCTTGTAAGCTTATAGCCATTAAAAGGATCACCTTCAAATTTCCATAAATAGTTAGTGGTACTAAGGTCTTTTGTCGTTACTCCCATGTTAATTCGTGTGGCATTATCATAGAGGTAACCATCGGATGTATTTCCCACACAGCCCAATTTAACGAAGTACCATTGGTTCTCTTTAAATGGCATGTCATCCCATGTAACAGGTATATATTTTGTTACATCCTCATTGGGAACGGTGCCTTCGGGTAGGGTAGACGTAACATAATCGGGAATTTCTAATAATTTAGGATAAGCAAAGCCAACCCCCCATTGACCTGTGACGGTTTTAATTGTATTGTCATTGTGTGTGTATTTATAGGTAACGTTTACCGACTCATCAATAGTGGCTTTATAGAAGCATGCTTTTACTGCGGGGCCTCCCTGTGCATCCCAAAAGCCAAGGTTGTTATTATTTCCTGATGAACCATTGGCATAAACGTAATGAGAACCTATCTTTAAATAGAAACAATTGGGATAGCTATCACCTGCTGATTGAAGGGTATAAGAACCTGCAGTATTCCCGAGAGTGAAAGTTTGCGTATTGCTTGGATTGGCAGGAAAACTTTTTGTAGCGTCAGAATAACTTGTAATCGTAATGCTACCGTCAGTTTTTTTCGTTACAGTCCAAAGATAAGCCTTATATGTATCGATTAATGGTGTTACGTGTCCTTCAAAATTCTTAGTGTTAGTGTTAGCATCAGCGAAAGCATTGCTATTATTCAAGAATACGTATCCACCATTTACATTCTTTTCAGAGAAAGCTTTGATAACGTAAGTTCCGCTTTCAATGTCGGTGGTGGGAGTCGGGTCAACGCCAGCCCACCCCGTTGCTACACAGAGTAGCAACAGAAAAAGAGTAAAGACTTTTTTCATGTCCATAAATATTTATTTAGTAGTTAATGTTAATGCAACAAATAGTCGTTAAGTGTTAATAACTAACGTATTTATGAATGCAAAAATAGTAATAAGTGCTTAATTTTATCGGGGGGGGTAATAAAAGATGTTAAATCTTTTAATATAAGAGCATTTAGTCTGTGAAAAGAGGAATATGACAAGTAGAACTTTGATAGTTTCGTTCCTATTTGTTCGACAAATTGCAGTTTGAAAGTCTCTATGAAATGTTTCAGAACGTCCTAAATAGGCATTGTCCTTACGTATATTTTACCAATGGTGTTTTTTGCTTTCATGTTTCATTTTTATGTTTCAATTCGTTGATAATCAATACGTTCAACGACTGAAACATTCGACTTTTATGTTTCATTTTTAGTTTCAATGTTTCATTCAAAAAACACTGAGGGAGAAAAACAAAAACACTGTGGGAGCGATTCAAAAACACTGTGGGAGCGATTCAAAAACACTGAGGGAGCGATAACGCGCTCCCTCAGTGTTTTGAAAAGTGAAACA
>ENA-UEYI01001583-UEYI01001583.1-human-gut-metagenome-genome-assembly--contig:-NODE-1583-length-18486-cov-3.893313_pt1 | contig 18486 bp, 18 predicted proteins | sample MGYA00242900_ERZ507916 | MGnify/ENA primary metagenome ERZ507916 (study PRJEB26167, sample SAMN06115521) | human gut metagenome | host: Homo sapiens | place: China:Chongqing | collected 2015-09-02...
GAGGATGCCAAGATTTATGTGCGCACCGAGGAAGGCAAGGATGTGATGGTAGAGCCTGCGGCATGGAGCAACATGAGCACCTGCGTCATCACCGACGACATCGTCGATACGGCCGGCACGCTGTGCAACGCCGCCGGAGCTCTCAAGGAGCGCGGCGCTACTCGTGTGCTTGCTTATGCCGCACACCCCGTTTTCTCCGGCAACGCCATCGAACGCATCAAGAACTCCGCTCTTGACGAAGTCGTGGTGACCGACACGATTCCGCTGCGCCCCGAAGCGCAGGAATGCCCCAAGATTCGCCAGCTCTCCTGTGCGCCTCTGGTGGGCGAAACGATTTCGCGTATCGCACGCGAAGATTCGGTCAGCGAGCTTTTTAACGAATAATCCGCTACAATCCGAATCCTTTTTGAAAACCTGTTCGCAACTGGTCGCGGTTGCGAACACTTTTTTGTTTATTTTGAGGTACTTAACCATGAAATTCACCGCCGCTACCCGCGCAACGCAAGGTACGAGTGCGAGCCGCCGCCTTCGCCGCGAAGCCAAGGTTCCCGCAATCCTTTACGGCTTGAACCAGCCTGCAGCCATGATCGCCATTGATCACAACGAAATGTTCTACGCGCTGCAGAAGGAAAAGTTCCACTCCTCCATTCTGACGATGGAACTCGACGGCACTGAACAGCTCGTGGTCCTGCGTGCCTTCCAGATGCACCCGTACAAGAACCAAGTTCTGCACATGGACTTCCAGCGTATCGACCCGAACGCCAACGTGACGATGCGCGTGCCGCTGCACTTCTTCGGTGGTGAAAACAGCCCGGCCGTCAAGATCGACAAGGGCCTCATCAGCCACCTCGTGGGTGCTGTGGAAGTTTCTTGCCTGCCCAAGGATCTGCCCGAATTCATCGACGTGGATCTCTCCGGCATGACCAGCCAGACCACGCTGCGCGTGGGCGACATCGCCCTGCCCGCCGGCGTGACCGCTGTCAACCCCGAAACCCCGGTTGCTACGGTTGCCAACGTTGCCGGCGACGACGCCGACAACGCTGCTCCCCAGGAAGCTGCTACGCCTGCTGCCTAATCGCGCAGTTCGTTGCATCAACGGCCGTGCCTTTCTCAAAAAAGCGCGGCCGTACGCAGCCCAAGCCCGTTCTTTGCCGAAGGCATCCGTTGGGTGCTGCCGCAGAAAACGGGTTTTTTCGTTATTTGCGCTTTTCTGAGCGCTTTGACTTGAGACCTATTGCATGACCTCCGCCTTTGCTCCTCTGGGGCTTTCTGAAAAACTCTGCGAGACCGTTGCGCGTCTGGGCTTTGAAGAGCCGACGCCGATTCAGTCCGCCGCAGTCCCCGAACTCATCAAAGGCGGCGACGTCTTGGGTCAGGCCGCTACCGGCACAGGAAAAACCGCAGCCTTCGCGCTGCCCGCCGTAGAGGTCTTTGCCGGTACTGAAGCAAAGCCCGGTGCTCCCCGCGTACTCGTTCTTACACCCACGCGCGAGCTCTGCCTGCAGGTGAGCGAAAGTTTTGTCAACCTAGGACAAGACAGCGGTCTGGAAACCTGCCCCATTTACGGCGGTCAGGACTACACGCGTCAGATTCGACTTTTAAAACGCGGCGTACATGTCGTTGTTGCCACGCCGGGACGCGCGCTTGATCATCTGCACCGCGGTACGCTCGATCTCTCCCAAGTTCAGTTCTTTGTGATGGACGAAGCCGACGAGATGCTCGACATGGGCTTTGCCGAAGAACTCGAGGAGCTCACGGCGGCATTGCCTGAAACGCACCAAACGGCGCTGTTTTCAGCAACGCTCCCGGAGCGCATCCTTGAAATCGCCAACAAGCATCTCAAGAACCCCAAGCACATCGTCATCGAAAAGAACACCACGGAAGAAGCACCCCGCGTACCTCAGGTGGCCTATGTTGTGGCGCGTCCTCATCGCCTGGCAGCTCTCGCCCGCATTCTCGAAGTGGAAGAAGCGGTGCTCGCCATCTGCTTTGCCCGTACCCGCGTGGAAGTCGACGAAGTCACGGAGGCCCTGCGTGCACGAGGATTTTCCGTTGAGGCCCTGCACGGCGGGCTCGATCAGGCCAGCCGCGATCGAGTCATGAAGCGAGCCAAAAATGGCTCCATCGAACTCATCGTCGCCACCGACGTGGCCGCCCGCGGCATTGATCTAGAAAACCTCACGCATGTGGTCAATTTGGGATTGCCCGCATCTCCGGAAACTTACGTGCACCGTATCGGACGTACGGGACGCGCCGGTCGCTCCGGCATGGCCATTTCCGTGATTGAGCCGCGTGAACATCGCCGTCTGCGTCTTCTGGAGTCTCACACCAAGGCCAAGATCGAAGTGCGCACCGTCCCAACGCTCACCGATGCACGAGCCAAACGTCTTTCGATACTGAAGAATTCCATTGCCGAAGAGCTTTCCAACACCGAACAGATCGAACGCTGCCGCGTGATCGTGGAGTCGCTGTGCACGCAGTTTGATCCGATGGAAGTCGCTTGCGCGGCTGTCTCGCTTGCCAACCGTGCCGTCAACGGTGCAGGAGACGAAGAGGAGATCCCCGCTCCGTCGCTTTTCGATCGTCCCAAGCGCGAAAAGACGCGTCCCAGCCGCCTCACCGAGGCTCCGGAAGTCGGCATGAGCCGCATTTTCATCGGTGCCGGACACAAATCAGGCGTTCGTCCCGGTGATATTGTCGGCGCCATCGCCAACGAGGCTGGAATTGCCAGCCGTAAGATCGGCGCTATTGAGATCACCGAGTCGTTTACGCTCGTGGAAGTAGAAAAGTCCGTTGCTTCTGCTGTTGTCGACTCGCTCAAAGACAGCACGATCAAAGGCCGCCGCGTGACGATTCGGTTCGATCGAGCTCCGAAGCGCTTTGAAGAGCGTGAAGACCGAGCCGGCAAACCCAAACGAAAATTCGACAAAAAAGACAATCGCGAGAAGGATCACCGCGGCAAAACCAAGGATAAAAAGAAAAAACCGTTCGATACGTCTCGTTTCTACGAATAACGTTTCGCTCGGACAAAAAGGAAGACTGCATCATGGCTCAAAAGCCCATTGCTCTCATCGTCGGTCTCGGCAATCCGGGAGACGAATACCGCAACACCCGCCACAACGTCGGCTTTGACTTCGTCGATCGTCTGGCTCAGGCCAAAGGCGCGCGTTTTTCACATCAGGCTAAATTTTTCGGCGAAACGGCCCGCATTTCGACGCCCGCCGGCGACGTGTGGCTGCTTAAACCCACCACATATATGAACCTATCGGGGCAAGCCGTACAGCCGTTGGCCGCCTACTACAAAATTTCTCCGGAAGAAATTCTGATAGTTCACGACGAACTCGATCTCGCGCCGGGGACAATGCGCCTGAAGTTCGGCGGCAGCAACGCCGGTCACAACGGCCTCAAGGACATCACGCAACGCCTTGCAACGGGTGACTTCTGGCGCCTGCGCGTCGGTATCGGTCATCCGCGTCAGCTGTGCCCGGGCATGGCCGTGATCGACTGGGTACTCGGACGCGCCACGACCGAACAGTCCGAAGGTATCTCGAAATGTCTCGAGGGCGCTCTCAAGGCTATCGACAATTTGGCTCTGGGAAAATTCGAAGGCGCCGAGCGCACCATCGGCAAGTTTGCGCATCCGCCCAAACCCGCCAAAACCGAAAAAACGCCCGAAAAGCAAGAGCCTGCAGCCCAAGCCTGAAAAAGTCCGGCTTGCTGCGCCATAATTATTCGATCTATCGCTTTCACATTTTTCGCACAGGAACTTAATCGTCATGGGACTGAAATGCGGCATCGTCGGTTTGCCCAACGTCGGCAAATCCACCATCTTTAACGCGTTAACGAAAGCCGGTATTGCAGCGGAAAACTATCCGTTCTGCACCATCGAGCCCAATGTGGGCATTGTGGAAGTGCCCGATCCTCGTCTGCAGAAGCTCGCCGACATCGTCTCGCCTGAACGCATCGTGCCGGCCACCGTGGAATTCGTGGACATCGCCGGCCTCGTCGCAGGCGCCAGCAAGGGCGAAGGCCTGGGTAACCAGTTCCTAGCCAACATCCGTGAGTGCGACGCCATTGCACACATCGTGCGGTGTTTTGAAGACGAAAACGTCGTACACGTCGCAGGCAAAGTCTCTCCTCTGGATGACATTGAAGTCATTAACACGGAATTAGCTCTTGCCGACCTTGCCTCCGTTGAAAAGGCGCTCAACCGCTGGAGCAAACAGGCTCGTCAGGGCGGTGACAAGGAAGCTCTGAAGCTCGTGCAGGTCCTCGAGAAGGTTCTGCCCTTCCTCAACGAAGGAAAGCCCGCTCGCGCAGCCAAGCTCTCCAAGGAAGAACTCGCGATCATCCGTCCCCTCTTCCTGCTCACACTAAAACCCGTCATGTACGTTGCCAACGTCACCGAAAACGGCTTTGAAAACAATCCTCTGCTTGACGCCGTCAAAGACCTGGCCGCCGGCGAACACGCCCCCGTGGTAGCTGTCTGCGCCAAGACCGAAGCTGAAATCGCCGAACTTGATGATGAAGACAAAGCCATGTTCCTGGAAGACATGGGCATGCACGAACCGGGGCTTAATCGCGTGATTCGCGCCGGTTACGACCTCCTCGGTCTGCAAACCTACTTCACGGCCGGCGTCAAGGAAGTGCGAGCCTGGACGATTCACAAGGGCGATACGGCACCGCAGGCCGCCGGCGTCATCCACACCGACTTCGAGCGCGGCTTCATTCGCGCGCAGACGATCAGTTACGACGACTACATCGCCTACAAGGGCGAAAAGGGCGCACAGGAAGCCGGCAAGATGCGTGCCGAAGGCAAAGATTATGTCGTAGCCGACGGTGACGTGATGAACTTCCTCTTTAACGTCTGACCGCGCGACTTCGGTTGATGTCGCAAAGAGCCTTTTCGAGACCTTCTCGTGAAGGCTCTTTTTCGTTATTCAAAACCTTCGCGCGTGAAATAACGAATGCGTCGGGCGTCGCGTTTGGTGGGGCGCCCCTTTTTGATGGAAAGTGCCGGTTCGGCGGCAAGCTTTCGAATCGCGGCGTTTTCTTCGCGCAAAATTCTTGACTCGTCCGTTTCGCGATAAAGCGTTTGTGCCACAGACGCGGGGCCGCGCACCACAGAAAGCTTTTCCACGAAGACCGTGAACTTCTCTTCACCGCGCGTGATTTCCAGTCGATCGCCGGGCTTGACTTCACGAGAAGACTTGATGCGGTTGCCGTCCAGACGCACGCGGCCGAGTTCGACAGCTTCCTGCGCAAGCGTACGTGTTTTGAAGAATCGGGCGGCCCAAAGCCACTTGTCAATACGGACGGATTGCAATTCGGTCATAAGCGAGTAAAAAGAAAAAAATCGGCGGAAAAGTTTAGCCGCAATTTTGCTCAATGGGAAAAGAGGCTCACGCGCTAAAATGATGTGTTTCCTTAGGTCTTTTGATTCAGTTTTATGAACGATACTGCCAACTGCGACGGCGCCATTGCACTCGGCCGCGAAGTGCTCCTGCACGAAGCGCAAGCCGTCAGAGATCTTGCCGATACGCTCGACGCGCAGCATTTCGGAAAAGCCGTCGAAATGCTTTTGAACTGCAAAGGCCGAGTTGTTGTGAGCGGCGTGGGAAAATCGGGGCACATCGGCCGCAAACTTGCCGCAACGTTAGCTTCCACCGGTACGCCCGCCTTTTTCGTGCATGCCGCCGAAGCCGCTCACGGTGACCTGGGCATGATCACCGTTGACGATGTCGTCATCGGCATTTCCTATTCGGGCAGTTCCAACGAACTTCTCACCATCGTTCCGATCATCAACCGAGAAGGCGCCAAATTTATTTCCATCACAGGCAACCCGGGCAGTTCGCTCGCGCGTCACGCCGACGTCAATCTCAACGTACACGTCCCCTTCGAAGCCTGTCCGCTCAACTTAGCACCCACATCTTCCACAACGGCCACGTTGGCAATGGGTGATGCGCTTGCCGTTGCCTGCATGCACGCCAAGGGCTTTACGAAGGAAGACTTCGCTCGTTCCCATCCGGGCGGAGCGCTCGGCCGCAAACTTCTCACCCACGTCAAAGACGTCATGCGTACCGGCAACGAAGTTCCCGTGGTGCGCTCCGGTACCACGGTCCTGGAAGCCACGCGAGAAATCACCAAAAAGCACATCGGTATGACGGCCGTTGTCGACAACGACAATAAGGTTCTGGGGATTTTCACCGAAGGCGACTTGCGTCGTCTGATCGAACAACGCGGCGATATCCGCGGCGTCAAGATCGACGAAGTCATGACCAGCACCCCTGCTACGATCACACCGGAAGCCATGGCTGCTTCCGCCGCTAAGATCATCGACGATCGCATGATCAACCAGCTTCTAGTGATCGACAACGAGCGGCATCTTGTCGGGGCGCTCCACATCCACGATCTCATGGCATCGAAGGTAATCTAATGACAGATTTGTTTACTCGCGCAACCTCCGTTCGTCTGGTTGTACTGGATGTTGACGGGGTGCTCACCGATGGGTCTATTTGGACGGGTGAAAACGGCGAACTCGTCAAGCGTTTCTACACCCGCGACGGTTTGGGCATCAAAATGCTGCAGGCTGCGGGAATCCCTGTTGCCATCCTCACCGGACGCATTTCCGCACAAACGGCTTCTCGAGCCAAAGAACTCGGTATCACGTGCGTCAAGCAAGGCAAACGATTCAAAACACACGCCTGGGAAGAAATTCTCGCAGAACACGGTGTAACTGCCGAACAGACGGCCTATATGGGCGACGACGTGCCCGACATTCCCATCCTGCAGCGCGCAGGATTGGCGACGGTTCCGGCCGACGCCTCTGAAGAAATCTTGCCGTTGGCTCACTGGGTAAGCCCTCAAAATGGGGGCAACGGCGCCGTACGCAGCCTGGCCGAATTCATTTTGCGCTCACAGGGCAAGTGGGACCGTTTGATTCAGAAAAACTATGTCGAAGGAGACCTTTCGTGAAGGTCTATCTGCGCGACCGCATCACAGCAGGTCTAGGCGTCAGTGTTTTGGCTGTTCTTGCCGCCATGAGCTACTACTACTCGATACACACCGAGACGGAAGCTTTGCGCGCGGAAATTATCCGCGAGTCGCCCGACTTCACGCAATTTAAAGCCGATGGGACAGCCGAACGGCGCATCTTCGCCGACTACGCCGAACATTACGAAGACGGCCGTATGACGAGCCTTCGTCCGCGCTTGGTGACGCTTTCGGTTGACAAACCGCAAGTAAAAGCAAGCGCCGACACGGGCATCAGCTCGGATGCGGGCGAAACGGTGCACTTTACGGGCAACGTTATCGTCACACGTGCGGGTGATCGGGAAAACGCACCGATGCGCTTTGAAACCGAACAACTCACTGTGTTTCCGGACACCGAAATTTTTGAAACCGGCGCTCCCGTCAAACTTGTCAATGGTGCCGACGTCACAACCGGCATCGGCATGACGTTTGACAATGTCGAGCGCACTGTGAACATTCACAGCAACGTAAAATCAAGTTTTAGCCCGCGTAACGAAAAGGAATAATTCGAGATGCGTTTGAAAACGACTGCACTGCCGCTTGCCTGCGGCCTTGCCTTGTTGACGGCTTTTGGCACCGTCAACGCCGAGACGGCCGACCGCAGCAAGCCCATTGAAATCAACGCCGACAACTTTCAAGGCGATGAAGTCAAGCAGGTAGCAATCTATACGGGCCGCGTCGAGGTGCACCAAGGCACACTCGAAATTCTCGGCGACAAGCTCACGGTGACGATTTCACCCGAGGGTTACCGAACCATCACGGTCACGGGTAACCCCGTGCGCATGAAGGAACGGCGTGATGTCAAGACACCCGGTGTCGAAGAATGGGTGCACGCAAGTAGCCTTACGGCCGTCTACGAAGAACAAAGCGACGTGATCACGCTCACGGAACTTGCCAAGCTCGCACGCAGTGAAAACGGCCTCGTGAAGGATTCAAGCGCCGGTGAAAAGATCGTCTACAACCTGCGCACCGCCCGCTCGCGTGTGGAAGGCGCCGTGGTCGAAGGCAAACGCAACCGCGTGAGTACCGTTCTGGCTCCCCGCAAACAGGGCAAGCAAGCAGCTCCCTCCGCCAGTACCGGTGCAACCGCTCCCATGCAAGGCTCGACTCGATTGAGTCAGTAAGCACTCCGAACAACAAACCCAGAGAGATCCGTTTTGTCCGAAAAACAGATTGATACGCTCACGGCCAAAAACCTCATGAAGCGCTACGGTGCGCGCAAAGTGGTGCGCGACGTGTCCGTGAGTGTCAAAAGCGGTGAGGTGGTGGGCCTTCTTGGCCCCAACGGTGCCGGCAAAACCACGACCTTTTATATGATCGTGGGGCTTGTGCCGCCCAACGGAGGCGACATTCTCTTAAACGACAAGCCGATTACGCACCTGCCGATCTTCAAACGCGCTCGGCTCGGCGTGTCCTACCTTCCGCAGGAAGCAAGCGTCTTTCGCAAACTGACCGTTGAAGACAACATCCGCGCCATTCTGGAACTGCAGTACGACAAAACAGGCGCTCGTTTGTCTCGCACTGAAATCGAAAAGCGACTCAACAATCTGCTTGATGAACTTCAGATTCAGCACATCCGCACCAATACAGCTCTGTCGCTTTCGGGCGGCGAGCGACGTCGTACGGAAATCGCCCGAGCCTTGGCGGCTGACCCTCGCTTCATTCTTCTTGACGAACCGTTTGCCGGTGTCGACCCGATCGCCGTGATCGAAATTCAGCGCATCGTGCGTTTTTTGAAAGACCGCGGCATCGGCGTTCTGATCACCGACCACAACGTACGTGAAACGCTGGGCATTTGCGATCACGCCTACATCATCAACGAAGGCGAAGTGCTCGCTCAAGGCTCGCCCGAAGAAATCATTTCCAACGAATCCGTCCGAAAAATATATTTGGGCGAAAACTTCCGTATGTAACTTTCATTACCCCGGGTGCCTGCTATGCCGAGAGCCTCTCTGTCGCAAACGATCACGCAAAAGACCGTGCTCTCGCAGCAACTGCGGCAGTCTGTGGAACTGTTGCAACTCTCTGGACCGGAGTTGCAGCGCGAACTCGAAGTACAGCTGCTCTCCAATCCTCTCCTCAAATTGGACGAAGAGCCCGAAGCTGAAGACGTACCCTCCAAAGCCGAGGATGTCGGTTATCGACCGACACCGGAAGCCGGTGTCGCACACGACTTTCGTGAACCCAACTATCTCACCTGGCGCAGCACGACTCCCGACATCGAAGAGTTTGACCCCTACGGCACCATCGGCTCACAGGAGACCTTGAGTGATTATCTGATGCATCAGTTGGGATGTCTTCACCTGCCCGATGAAGAACGAATGCGTTGTGCATGGATCATCGGCAATTTGGACGACGAAGGTCTATTGTCGGAGGACTTTGAAGTACTCATACAGGAAGGCAAACAGGCACTGAACGTGAGCGACGACGAGAATGCGTGGTGCTGCGCGTTACGATTGGTTCAAAGCTTTGATCCGGCAGGTGTGGCTGCCAGTTCTCCGACACATGCCTTGCTCATTCAACTGTCGCGTCTGAATGTCCCCGAAACGATACGCTCGCTTGCCTGCAAACTACTCTCGCACATGCCAGAGACTCTCGCTAGGCGCGACCACAAAGCCGCTGCCAAGGCTCTTGGTGTTGCCGTTGAGGATATCGAACAGGCTCACGATCTGATTCTGTCACTCAATCCCCACCCGGCTTCAGCCTTTGCCGATATACACGAAGCCGGTTGCGTCATCGCCGAAGTGCTGTTAGTGAAAGCCGATGGCCGCTGGAAGGCTATTCTCAATCCGGCCGTCGTATCCCGACTGCGTTTTGACGACGAGACGTACAACCTTCTGACGCAAGCCAAACTGCATGGAGAAGATCTAGCCGAGTGGAAAGCCCGTGCTCGCGATGCCAGAGGATTTGTGCGCGCACTCGAAATGCGCTACTCCACCATCACGGCCGTCGCTCAGACAATCGCCGATATGCAGGAAGCTTTTTTCACTGAAGGTCCCAAAGCGCTCAAACCCATGGGGCTCAAGGATATCGCCGCTCGGCTCGGCCTTTCTGAATCCACCGTAAGCCGAGCTGCGGCAGGCAAATACCTGCAGAGTCCTTCGGGCACGTTTGAACTGAAGTACTTTTTTACGAGTGCTCTGTCAAGCGACGACGGTCAGACAGCCAGTGCCGCGGCCGCCCGACAGCTCATCGTGGAAGCCGTATCCAAAGAAAATCCTGCCAAGCCGCTGTCGGACGCGGCCATTGCCGAGATTCTTGCGTCTCACGGCATCCATCTGGCCCGCCGTACGGTTGCCAAATACAGGGAAATCGAGCAAATTCCTCCGAAAAGCCTGCGTAAACGGACGAGCTGACAAGCCATACACTTCGCCGCTGAAAAAACAGATCGAGTCTCTTTCGGGCAAGGCGGTACAATGCGCGAAGTGTTTTAATTCGAGCCAAACAGAAGCGTTTTTTCTGTTGGCAGTTTTTTGTATGAATCCCGTAGCTTCGCTTCTGACGATCGACGGCATTGCGCTCAATGTGGATGCCCCCAGCCGTAAACGTGCGTTCGAGGAACTCGCGCATTTGTTTGAGAAAAATGCCGGTATTCCCCACAGAGAAGCCTTTGACGCTCTCAACGCCCGTGAGCGTCTCGGGTGTACGGCTCTCGGAGGCGGCGTTGCCATTCCGCACGGCCGCGTTCAGGATCTCGACAAAATCGTCGTTGCCATCTTGCGCACCAAGACCCCCGTCGTGTTCGATACGCCCGACAATCGCCGCGCCCGGCTTTTCTTCGGCATCCTGATTCCCGCCAACGACGAAGAACACTACCTGCCGGTGTTGGCCACCGTCGCCGCGTTATTAAAGGATCGCGACGTCAAGGAAAAACTTCTAAACGAGACCGACCCCGTGGCCATCTGTCAGATCATCAGTGACTTCGTGCCTCAAGAGTGGCCGGCGGACTCCGAAGAGGAAACACAGAATCAGCAAAACGGCGAAACTTCATAAGCCACTGTCTCGATTGAATTTTTTTCTTCAGCAAACTCTGACCGAACGCATTGTCCATGAGACAATACCGTTCGGTTGTTTGTTTTAAACAAGAGCACCGTCATGTCCGACTCCGTCCGTCTTTCCGCCCAGCTCATCATCGTCACGGGGCTTTCTGGCTCCGGCAAGTCCATTGCTATCCGGCAGCTTGAAGACAGCGGCTACTACTGCCTGGACAATCTTCCGGCCGACTTTTTGCAAAGTGTCGTCACGCATCTGGCGCAACACGGGCTCAAAAAACTCGCCGTATCCATCGATGCTCGCAGTCAGGTAAATCTGGAGATGGCCCGAGGCGCCATGCAGCAGCTTGCCGCCGCAGGCTGTGACGTGCGAGTTCTTTTCTTGACGGCCTCAACACCCGAACTGGTGCGGCGCTTTTCCGAAACCCGCCGTCGTCATCCGCTCACCGGTCCCCAGGAAGACGGCTCGGCAGACCGAACGCTCAACGACGCCATCAGTCTGGAGCGAGAACTTCTGGCACCTGCCACGCAATACGCTCACGTCATCGATACCACAGGGCTTTTGCCCAACACATTACGCGACTGGGTGCGCACGTTTGCCCAAGCCGAACAGTCGATGATGACGCTTGCCTTTGAAAGCTTCGCGTTTAAAAACGGCATCCCGGTGGCGGCCGATCTTGTCTTTGACGTCCGCAATCTTCCCAATCCCTATTACGATCCGCAGTTGCGCCCGCTCACGGGACTAGACGCGCCCGTGGCTGATTATCTGGCTCAGTTTGAAAACGTGCGGGAAATGATTGCCGACATTGAGAAGTTCCTGACCAAGTGGCTTCCATCCTACGAGGCGCAGAATCGCCACTATTTGACAATTGCCATCGGTTGCACGGGCGGACAGCATCGCAGCGTGTACGTGGCCAATACACTCGGTCAGCACTTCAAGGACAAGACGCTCACGGTCGTGCGCCACCGTAATCTCTCGACCAAGATGCCCGAAGCGATTGCCCGCTACGAGGCGGCGCAGACGCGTCACAAAAGCTAAGGTTCGAACAACAGAGTCGAAAGAAGCTTCTTGATCGGTGCGGGCAACGGACCGTCTACTAGGCGACTTGCCGGCACGGCAAAGGCCTTCGGCGGCAGTTCGCTTTCTTCGGCCTTATGCACTGCCAAGGTAAGCGTCACGTGCGACATCACGTGTTCGATACGCGCCACCTCTGCTCCTCGCGGATGCTCCGTTTCGGGCAGTGTCCACAAACCCTTCCAGTGGCCCATTCCCTTTTCGACCTCATCGCGAAGCTCAAGCCACACACAGGGTTCGCCTTCCTTACGCTTGACGCACAGCAACGCGTGGACAAGCGCCGTCTTCTTGGTCTTGGTCGGCACCTTCACGGGATAGGTTGACGGATTGCCTTGCGCTGACGCTTTGCAGAAGTCCCTGACGGGACATTGTTCGCACTTGGGATTGGTACGTGAGCAGAGCATCGCTCCCAAATCCATCATGGCTTGGTTGTAGCAGCCGGGATCCGAACGGCTCACAAGCGCTTCGGCGTGCTGCTGCATGATCTTCGCCGTTTTCGTTTGGTTGATGGGATCAGACAAAGCAAAGATTCGTGCAAGAACGCGCTTGACGTTGCCGTCGCACACGGCAGCCACTTCCCCGTTGCAGAAACTTGCGAGCGCCGCAGCCGTACTCGGTCCCACACCGGGCAATGTTTCCCATTCATATCGCGTCTGCGGGAAATGCCCCGCAGCGGCAACCTGTTTTGCCGCCTTGTGCAGATTGCGCGCGCGGCTGTAGTAACCCAATCCAGACCACAGGCGCATGACGTCTTCTTCCGAAGCATTTGCCAAATCTTCAACCGTCGGGAAAGCCCGCAAAAAACGCGCAAAATAATCTGTAACAACCGACACCTGCGTTTGTTGCAACATGATTTCGCTCAGCCACCGGCGATACGGGTCGCTCGTAAACCAAGGCAAGTTCTTTCGCCCCTTTTCTCGCTGCCATGCGCAGAGTCTGCGGGCAAATTCTTGCGAATCCACGAAAAGCACCTCACTTTTTCTGACATTTCGGACAGAAGTACGTGCTTCTCTGCCCCTGCACGATTCGCCGAATCAACGTGCCGCACGCGTGGCACAGTTCGCCCTCCCGGTCGTATACGCTCGTCTGCAGCGCAAACCAACCGGATGCACCGTCAGCACCGTGAAAGTCCCTCAGCGTGCTGCCGCCCGCTTCGATGGCCGATCGGAGTACTTTCCGTACTGCCGACAGCAAGCGGGCAACCTGAGGCTTGGTTAAGGTATCTGCGGGTTTGGCCGGATGGATACGGGCGTCGAAGAGCGCTTCGCTCGCGTAAATGTTGCCGCAGCCGACCACCGCAGTGCCGTCCAAAAGCACCTGCTTGATCGCCCGATGCGTTTTCTTGAGACTCGAAGCAAACGCGCTTTCGGTGAGATTTTCATCAAACGGCTCAGGCCCCAGAAGACTCAATGGCGGCACGCTGCGCGGATCAATATCCATCACCGTCATTGCACCAAAACGCCTCGGATCACGGTAGCGCGCCACTGTTTCGCCAAACACCAAGTCAACATGTTCGTGCTTCTGCACTTCGGGCCACGGCTGCTCGTAGACGCGCCAGGAACCGCTCATTCCCATATGAGAAGCCATCCAGGTACGCGTGCCGTCGGCGTCTTCAAAAACCCAAATGAGCATCTTGGCGCGACGCTCAAGATTCACCAACCGCAGGCCCTCAATGTCGGCCAGATGATCCAAGGGACCGCGCAACGCTCCCACACGCGCAACGACTTCAGTGAGCGTTTTGCCCACCAAGTGCGGTGCGAGACCGCGTCGCGTTACTTCAACTTCCGGCAGTTCCGGCATAACCATCCAAAAACGTAGCAACTCAGAGTGCGGACATTGTACGCAAGCAGTAGCAAGCCTCTCCTCCTTCCGGCGGAAGATTTTTGCCTTCTTGCGTGAGAAAATCCTAGTTTGCCCCTCCCTTCTGATTCTCCTTCCGAAAACATGCCAGAAAACAAAACCCCTGCCCCGAGCAATCCCTACAAAGCCCTCCTTGAAACCTGTGTGGCGGGCGGCGTCTCACGCGCCAACCAAAGCTTCCTGCAAACACTGCTCATGACGTTTCTTGCAGGAGCCTATATTGCCTTGGGCGGCTTTTTGGCCGTGCGCTGCGGCTTGGGGTTGTCGTGGGATCAATGGGGCTCGATGGGCAAATTCGTGTTTGCCGCGGTCTTCCCGCTGGGGCTGATTCTGACTGTCATCTGCGGTGCCGACCTTTTCACCGGCAATGCTATGACGCTCACAAGCGCCCGCATCAACAACCGTGTTGATTGGCTTGCGGTATTGCGCAGCTGGACCTTTGCCTGGCTCGGAAACTTCATCGGGGCGCTTTTTGTGGCTTATTTCCTGGTGTGGGCCACGGGCATCATCTTTGAGAAAGTTCCCACGGCCGCAGGCGTAGCCGCCATGCCCTGGGCCGAAGGGCTGGTGAAACTAGCCAACGGTAAAACGTCACTGTCCTTTGGCGAAGCATTCTGGCGCGGCGTAGGCTGCAACTGGCTCGTGTGTCTGGCCGTTTATCTGAGCTATGCCGCCAAAGATATCGCGGGAAAAATTCTGGCGCTGTGGTTTCCGACGATGGCTTTCGTTGCGATGGGCATGGAACACTGCATCGCCAACATGTTCTTCATTCCTGCAGCCATTTTTGCCGGTAGCGACCCGCGTTACGTAGAGTTGGTCAATACAGGAGCTGCCGTTCCGCTTACTGCCGACTGGTCGAAATTCTTCATCGACAACCTGCCTGCCGTTACGCTCGGCAACATTGTCGGAGGCGCCGTTCTGGTGGCCGTGATCTACTGTCTGATTCACGGTAAGCTACGGAATTCTTAAGATTTTTTAACGCATTGGCGTCCAATTTAGCGTATGATTGCGCCAACTATAAAACCGTCACTGAGTTAACAAGACAACTTGCGGAGTGACGTTAAAACAGAACCGCTAAAGCGTCTGTCGCAAAAATGATCTGCCGGACATCGGCTTGAATTCGAGTATTTGCGTTGGGCGCTTTCCATCAGCTACTGCAAATATTCAAAAAAGGATTCAAGAGATGTCCGATTCTTATCTTTTCACCTCCGAGTCAGTGAGCGAAGGCCATCCGGATAAAGTCGCCGACCAGATTTCCGACGCCGTTCTCGATGCGTGTCTGGCTCAGGATCCGATGAGTCGTGTGGCCGCCGAAACGCTCTGCAACACCGGTCTCGTCGTTCTGGCCGGCGAAATCACCACCAACGCAACCGTTGACTACATTGGGCTCACGCGCGACGTGTTAAAGCGCATCGGCTACGACAACACCGAATACGGCATTGACCACAAGGGCTGCTCTGTGCTCGTGGGTTACGACAAGCAGTCCAACGACATCGCTCAGGGCGTGGACGCAAAGAACGCCGATCCGCTCACAATCGGTGCCGGCGACCAGGGTCTGATGTTCGGCTATGCGTGCGATGAAACCGCCACGCTCATGCCCGCAGCCATTTATTACGCTCACCAGCTGATGCTGCGTCAAAGCAAGCTGCGCCGTGACGGCACAATGCCCTACCTGCGCCCCGACGCCAAGAGTCAGGTGACGCTGCGCTACGAAAACGGCAAGCCCGTGGCAGCCGACACGATCGTGCTCTCGACTCAGCACTCGCCCGAATGGAGCGACGGCATGAGCATGAAGCCCGAATTCATCGAAGCTGTCATTGAAAACATCATCCGTCCGGTGATGCCCGCCGAATGGCTTAAGGGCACAAAGTTCCTCGTCAACCCGACCGGCCGCTTCGTGGTGGGCGGTCCGCAGGGCGACTGCGGCTTGACCGGTCGCAAGATCATTGTCGACACCTACGGCGGCAGCTGCCCGCACGGCGGCGGCGCCTTCTCCGGCAAGGATCCCACTAAAGTTGACCGTTCGGCCGCTTACGCCTGCCGTTACGTCGCCAAGAACATCGTGGCCGCGGGGCTCGCCAGCCGCTGCCAGGTTCAGGTTGCCTACGCCATCGGCGTGGCCGAACCGATGAACATCACCGTTCGCACGATGGGTACGGGCAAGGTTTCCGACGACGCTCTGTCGGCGGCCGTTCGCAAGGTCTTCGATCTGCGTCCGGGCGGCATTCTTCAGATGCTTGACCTGCGCCGTCCGATCTATTCCAAGACCGCCGCTTACGGTCACTTCGGCCGTGAAGAGCCTGAATTCACCTGGGAAAAGACCGACAAGGCCGACATCCTCAAGGAAATGTTCTGCTAATCGGGATTCGTTTTCCACCCGGCCGTCGTTTGCGCGACGGCCTTCAGCCGCCTGCAGGCTCCGCCGCAGGCGGTTTGCCTTTTTTGAGTGTCGTCTGACGGCAATACCTCAAAACCTGTGCACATATTCTTTCGCATTCCCTCAATAGCCGCTCCTGCTACCCATACACTGCTCTGACTGTGTCAACAATTACATATGAGGAACCTTTCATGAGCGGTCATTCACTTTCCACCATCTGCGTTCAGGGCGGCTGGCGTCCGAAAAACGGCGACCCCCGTCAGCTTCCGATCGTTCAAAGCACCACCTTCAAGTACGACTCGGGCGAACTGTTGGCCAAACTCTTTGACTTGGAAGCCAGCGGCTACTTCTATTCGCGCCTGCAAAACCCAACCTGTGACTCGGTGGCAGCCAAAATCGCGGCGCTTGAAGGCGGCACCGCCGCCATGCTCACCTCTTCAGGTCAGGCAGCCAACTTTTTTGCCGTTTTCAATATCGCCAACGCGGGCGATCATGTGATTGCACTTTCCACCATTTACGGCGGCACCTATAACCTTTTTGCCGTCACGATGAAGAAGATGGGTATTGAGTTCACTTTTCTGTCGCCCGACTGCAGCACCGAAGAACTCGAAGCCGCTTTTCGTCCCAACACCAAGGCGCTCTTTGGCGAAACCATCGCCAATCCCGCTTTGAATGTGCTCGATATCGAACGCTTTGCGAAGGCGGCTCACGCCCACGGTGTGCCGCTCATTGTCGACAACACGTTTGCCACGCCCGTGAACTGCCGCCCGTTCGAATGGGGCGCAGACATCGTGACGCACTCCACCACCAAATACATGGACGGTCACGGCTGTGCGGTAGGTGGCTGCATCGTCGACTCCGGCAACTTCGACTGGACGGCACACGCCGAGAAGTTTCCCGGACTCACCACGCCCGATGAAAGCTATCACGGACTCGTGTACACCGAGCGATTCGGTCTGACGGGCGCCTACATCACCAAAGCCACAGCGCAGCTCATGCGCGATCTCGGCAGCACCCAGTCGCCCCAAAGCGCCTTCCTTCTTAATCTCGGTTTGGAGAGCCTGCACTTGAGAATGACACAGCACTGTGCCAATGCTCTTGCGCTCGCACAGTTCCTTGAAAAACATCCGGCCGTCAGTTGGGTACGCTATCCGGGACTTGCCTCCGACCCCGAACACGAACGCGCCCTCAAGTACCTGCCTCACGGCAGCTGCGGCGTGATCAGCTTCGGTCTGAAGGCCGGCAGACAGGCTGCGCAGGACTTCATGCAGAAGCTCACCATCGCTGCCATCGAAACGCATGTTGCCGATGCGCGCAGTTGCTGCCTGCATCCGGCGAGCACCACGCATCGTCAGCTAAGCGACGAAGAGCTTGTCGCCTGCGGCATCGCCCCAGAACTGGTGCGTCTATCCTGCGGCATCGAATCGGTCGAAGACTTGATCGCCGACGTCGCCCAGGCGCTTGATGCAATTGCGGCGTAGGAGATTGAGGCATGCCCATCAAGATACCCAACACGCTGCCTGCCGTCGAAGTTCTCAACCGAGAAAACATCTTCATCATGCGCGAGGCTCGCGCGCAGACGCAGGACATCCGACCGCTGCGCATTGCTCTTGTAAACCTCATGCCCGACAAGATCACAACAGAGACGCAATTTGCGCGGCTACTGAGCAACACGCCGCTGCAAATCGATCTTGAGCTCGTTCACATGAGCTCGCACGTCTCGAAAAACACGGCGCTAGGCCACCTCAAGAGCTTTTACCGCACCTTCTCCGAAGTACGCGATCAGAAATTCGACGGCATGGTGATCACGGGAGCGCCCGTTGAACGCATGGCATTTGAAGACGTCGACTACTGGCCCGAACTCGTCGAACTGATGGACTGGAGCAAAACGCACGTCTACAGCACACTGCACATCTGCTGGGCTGCGCAAGCAGGTCTCTATCATCATTTCGGCATCAAAAAGGTTCTTCTTGACCGGAAGCTCTCGGGCGTCTTTGCCCATGAAGTCGTGCGTAAAAGCAATATGCTCTTTCGCGGCTGTGACGATGTGTTTTATCTGCCGCACTCACGGCACACGACCGTCGACGAAGCAGCCGTACGCGCCGACCCGAGACTCAAAGTGCTCGCTCAGTCCAACAAAGCTGGCATTT
>ENA-UEYI01001586-UEYI01001586.1-human-gut-metagenome-genome-assembly--contig:-NODE-1586-length-18477-cov-5.442935_pt1 | contig 18477 bp, 10 predicted proteins | sample MGYA00242900_ERZ507916 | MGnify/ENA primary metagenome ERZ507916 (study PRJEB26167, sample SAMN06115521) | human gut metagenome | host: Homo sapiens | place: China:Chongqing | collected 2015-09-02...
CATTCATTGATGTGGCGGCTTCCGGTAAGAATGTTGGCTGCCTAATTAAAAATCAGAAGATAATAGCAGCGTTTAACGATGTTTTGTACTATGGCGGAGGCCATTATAGCTTCAGAGAAAAGCTGTCTGAATTGCAAGCCGTGGACGGCAAATTGCAACTGCTGAACTTTGGTACGAAAATCCTAATCTTCCCATACGGATTGTATTTTGACACGGAAGAACCTGACAAGGGTGTGCTGCCGCTGGCCTTCGACAAGACGACTGATACTTATTTCGGCTGCGATATGTGCAGTGCGGACGGTGCTCCGTACACGCGGTTGATATATAGTGCTGCAAAACCTGCCGGTGCGGCTGTAGGTACTTATGTTGTGCAGTCAAGCGGTGACCTAATGGCCGTGCGAGGCAATGGCGAGTTCAATACGCTTGCGGCTGCCAGCGCGTGGAAGCGGCAGGATAAAGACCCTGGCACAAAAGGTAATAACTATTGGCTGGATACCACCGGGACAACAGGTAGCGGACTTAAAAAATTCAGTCAGGGAACACTATACAAAAATGAAGATGGTGCTTGGGTGGCAGTTGATAATGTGCTGTTTTCGGATACTCGGTTCTACGCATACTGGGTAGATACCACTAACGATGATGTACCTGTGTTCAAGGCTTATTCTGCCACAGCAGACGATTGGATCGCGGTTCCGGTGACCTATGTGCTTGTGGACACGACAGATATCAAAGACGATATACTTGCTTCCGTTAAGGCAGGTGATACGGTCAAGTTCTCGGTGTCTGCAGGCAAGAGTGTGTTCGTTACCGAATGGGCGAATGTACATTCTGTAGCCGATGACGGCAGCCGGCTGATTGTTAAGGGCCTTCGGCGTGCTATTGATTCCACATATCACTGCCCAAACAGAATAGAAAAAGTGCTTCCGGAATTTGACTTTGTCACTGTATCCCAAAACCGCGTGTGGGGCTGCAAGTACGGCAAAGATTCCGCAGGTAAGCATATTAACCAAATCTACGCCAGCAAGCTGGGTGATCCGACCAACTGGTATTGCTTTGAGAATACGGCATCGGATTCCTACGCATTGTCCCTGGGTGATGATGAGCCGTTTACCGGCGTGGTGTCCTTAAACGATATGCCGTACTTCTTCAAACAAAATAAGATTTATGGCATTTACGGCGGCTATCCGGCGGCATACCAACGCATTGCCATTGAAGATCGCGGCGTTGAAAATGACTGCTCCGGCTCATTGGCGGTGCTGAATGGAGCAGTATTCTATAAGTCGCTGGACGGCGTGTGTGTATTTGATGGCAGCACGGTGACCAACATTTCCGCTGCCCTGGGTAACAAACGATACACAGAAGCCAACGCCGGAAGTTCCCTTGGCAAGTATTATATCTCTATGAAGAACGAGACGGACGGCGGCTACGAGACCTTTGTCTATGACCTGAATACCAGCCTGTGGGTGCGTCTGAACGGAATGCGGTATCTGCACTTTATCACGGATTACACCGGGTCGGTCTATGCAATGGACCCGAACTGTATTTTCCATGAACTTGGCCGACACAACGAGACCGCTTTGTCCGGACTGGAACTGTACAAAACGGAAGACAAGGTGGAATGGTACGCGGAGACCGGTGCCATAGACTTTTCGTACCCGGATAAGAAGATCGTCAGCCGTATTAACCTGCGGGCTAAGATTGCGCTGGGCGCTGTGCTCAAAGCGTTTATCCAGTACGACAGCAGCGGGCAGTGGATCCAAATGGGTGTTTTGACCGGTAATGGTACACCTAAGACGGAAGTGCTGAATATCGTTCCGCAAGCCTGTGATCACTATGCGCTGCGGCTGGAAGGCTGCGGAGATGTTCGGGTGATCAGTATTGCAAACACAATGACTTTAGGGAGTGACTTATGACTTTTAACATTGGTAAGCCGTCTGACGGCGTAACGGATAGTCAGCGGATACAGCGTCTGTATCTGTACCTGAACCAGATGGCAGATAAGTTAAATTATGCGCTGAACAACATGGACGAACAGAATTTGACGCGGACTTTTTTGGCGTCATTAACCAATGGCGGAGACAGTGAACAGCGGAGTACAAAAGGTCTGAAAACGGAGCAGGTGGACGAGATGATCCGGGACGGTCGGTCATCCGCTCTACTGTTCAGCGGGAGTACCGCAAAGGCTGGCGATACGATCACTCTGAATGACAGCGTGGACAACTACCGCTTTCTGCTTATCCGCTTTAGCAATAGCTGGATGCACGCCCTGTGCCCTATTCTGGACGGAGACCGTAGCTGCACTGCCGTTCGCGGATCGCATACGAACATTAGCGCAACAAACAACTTTACTGTGTGGTCCGTGGACGGCGACTACGCAGGAAATACGGTGACGATCGACAACTGCTATTCTGCCAATGTGAAAAGTGGCAGCGTGACGATCACAGCACGAACAATATCGTATATATGGGGGATCAGATAGATGGCAAAGAGCAAACCGAAGAAAAGCAAGCCCAAACAGACGGCTGCGCAAAAGAACCTAAGCAGCTGGACAAAAACAGTCAATAAGTATAGCGGCGGATGGACCAATTCCAAGGACTATAAAGCACTGATGAAGTCCAAGGAAAAGAAGGACATGGACGCCAGTGTCAAAGGCTACAATTCTCTGTTAAACGGCGGCTATGGCGGATATGCCAAGGCAAATGGCCTGACGGACTATACCGCCCGGCTGCAAAATATGTTGGGCGGCATCTTAAAGTCAAAGTTTTCTTATGACGCAGACAATGACGCTGCATACCAGGCCTATAAGGCACAGTACCAGGCGCAGGGCCGTAATGATATGCTGGACACGATGGGCCAGATGGCGTCAGCAACAGGTGGCTATGCATCCTCTGCGGCGACTACGGCGGGTAATGCTGCCAACCAGGCACAGTTAAACAATCTGTCTAATATACAGTCGCAGCTTTTATCCCTGGCATATCAAAAGTATGACCAACAGCAGCAAGGTAAGCAAAACGCCTATGACCTTCTTGATAGTGTGAATCAGCAGCAGTATGGACGGTATCAGGACGCTGTGGGCAACGCCTATAACAAGATGGATTACAACACGAATCGGTTCAATACTTTCTATTCCAACGGTTACACGAAATGGAACGATGATCGGAGCTTTGCCTCCGGTCAACAGCAGTATTACGGCAACCTGAACGAGAGCCAGCAGGCACGCAAACAGGAAAGGGCTATTGCCGATCGGAACAACAAATTGCAGCGAAAAATTCTTAACAAGAAGTAAGGAGGGATTGGATGAGTTACAGTTCTAAAACAAAAAAAGCGCTTGGCAATGTGAAACAGTCTGCGGCAACCAAGAATGCACAGAAAAACAGGAACGACTATGACAAGAAACTCAGCGCAATTGGCCCTTACCGTAACGGTACATTCGCTAAGATGGTAGAGGGTGCGGTGGATGATATTCTCAATCGCCGTGCCCAGTCTTCCAATTTCGGCAACGCTGATGTGTTCGGCGATTACGCCAGAGATTATGCGGCGCTTTCTAAGCTGGCAGCAGCGGACACGCAGACTAACGCAGAAGAGAATATGGCCGGTGGCTATGACACGGACTACACCGTTCCTGCTGCCCAGCAGAACTATATGAACGGATTGGCTGGTCAGAATGAGGACTTGCTGTCTAAACTGTCTACGGCAAACCAAATTCACTCCGGGGAAATGGAGAATAAAGCCGCCGGTGGGCAGCGAGCCAACGAGGCCGGTGCGTTTGATTACCAAAAGTACCAGGACAAGGTGGAAGCTTTACAGAATGCACGCTCTCTGTGGGACGCAGCGGTGGAAAAGACCGGTGCGGTAGATAGCCAGGCATACAGTGATAACCTGTCCTTTCTTAGCGATATGGCTAAATACGAGGGCAACTTGGGTGAGAACAAGGCGGACAGAGCGCTCTCCAAGTGGAAGGCTGATCAGGAGTACCAGCTGGATGTACTGCAGTGGAAACGGCAGCAGGAGGAAGCTGCCAAGGCTGCAAAAGCTGCCAAGGCTGCACGCTCTTCTCGCTCTTCCAGATCCAGTGGACGCGGTGGCTACGGTACTGGTTTTGGAAACAGCAATCCTGTTTATGCATCTTCTGATGAGAAGTCGTCATGGGAGAAAAAGTTTGACAATTCAAGATACGAAAATCGAGGCGAACGATGGACGGAAAAACAAATGGACGGCTTTGTTAAAACTATTGGCATGAATCGTACAAAACAGGGCAAGGCGGAAGCAATCGAGGACGCATATTTTGAGGGCCATATATCTAAATCTCAATACAATACATTGTGTCGAAATTATGGGATAACGCCTAAGAAGAAATAGTATGAAGGAGGGTTTCAAATGGGATATTGGGCAGATTTGCAGAAATCTGTAAAGGAAAAGGACAAGCGTGAGGGTGTCCGCCGTTCTGATTATATCAATCAGGATGTTGTGCAGGGTGCTGCGGTTTTAGACGCCATGGAGAGCGATCAGGCTAAAAATGCCAGCTGGAGAGCTTCGACATCAGCATTACAGGCCGTTGATACTTTTAATGCCACTCCGAATGCAGTGGAAAATCTTGACCAACTGCGTGAAGAGCGCAGGTCCTATGCACGGCAGTATGGTGGTCAAACACGCAACACCATAGACAAGCTGATTGGTATCGCATTGGAGCGGACGGATAGCGAGCGCGCCGCAAAAATGCAGGAAGAAGCCGATCGGCACATGGCTGCGCTGGATGAATATGATAAAAAGATCCAAAAGATGGAGGAATACGAGCGGCGACAAAAAATCGTCGACAAATATTCGGATATTCCTAATCAAAAAGATTATGCTGCTAAGTCAAAGCAGATCGACAAGTCCAATCAGGACGATGTATATCGCAAGGTGAACGGATTGTCTGAGTCCATTGCCAGTGTTGCCAGTAATATAGGCACGGACAATGTGGCGATGTGGAATAACCGCATGACCAAAACGATGGACGATGAGAAATATCGCCAAATGACTGATGTGCAGCGGGGCACATACAATTATCTGTATAATACACAGGGAGCAGATGCTGCAAATGAATATTTATCAGTAATTAACAAGGATTTGAAGCAAAGAGCAACCGACGCAGCTGTAGAGTCGCAAAGGGAAATGGTTAAAGACGGTGCTGTTGGCGCCACCGTGGCAAATATCGCTTCTGTTGGTGAAAATCTAATGAGTGCACCGGGTTTTATCACCAACGCAGCAGCTAAGGCAACCGGCCATTCCGTAGATGATACATACGATGTTTTCAATCTGTCCGGAAAGATGGCTAACGCTACTCGCGAAACGACCGCAGAAGAAATTGCGAATCAGGACTATTGGAAAGATAAAAATACCATTTTTGGAAACACCGGTTCTTGGATCTACAATGCAGGAATGTCTATGGCTGATTCTGTCGCTGCTATGCTGGTCGGTAAGAGTCTCGGCGTGGGCTTAGCAGGGGGTGAAACGAGTGGTGCGACACTTGAAAAGGTAAAGAACATTACTAAAAAAGCCACCTCACTGATCATGTCATCACAAATGGCAACGCAGACAGTTACAGATATGAAAGAAAAGGGCTTTTCTGACGATCGTGCACTGGGCGTAGGTGCATTATATGGCGCAGTTGAATATATCGCTGAAAAGCTCGGCTTAGATGGGATCCTCGGTGCCGGCGGCAATGTGTTTGCCCGCCTTGCAAAGAGTTTTGCGTCAGAGGGTTCAGAAGAGGTAGCCAGTAATATCCTTGATCGCATTGTCGATACACTGGCAAACGGTAACCAAAGTGAAATGATGGCTGCTTTTGATGAATGCCGTGCTCAGGGATTGAGCAATTCCCAGGCGCTTGCCAAAGTCGTGTCTATGGCTGGGCAAGAAGATTTATCGGCTTTCTTAGCCGGGGGCCTGTCCGGTATGGCGATGAGCGGCGCAAACGAAGCAATCATGTCCGGAGAACGGCATTTGCAGCAGGATAGCTATGGCAAGAATGTACGCAGTAACGGAAATGCAAAAAAGTTGATTGACGCCGGGTTGACAGCGGATGAGAATTCCAAACTGTATCGTATTGCCGCCGAGCTGGCTGATGCAGAGAAAAACGGCAAAACTATATCCAAGCGGCAGCTTGGCAAGCTGGCTATGGAAATGCAGACCAGCGATGATGCTGCGACTACGCAGGCTCAAAAGACCGTGCTGGAGGACGCTGTGCGCCAACGGCTGCAAGACAGCGGCGTTAAGAATGTGGACAAGGCCGCCAGTCGCTTTGTGAGCAGCTATTTCGACGGCGAAGGGAAGATTAAAGGGGACAAGGCCACAAAGGCCCTGTACGCCGAGCTGCAGGACAATAGCACTGACTGGGCACAATCTACTACCCGCAGTATGGCCTATGAAATGCTGCGTGGCGGTTCTTCTGCTGCATATATGAATGAACTGCTTGTAAACCCAAAGGCAAAAGGGTATAATGAGTTCAAGGACACCTACAACGGCATTCAGAAAGCTAAGATTGAAGAACTGAACCAAGAAGCCAAAGCGCAAAATGCAGATGTGGCCACCCAGGCGGAACAGACTGCGCAGCAAGCACCGGTTCCGCAGGACTTGCAGCGGGCAGAGCCTGTGCCGGAGAGCCAAGTAAAAGGCGTCATTAAGGTTCAGGACGGCCATACCGTGGTCGAGCTGCAAGACGGCACGAAGACCACCACGGATTATTTGCAGTTCAACAACCCCAACACCAAGGCGGTTTACAAGAGCGCTGCAAAATTTGGCTCCCTGGGCGCTTATGCGCTGGTGAAAAATTACGACAGCAAGGTCAACCCTTATTCCTATCTGCATGCGGCAGAGAGCTTTTACAACGCCGGTGCGTCAGGCAAGATTACATTTGACCAGGCAGCCAATACACTGTCTGCACCGATTGAAATGGGGATTATGGACCGTGGTGCTGCCAATGAGTTGTTCCTGAGCGGTCAGGAGCAGTCTAAGGAGATCGGCACCACCAAGACCGCCGTTACCAAAGCAAATAAAAACCAGGGCGGCGTTGTAACGCTGACCGGAGAAGCTACGGTTACCCCGCAGGAAAAGGAAGTCCTGGATCGTGTGGCGGCCAAGACCAAGCTGGATATTGTGCTGGACGGCAGCCTGGAAAGCAACGATAACGGCTATATTGATCCTGCCAACGGCAAGGTGGTGCTGAACCCTGACAGCGGGCATATCTACGCCACCCTTATGCACGAGCTGGGCGAGTACACTCATGCCTACAACACGGCGGAAATGCTGGACGCCTGCCGGCCCATTGTGGAGTATATGCTGGCAACCGGCGATTATGCGCACGATGACAAGATTGACCTGCTGCAGAAGTATGTAGATGGGTACAGCGAGAACGGCAAGCAGTATTCTATTGAAGATGCCGTCAGCGAGATGATCTTTGACTTCATCAGTGGTGAAGCCAGCACGCAGGAGGGCGGCGAGAAGTTCGCCAAGTGGCTGGCGGAAGATACCGACCTTACCCAAAAAGAAAAGAAGTCCGTTGTGGAAAAGATCAAGGACTTCTTTACAAAGCTGCTGGACGCTGTGCGCAGCGTGATTGAGGGACAGGGCACACTGAATACCACTGCACGAGCCGGTCAAAAGGCGGCGCAGCAGGTGCCGGTGCTGGACGACTTCTTTAACGCACTGGACAATGCTATTGGCAACCGCCAAAGAATGCTGGACGGTGACACGGCGCAAAAAAATAGCACCGGAGAAAAAACCGGTGCAGATGTGCGCTTCAGTATCAATCCGGAGTTTGAAAAGAAATACGACCAGTGGGATAAGAAGACCTCCGGCTTTTCGTTCCGTGTAGGTACAACTTCCAAGGTGCTGCAAAAGCTGGGCGTGGACAATCGCAAAATCTGGTGGGACGCTTCTAAGATCAAGAAAATCAAAGTCGATCACCCGGCTATGACAGACACGGTGATTAAACAAGTACCGAATATTTTGGAAAATCCCATTTTGGTGATGGAGTCTAAAACCAAGGAAGGTCGTTTGACCTTGTTTGGTGAAGTCTATGACCAAAAGAATAAACCGGTGCTTGCTGTGCTGCTTTTGAACCCGACTGACCGGGGCGGAAATTCAATAAATATTCTGAAAGTGGCCAGCGCTTATGGAAAGGACACCAATCCACAAGGGCTGATAGACAATAGTAAGATTTTGTATGTGGAGCCAAATAAAAAACGAACCCAAAACTGGCTGTCGGTTAATAGGCTCCAATTGCCGTTACCCAGTTCCAGTTATGGGTTCATTAACACCATTGTAGCAAACAAGCCGTCCGGTGTCAATACTCATTCTATGCAGAATGGGCAAAAAAATGCACAGAACGGCAAAAACAACACCCGGCATTCCTTGGAAGTGGATAGTCAAGGCAACGAACTGACGGAGGCGCAGCAGCGGCGGTATAAGCATGTGGCGCCGGAGCTGCGGGACGAGGACGGTAAGATCAAACCGTTCTACCACGGTACTGCCAGAGCGGACCGGGTAGGTTATGTGTTTGACCCCAAGCGGGCAACCTCCGGGCCGATGGCGTATTTTACGGACGATCCGGATATTGCCACAAATTACAGCAGGGATAAAGCAGATACTTCTCTCGCCTATGATAGTGATTATGACAGCTACGAGACCCAGTTCCGGGTAAACGGCAGGCCGGTTACAGAATACTGGAACACCTTGACCGCAGCTGAAAAGAAAGCAATGACCGAGAAGATCAAGCAGGTCACGCTGGACGACAACGATAACATTGTCTTGAAGCCAGGCAATCAAATAGGCATTGGTAGCTTTAGCGACTACGAATTGCACCGTGCCAAGGGCAATGCGCTGTCCGTACTGGTAGATATGTGGCTTGGTGATGGAAATCTTTGGAACGAAGAAAGCCGTTTCTTGGATGTGCTAAAAGCGGTGGGTATTGATCAGGCTCAGTACAATAACCCGGACTACCGGGAAGAAAAGGTGTATCAGGCTTATCTGAATATTACCAATCCGTACAATACCGGCAAGCTGGATCAGTCCTTTATTGATGATTTGCAGTCGTATGTGGACGATGCAGACATGAGCCGGTACGACACAGACAATGCCCAGGCGGATATGTGGGATAAGAACGGCATTCCTATTGAGGATTGGCTGGAGCGGTTGCAGGACGATTTGGATAACGGCACAACCCATGCTTGGACCACGGTCCCGGATGTAGTCACAGACTTCTTGAAGGACAGCGGCTATGACGGCATTGTAGATCAGGGCGGCAAAAACGGCGGCGATCAGCATACGGTTGCGATTCCGTTCTACTCCAATCAGATCAAAGAGGTTACCAATGGTAATCCTACCGACAGTCCGGATATTCGGTACTCAAAGCAAATAGAGGTTGACGAATTTGACGAGGCTGGATATGATGTGATTAACACCACCGGCAAAAAGCGGTATGCGGACTTAAAGCGTGAGGTTATGACTTGGGACACAGACCGCCACATGAATGAGGTGCGCTGTATTACCATTGGCAGCGGATTTCATGTTTACAAAATGCTGGATACGCCCACAAGGGATATTTTAGTGTACAAACCACAAACCGCAACTACCAGGAGGGAATTTAATGAAATCCGAAAAATCACTCATGAAAGAAAGAATGCTGGTCCTGTTTCAGCTTCTGCACAACTTGGGTATATCGGACGAGAAGTGCGAGGGGATAGCCAGTTATCTGGGGTGGAATCTGGACAACATAAACGCAATGCTTCTGGCACTGGCAGATCGTTACGAGGAGAAGGGAACGGTAACAGAGGAAGAAGTGCTGAAAATGTGCGTAATGATCAGCTGCAAAAAGGACTAAACGCTGACAGCCGCAAGTCCAAGAGCATTGACGACACCGGGCGTACCTCTCTGCTGCGGGATGACAAGCGGTTGGACGAGATGAACATTACTCTGCGCCAGGTGTTTGACAGTCAGGAATTGGAGACCGGGCACCATACTTCTCAAACCCAGGTGCAGCGTGTAGCCCGGCAGCTGAAAAAGTCCACCGGCAGCAAGATGGATACACCCCGCCTGATAGTGCAACTGAAAGGGCTGTTTGACTACATTGGCAACAACGATGATGTGACCTTTTCGTCTGTCATGGATCAGGCAAAAGAAATTGCCCATGAGCTGCTGGATAGCACCCCGGAACACACAGGGCGAGACGAGTACGCCCAGGAGGTTTTGGACACGCTGCGGGGTATGGCAATCACGCTGTCCGATGAGCAAAAGGCAGAGACGGCTTACCACCATGATCGGTATGGCAACTACCGCAAACGACTGTTTGGTGCGGTCAATCTGGCCAAGAATGGACAGTCTTTGGATAGCGCTTGGCAGGAGCTGGCTGAACTATACCCGGGCACTTTTGATGCTGAGGAGAACAGCCAGAACATGCCGGAGCGACTGCTGGAAATCGTGGAGGAGTTGAAGGATTCTTATTATTCCTATGACGGTATGGACATGGACGATGCTGCCACTACCGTGGCCTATGATATTTTTGATGCGTACATGGACACTCCGGAGTACAAGACCTACGCCCAGCGACAGAACGATCGCTTTACTGCGATGCAGAACAAATACCGCAAGCGGCTCCAGTCCGTTAAGGATGATTACCGCCAGCGGTATGAAGAGAAGCTGAAGGCGGTACAATCCAAGAGTCGGCAGGACAAAGCAGATATGCGCACCCAGTACGCCGATCAGCTGAAAGCCCAGCGGCAGCTATACGCAGAACGGCGGCACCGCGATGTGGAAAAGCGGCGCAAGACGGTGCAGAAGAACAAAATCAAGAAGCAGATACTGGACTTGATGAGCCTGGCGGCAAACGGCGGCAAAGAGCGCCGGGTGCCCAATGGACTTCTGGACAGCGTGAAAGAACTGGGTCGGGCTGTGGTACTGGACGGCAAGGCCGGGGAGAGGCTGGACAGCTACCTGAATAAGGTTAGAGACGGCTTCGACAAAATAGAAGGCAATGATAGCCAAAAGACCGAGTATGCCACTCTGGTGGAGGACTACAACAATCTGTTTAAGGGACAAATCCTCCAGTTAAAGGAGAGCATTGGCGACAAGTCCATTAACGACATGACCGCTGATGAGCTGGAACAAACCTATCAGCTGATCCGGTCGGTCAAAAAGGCTGTTACCAACAGCAACCGCCTATTCAAGGCAGAGAAGGCTGCCACGGTGGAGAGCCAGGGCCAGCAGATCATTCATGAACTGAAGGGCAGCAAAAAGGATCCCAATGGTAAGAAGACCAACGAGCGTATCGAGTTTATGAAAGGCTTTGGCTACAACGCCTTGAAGCCGGAGTATTTCTTCAGAATGCAAGGCTCGCCTACGCTGGAGAAGCTATACCACAACTTGCGCGGTGGTCAGGACACCTGGGCCCGGGATTGCTACGATGCGCGGCAGTATTCTCAGCGATTGAAAGAGAAGTACCATGCCTACAACTGGAACCAAAGAAGGACCTTTACCTTGGAGACCCAGTACGGCGAAAAGCTGAAATTCAATTTGCAGCAGCTGCTCTATTTGTATGCGCTCAGTCGGCGCGAACCGGCAATGCAGCACTTGACCCAGGGCGGTATGGTGTTTGACAAGGTATCTACCCGCTCCAAGCGGGGCAAGCGCATTGTGGAGCTGACGGACAACACGGCACACCCGCTGACCGTAGAAGACATTGCCAAGGCCACCGATATGCTCACCAAAGAGCAAAAAGCCTACGCCCAGGATATGCAGCGCTATTTGGCGGATACAATGGGCGCTAAGGGCAACGAGGTATCTCGTGTGATGTACGATATGGACCTGTTTACGGACAGCGACTATATCCCCATGCGTTCCGCCGGTGATTATGTGCAGTATATTCAGGACAAGGCCAATGGTGACGCCAAGATCAAGAACAGCGGCTTTACCAATCAGCTGAATGTACACGCCAACAATGCCCTGGTCATTTCGTCTTTTGACGATGTGTGGGCCAATCATGTAAATGATATGGCATTGTATCATGCGTTCACGCTGCCGCTGGAGGACTTCCAGCGGGTGTACAACTACCACACCCAGGTTGGCGAAAACGGTACGGTATCGCAGGCGGTGCGTGGCTATATGGACACGGAGTCCAAACGGTATATTGAGCAATTCATCCGAGACCTGAACGGCGGTGTGCGACCGGACAATGGCTCACGGTATGTGAACAAGGGGATCAGTCTGTTCAAGAAGGGTGCCGTGTTCGCGTCTGCTTCTGTGGCTATCCAGCAGCCGTCTGCGATCGCCAGAGCGATGGCGGTTATTCCGGCGAAGCATTTTGTGGCCACGACTGTTAGCAAGCGGGATTATGCACAGCTGAAAAAGTATGCCCCGGTGGCTATTGTCAAGGAGATGGGCTACTTTGACACCGGCATGGGCAAGACAGCCACGGACTGGATCAACGAAGACAAGCCGCGTGGATTTGGCCAAAAGCTGCGAGCGCTGGTCACGGATAGCGACTACCGGGACAGCGTGCTGTCTGCGCTGCCGGAAAAGGCGGACGAACTGACCTGGGCACATATCTGGAATGCCTGCGTACACGAGGCCAAAACAGATTTTCACCTGACCGGTGAGGCTGCATACCAGAAGGCCGGGGAACGGTTCTCTGAAGTAGTAGACCGCACCCAAGTGTATGACTCTGTATTTTCCCGATCGGGTATGATGCGTTCGTCTGATAACGCTATGAAGATGGCAACGGCCTTCATGGCTGAGCCTACCACTTCTCTGAACATGCTGGTGGACGCTGTGTACCAGGTGAAGAACGGAAATGCCCCCAAGTCCTATGGCGCAAGGGTTGTTGGATCGCTTGTGGCAGCTGCGGCGCTCAACGCTATTCTTCAGTCTATCGTTACCGCAGCACGAGACGATGATGACGACAAGACTTACCTGGAAGTGTACCTCGGTCAGCTGCTGCCGAATATGTGGAGCAACTTGAACCCGGCAGGACAACTTCCGATGCTGAAAGATGCAATCTCTATATTTATGGGCTACGATGTGAGCCGGGCAGATATGAACCTGCTCATAGATCTGCGTGATGCCGTTCAAGCTATGGACAGTGACACCATCAGCACTGGCCAGAAAATCAACCGCTTGGCCGGCGCCTTGTCCGCCTTTGTCGGTCTGCCGTACAAGAATGTGGCCCGGGATGTGCAATCTGTATTCAATGTGATCCACAAGGCCACCTTGGATATGCACACCGGCGCAACCGGCACCAAGGAAGTGTTTAATGACGAGATGAAGGGCCAGCTGCTCATTGATGATCTGCTGGAGAAGTTCGGCATTGAGATGTTCCCGGATACAGATAAGTCCGCAAAGCTCTATAAGGCTGTATCTACCGGCGATCAGGAGACCGTTGATCGTATGCAGCGAGAGGCCGGAGACGATGAGACCTTTAACCGTATGCTGGTGGCTGCGGTCAAGGCCAATGACCAGAATGCCGGCAAGGCTGCGCAGGCTCATTTGGAGGGTGACTATGACGGCTTTGATGCTCGGCTGCAAGATATTATCAAGCTGGGCTTTAGTGACGAGATCGCTGTTAAGGCAGTAGATGGTATTGAGTCCGCCGCCAAGGCATTGGTCACGGCCAAGGAGAATGACGACGGCACAGAAGAGTATAAGGCGGAGTACAAGGAAAAGTTCGACCAAGTGGTAGCCACCGGCTTTGATGCCAAGGCGCTGGAGAAGTATGTGAGCGATCATGTAGACACCAGCAATGAGCCTAAGGGCAATTTGAAGTCACGCTATGATTACAGCGATGTGGCGCTGGCAATCAGTAAGAATGACAACTCTGGCACCAAGCGTATGCGCCAAGACCTGATAGACACGGCTGTCAAGAACGGCTATACCAAGGACAAGGCTGAGGATATGGTGGACAAGGCCATACGCCGAGAGTTCGCCAAGTCGGATGAACGGCTGCTGCGTGCTGCGGAAGCCTATAAGGTTGGCGCGTTTGATACATACGAGGCGAATGTGCGGGCCATTGCTTCGGATGACTACTTCACGATGGATGAAGTGGCAACGATGGCTAAGGGCCATACCAACAAGACCGGCATACCGTACAGCAGCTCCGATGTGGTCAAGGCTATGGATACCAGTTCCGGCAAGGTGAAAAGCATTATCTCACAGCTTGAGAAAGCCGGAAAAGCGGGCAAAGACGGTGCTTATATCAAGAGCCGCATTACCGCTGCGTACAAGGATAAGTACATTAAGGGCGATGAAACTACCCGCCGAAATATTCGACAGAAGATGTACAACACCGGACTGTACACGGCAGACGAGATCTATAAGCGTACTAACGCCTGGCTGAAAAGCAAATAACCCGCAATCGGGGGGGTGACGAAAGTCGCCCCCCTTTTGCTATACTCAATGAGAGGTGAGAACATGAACAAAGTACAGATGTATATATCTCTTGATGTGTGCAGACCCGGTTTGCAGGAAACGGTATATGTGACCGGCGGAGACCAGGCGTCAAGAGAGCTGTGCATTTCGCTGAATGTGGGCGGCGTTCCACTGGATATGCAATCCGGCGAGGTAACAGCTGCTTATTACTCGATGATCAATAACAGTCCAGTGTTAGGTGAGTGTCGGCTGGAAGGCGGGCGTATCATTCACGAGCTGACAGCTACGGAGTGTGCCAACACACATATTGCCAATATCCGTGTACAGGATGCAGATGGTGCGGTACTGCATTCTCCGCAGTTGCAAGTGGTGTCCAGCGCACCTATTTACAGTGATAGAGCCTTATCACAGAGTGATGAACTGTCCGCTCTGACCAAGGCCCTGGCAGATACAATGAAGAGCCAGATCGCAGGCATCACAGAGAGTGCGGCTAACGGTGTACACACCTATACGGTCACATTCGGTGATAACAGCACCAGGACTTTCACTGTGCAAGATGGAGCAGCCGGGCCGCAGGGCATTCCTGGTACGGACGGCAAAGACGGAGCGCCAGGCGCGGATGGTGCTCCCGGTAAAAATGGTACGGACGGTCGTGGTATCAATACCGCGTGGGTGAATGACAATGGAGAACTGCAACTGGAGTATTCTGACGGCGAAGAGGATAACTTGGGTAATGTTAAGGGACCGCGTGGTGCAAAGGGCGTAAAGGGCGACACCGGTGCACAAGGACCTGCCGGTGCGGATGGCATTGGTATCACCGATGCACAAATCACAGAAGCCGGAGAGCTACAGATCACTTACACAGACGGTACCACTGTACTTCTGGGTGAGGTCGTAGGCCCCAAGGGCGATACAGGTGCCGCAGGCAAAGACGGCGTGAACGGTAGTGATGGTGCCAAAGGCGACAAGGGAGATAAGGGAGATCCCGGTGAACCCGGCGCATCTGGTGTTGAAACCTGGGAGACCGTGTTCACCAAGACCTTTGACGAGGACACCACGGCCAACCAGCAGTGGAACCTTACCGAGCCCTGCCGCAAGATCAGATTGCGCATGGCTGTGGCCGGAAGTGCTGCCAACGCCACAGCTGGTGACCATACGATATACATAAACTCATACACGAGCAAGTGCTTTTTGCCGAATGTGTTTCGGTCTGAGACAGACACCGCCAAAGGCGCTTTTGCCATTGCGGATGTAGAAATGACCGGCGATATGGTGCGGGTACAAACGAACAAAAGTAACATCGCAAGCAACTTCAATGCAGCCAGCTCCATGACCGGCGGTTCCATTTGGAACGCCAGCGGAATTACATTCAACATTTTCAGGGATGTAGAAAAACATGGTGCGATCAAAGCCCTGTCGTTCCCAACGAACGGCAAGACGATTGGTGCGGGAACACGGATTGAGATATTGGGGGTGGCAAAATGAATGTAGAAACAGAGAGCCGTATTGCGTTTTTGAAGTCTGAACTTGCCGAGACGGATTATCTCTGCTTGAAGTACACAGACGGCGCTTTGTCTGAGGAAGAGTACGCACCGATCCGCCGGCAGCGGGCTGCGTACCGTGCGGAGATTAACGCCCTGCAAGGGGGTGAGACCGATGTATAGTGCATTCGTTACGGCCGCCCTGACTGCTGCCGTGTCAACGGTTGTCGGCAGTGCCGTTTCCGCTGTGATTGCTTCATTGATTGCGAAGAAAAAGAGCAAGAAAGCAATGGATGAAGTCACCACAGCCCGGTACATAGCCATTGAAAACGGATTGCAGTCCATATTGCGTGCCGAGATCATACGGCAGCACGAAAAGCATACCGAGCGGCACTACTGCCCCCTCTATGCAAAAGAAGCTATGGTCAAGGTCTATGACGCCTACCATGCGCTGGGCGGAAATGGTATGATGACCAAATTTTATAATGAGATCATTGAGCTCCCGGAGGAGCCACAAAAGGAGGATTAACTATGAAAGTAACCGCAGGAACAATCGCAAGAACCGTCGTGTTGGCATTTTCTTTACTGAATGTATTGCTCAATGCCTTTGGCAAGAACCCGCTTCCGTTCAGCGATGACGAAGTCTACACCGCCGTGTCAACGGTGGTGGCCGTAGTAGCGTCCCTGGCCGCCTGGTGGAAGAACAACAGCTTTACAAAAGCTGCCTTGAAAGCAGATGAGACACTGGCGCTGGAACGGACAGAAACGGCAGAAAGCGAGGCTGTACACCATGAGTAAGCTGTATTACTGCCGGCAGACAACCGAAAAGTGTAAATCTATCCGTTATCCCAGCAAATTCCACCCCTATAAATACGGCACTTCCGGATGTATCTATACCAGCGGCTGCGGGGTATGCGCAAGCCTTATGGTGCTCCATAACTTCGGCTTTACCGGCTTGGATACGGTAGCCTGGACACAGAAGTGCCTACTGATGGGCGCACGGTCCGCAGATGGCACCGATATGGACACGGTGGCAGTGTACCTGGAGAAGCATTACTCCATCGTAAGCAAGCGGGCAAAGACCGTTGCTGACCTGAAGAACCACCTGAAAGCCGGTGGCAAAGCTATAGTGTGCGTCAGTGGTGGCGGCAAACAGCTGTTCTCCAACGGCGGCCACTATGTGTATGTGGGCGGACTGGACAAGAGCGGTAACCTGATCGTGCTGGATCCCTACTGGTACGACGGTAAGTTTACCTTGACGACCAACCGCCGGAAGTACACAAAGGTCAAGAATGGCCGGGAGGTGTATGTGCAGCCTGCGGCGCTTGCCTCTGATTTGAGCGGCATTTGGCTGTTCACCAACGCCAAAGGCGGCAAGACGGTGTATGCGGAAAGCGATGTCAACTACAAAAAGGCGGTGCCCAAAGCACCGACGGTTAAGCCGGGTACATACATCACCACCGCAGTGCGGGGAATTTACAAGGGCGCAGGTGCTGCTGCCGGACGCAAGAAGGTCAAGGATCTGACCACGGACGGCCGGCGACACGCTACAAGCAGCAAGTCGAAAGCAGACGCTATGCTGCGCTCCGGCACCACCATCACCGTGCTGGAGACCAAGCTGCTCAGCACCGGCAACCTGTGGGCGCGCTGCCCCTCCGGCTGGCTGTGTGTATGGGAAAAGGATATTGACCGTAAATTCATCAAGTAAAGCAAAAAGCCCACCGTTATCCGGTGGGCTTTTTGTGCTGTTCATGGATTAGTTATTGGCTTCCGGCAGATACTTGGCATCTTCCGGAAACAGTTGGTACACATCGACAATGGGCAATGTCAAGGGAGCGATCATTGCGCTGGACAAAGTATTAGAGATGGTCGCTCTCATGTACGGAAACAAGGTCTGCACACCCTGAAAGCGAAGAAAGCGCTCAATTTGTTCCTGATCGTCTGTATCCAAATGCTGTAAATCAAAAATGGCTGTCATAGTGACGGATAAATCTATCGGAAAAGGATGTTCTTCGGTGTTCTCAAAAGAGATGGTTAATTTTGTGAAATAGTTGCTGCTGTTTTCAATATGGCCTGTCTGTCTGTTGATATTTGGGCTAACATCAAAATTTCCATCCATGTCATGATTGATAATCTTTACTTCATTAGTGACGATTCTAAAATTTGCTAATTGGTTCATTGAATCTACCTTTCTGAAACTCAGCACGCTGATTGCCCGCTGAATGATACATTAAATGGCCCACTGAACAGTTTGTTTTTGGAAACGCGATATTGGCCGGCATTTTTTCGTGCGCTCTAGTTAGTATGAAGTCGTAAGGCATTGTTGATAGATAGCGATAAATTGAGCGCTTTTGCAACAGTTATCAGCGTGTCCAATCTTGGCATTGCTTGCATTTTTTCCATTCGTGCAATTGCCGATTGCGTAAGACCGCATTTCGCTGCCAGCTCTTTTTGGGTTAGCCCGCCATCTACGCGAGCAACAACCAATTGGCGGATGACAGATGAGCAATCCTCCATAACTTCAAGTTCTCGTCTGGTCTCGGGGCTCTCGTCTTTTAGTTCTTCCCAAAATTCATCGAAAGTCTTTTCCTTCATGGTT
>ENA-UEYI01001590-UEYI01001590.1-human-gut-metagenome-genome-assembly--contig:-NODE-1590-length-18435-cov-5.643698_pt1 | contig 18435 bp, 18 predicted proteins | sample MGYA00242900_ERZ507916 | MGnify/ENA primary metagenome ERZ507916 (study PRJEB26167, sample SAMN06115521) | human gut metagenome | host: Homo sapiens | place: China:Chongqing | collected 2015-09-02...
GAGGAACATTTGACGGAGGGAGCTCTTTATGCCGCCAGTTCCGACGGGGAGGTCAATATTCATTTTACGGTATCTCATGAGCATCTTGCCGATTTTAAAGCATTGGTTGCCAAGAAGAAAGCGGGTTATGAGCGACGTTATGGTTCGTGATGTAGGTGGGGTCCTCAGAGAGGATGTACCCCACGATCTGATTAATGGGATCATAGCCCTTTTCCTTCAGCGCATCGTATACCGCGGAGAGAATATAGCGCGTCTGCACCTCTCGGTCCTCTGACGTGTTAAATTTGCGGGTAAACTCATCCATAGAAAACACCGCCTTTCCGAATTATCCGTTGGATATAGTATATTCTTTTTTATAGTAAAAGTAAAGGGGAATTATTCCACACAGCGGATTTTGGTTAAAGCTGTGCCCCGGGCTAAAAAAATAGGGCTTGTGCTTTTCCGATTTCTATATTATAATGAGATGCTATCATAGATGTTTATAAGCCTGCACAGAAAGGAAGTCTGTTTATGGTTAAAGTCCTTACGGAACAGGGTGAGATCGGCATCAGCAACGCCGTCTTTACCACCATCACCGGCGCCGCCGCCACCAACTGCTTCGGTGTGAAGGGCATGGCCTACCGCAGCATGACCGACGGCATCGTCCACCTGCTGCGCCCGGAGGCTATGAGCAAAGGCGTAAAGGTTATTTATAATGAAGACAACACCGTTTCCATTGAGCTGCATATCATTGTGGAAAACGGGGTGAATATCGCCACGGTCTGCCGCTCCATTATGGGAGAGGTCAAGTATGTGGTGAGCAAAAACACCGGCGTGGAGGTCCGCAGCGTAAATGTATGCGTGGACTCCATCACTATGTGAGCCGGGTAGAAGGAGAAGCTAAATGACAGATAGAATCAGCGGCAGCGCATTCAAGCAGATGGTTCTTTTTGGCGCTGCCTGCATCACTCTGGAACGAGAAGCCATCAACGACCTGAACGTATTCCCCGTGCCGGACGGCGACACCGGCACCAACATGAGCCTGACCATCCAAACCGCCGCCAACGAGCTGAAGAAAAATCAGCCCGTCACCGTGTCTGACGCCGCGTCCATCACCGCCTCCGCTCTGCTGCGAGGTGCGAGAGGAAACTCCGGCGTTATCCTCTCCCTGCTGTTTCGGGGTGTGTCCAAGTATCTCAAGGGCGATGAGGAGGCCGATGGTGTGCAGCTGGCCGGCGCTCTGAAGGAGGGCGTGGCCACCGCCTATAGCGCTGTGATGAAGCCCGCAGAGGGCACGGTGCTGACAGTCTCCCGTCTGGCCGCCGACCGGGCCGCCGAGGCCGCCGAAGAGTGCAACAGCGTGGAATATGTCCTGCAGGAGGCCATCCGCAAGGGTTTGGAGACCCTGGACGAGACCATCGAAATGAACCCGGTGCTGAAAAAGGCCGGGGTGGTGGACGCCGGTGGAAAGGGGTATCTGGTAATACTGGACGGTATGCTGCGGGCCCTGCGGGGTGAGGAGATTCCGGATGTGAGCGAGGAAAAAGCCGAGAGCAAGGCCGATTTCTCCGCCCTCAGCGAGGAGGAGATCACCTTCACCTTCGACACGGTGTTCATTGTGCGCAAATGGGAAAATACCTCCATTGAGCCCCTGCGGGCTTATCTCAGCACCATCGGCGATTGCCTGGTCATCGGCGAGGACGACGATGCCTTCAAGGTCCATGTACACACGGACATCCCCGGTGCGGCCCTGACCGAGGCGCAAAAATACGGCACCTTGGAGCTGGCAAAAATTGAGAATATGCGCACCCAGTATGAAGCCGTGGCCGCCGGGCGCAAGGCTCAAAGCACCGACGACCTGGACCAGGTGGAGCAGGAGCTGGAGAGCATGGAGGAGCCTGCCAACGCTCCGGCGGAGAAGCGGTACGGCTTTTTGGCCGTGTGTGCCGGGGAAGGGCTGGCTACCGCCTTCCGGGATCTGGGCGTGGACCGAATCGTATCCGGCGGACAGACCATGAATCCCTCCACGGATGCTATTTTGCAGGAGGTGAACCGGACGCCCAGCGAGGTGGTGTTCATCCTGCCCAACAACAAGAACATTATCATGGCCGCCCAGCAGTGCGTGGGGCTAACGGAAAAGCAGGTCATTGTGGTGCCCACGGCCACAGTGCCCCAGGGCATCACCGCCATGATGAACGCTGACCTGGAGGGGGACGATCCCCAGGCTATTGCCGACGCCATGGCCCAGGCTGCACAGACGGTGACCACCGCCCAGGTGACCTATGCCGCCCGGAATTCCGACTTTGACGGCTTTGCAATCAACGAGGGGGACTACCTGGCCCTGGAGGACGGGAAGCTCTTCGGCACCGACCGGAGCATCGAGCCGCTGCTTTCGAAGCTGGCGGAGGACGCCAAGGCACGGGATGCGGAGTTTGTGACCATCTTCTACGGCGAGGATGTGACGGAGGAGGACGCCCGGAAGGCTGAGGCCGTCTTTACCGATACCTGTCCCGACGCAGAGGTCAGTGTGCTGGCCGGTGGGCAGCCGGTGTACTATTACATTGTGTCCATTGAATAAAATACAAAAAATGAACCCCGGCGGAGCTTTTCCACCGGGGGCCATTTTTTTGGGGAGACGGAGGATGTGGATTACCACGGCCAGCATGTGCGCCGGTCTTGCAATGACAGGCTGCAAGAAACTCGCCGGTTATCGGCGGCGGGGTGAGGACACCCCGCCCAACATATTGTTTACGAGGCAGTGCGGCGGGCCCATGGGAGCATTGACCTCTACGCAGGGGCAAGAAAGTGTGTGCAATTGGCGCTCGAGACATCGGCGTTTATGGAACGCAAAAAGCGCGGAGCTTTTCACTCCGCGCTCTTCCCTGTTGTTTTTTTCCTGGCGTTACAGGCCGGTCATGGTCTCCATGACGGCCAGCTCCTCCGGGTCCAGGGTCTTTTGCATAGACAGGCCTTCGTCTATATCCAAATCCACGATACGTCCGCTCCGATAGCAGATGACGCGGCTGGTACGGCCCTCGGCCAGGACACGCACCGCCTCCACGCCCATGCGAGTGGCCATGACCCGGTCGTGGGCCGTGGGGCTGCCGCCCCGCTGAATATGACCCAGAATGGTGACCCGGGGATCCAGGCCCAATTCCTTTCTGATCTGCTCGCCCACAGCCATTCCGCTGGCTGCGCCCTCGGCCACCACGATCATGAAATTTGTCTTGCCGGCCAGGCGGGCCCGGCGGATCTTCTCCACCACCTGGGTATCAAAATCATACGGCACCTCCGGCACAAGCACCGCCGTGGCGCCCACGGCCATGGCCACATACAGAGCCAGGTACCCGGCCCGACGGCCCATAACCTCCACCACGGCACAGCGCTCATGGGACTGCATAGTGTCCCGCAGGCGGTCGATACACTCCACGGCGGTATTGGCTGCGGTATCAAAGCCGATGGTATACTCGGTGCAGACAATATCCTCATCAATGGTGCCGGGAATGCCCACCACGGCGATGCCATGCTTGCTTAGCTCCTGAGCGCCCCGGAAGGTACCGTCGCCGCCGATGGCCACGATGCCGTCCAGCCCCAGGAGCTTGCAGGTGTTCACAGCCTTTTGCTGGCCCTCCTCCGTGCGGAACTCCTCACTGCGGGCGGTATAGAGCATGGTGCCGCCGCGGTTGATGATGCGGCTGACACTGGCGTTGTCCATCGTCATGATGTCCCCGTTGATAAGGCCGCTCCAGCCCCGGCGGATCCCCACGCACTCAATGCCCCGGCCCAAGGCCGCGCGGACCACGGCGCGAATACAGGCATTCATGCCCGGAGCATCGCCGCCGCTGGTGAGGATGCCGATCCGCTTTACTTCGTTTTCCATACTCACTACCCCTTTCGGAATTCTTTTCTTGGTTTTCCCGATTATAGCATACATTATGTCGGTTGTGAATCTTTTTTTATTGCCGTGGCGGCAGGGGCGTGCTATACTTGGTGATGAAAAACCTTTCGGTTTTCCCGCTAAAAGGGATAGAGTCTGCTGCACACATATTTTACCGCAGAGTGGCAAGGCTCTACACCGGCAGACGAAATGGCAGATCAGGAGGACAAGCATGCATCCGTATTTTGAGGTTTTAACGCCCCGGTGGTTCAAACGGGCCTTTGTCTATACCGGCAGCATCGGGGAGTTTCGGTATCGGTTCGCCAACGACAAGGAGAACAATCTGATCCACGCCGCCGTATACACCCATTTCTGCTATGAGGCGGCCAAGGATGTGCAGGAAAAGGATTTTTCCTGGGACGATGAGGGCGTGGAGCAGTTGAAGGCATGGCTGCAGGAGAAGCTGGAGGAGAATAGCAGCCCATGCCAGTGATGCATCGCAAAAAATATAACTGAAAATTAGGGCGGGATGCGGGCATCCCGCCATAATTTTTTGGGAGATGCGGCAAATTTGGGTGAGGATTTTTATTAGTTTTTAACCATTTGAAAATTTTGTTATTATTTTGTAATTTTTATGTAGCTTTTTTGATAAACTTATGTTATACTACCTTTTGTTAAACCCAGCAACCCAGAATCCTAAAAGGAAGAAGGGAGTTTCCTATGTCCAGAAAGCTCTGCTGCATCTGCCTGGCCCTGTCCGTTTTTATCTCTACGGTATCCATCGCCTACGCAGACAGCACATCTATCACGCATCCCACTGCGGAGGATTACCGGCAGGCTGTAGCCTATTTGGAAACAGCCGGCCTGCAGACCGGCTTTGACTCCGCCCGGACCAGCACCCAACGGCTGTATTCCGCCGACCTGCCTGCAGGCGGTCAGGATGCATCCGTCACGCAGCTGCAATTCATGGCGCTGGATGAAATGGAAGCTGAGCTCCAGGCCCAGCAGGCCGCCCGGGAGCAGGTGGCTGACAACCTGGCCCTGCTGGCACAGTATGACGGCGTGATGCTCAATAGCGATACCACCGTTTACTCCGATGCCGGCGTGACCGCCAGCGACAATGTGATCGAGGGCGACAAGGTCGCAAAGCTCAAGGATATTGACGAATCCGGCAGCTGGTACTATGTGTCCTTCAGCGATTTTTCCGGCTATGTTTCTGCAGACGCCTGCACACCGGTGGATTACGCCGAATATGACGACACCGACGCCGTGCGTACCCAGGCGGAGATCGATGCCTTGGCCAAGACCTCCTATGCCGCCACCTTCGGCTCCGGCGTGGTGCCCGGCGGCAGCTCTCTGCGCAGTGCCATTGTGGATTACGCCTACTCTTTCCTGGGCACGCCCTATGTCTACGGCGGCGCCAGCCGCTCCGGCACAGATTGCTCGGGCCTGACCATGCAGCTGTTCGGCTACTACGGTATCTCCCTGAGACACGGCTGTGTATCCCAATACTACGCCAGCCAGCCTATCTCCCGTTCCGAGCTGCAGCCCGGCGACCTGGTGTTCTTCTATGAGGGCATCGGCCATGTGGGCATTTATATCGGCGGCGGCCAGTTTATCCATGCCAGCGACTACGGCGTGGTGGTGGCCTCCCTATACACCAGCTATTGGTCCGCCTGCTACTACGGTGCAGGCCGGATCTTGGCTAATTAAGGTACATACCGGTTCCGCGCTGAGGGCGTCCCGTTAGGGGGCGCCCTCTTTTTAGGCTGTATAAATGCATAATTATTCGTATATACAGAATATGCTTTGTGTATTCTGCTATGTTCTTTCGATATTTACACCGTTTTCAACGTTTAGTTTTCACAAAACAGGAAAAATGCGTGGATTTTTATGCAAAAAAGTGTTGACATTTATGCAGAGAAGGCGTATAGTATGCATTGTCAAGGGGGGAACACCTCCGCTGCAAACTCTATCTATACACCACACAGTGGATCCTATAGAGCCATTTCAAAAAATAGAAAGGAAAAATGAAGATGAAAAAGTTTGTATCCCTGCTCCTGGCCCTGCTGATGATCGCGAGCCTGGCAGCCTGCGGTAAAAAAGCCAACGACAACAACGACAACAACGACAGCAATGACAGCAAGACCCTGATAATGGGCACCTCCGCCGACTACGCCCCCTTTGAGTTCATGTACAAGGGCGAGGACGGCACCATGCAGTACGGCGGCATTGATGTTTCCGTGGGTCAGTACATTGCCGAGAGCATGGGCAAGGAGCTGAAGGTGGAGAATATGTCCTTCGAGTACCTGCTGCCCTCCCTGGTCAAGGGTGACTTCGATATCGTGATTGCCGCTATGGAAGCGGATGGCGACAGACTGAAAAGCGCCGACTTCTCCGATCCCTACTACACCGATCTGCCTCCGGCTATCCTGGTGAAGGCTTCCGACGCCACTTCCTACAAGACCCTGGCTGACTTCTCCGGCAAGTCCGTGGCCGCTCAGACCGGCACCACCAAGCTGGACATCGTCAATGATCAGCTCACCGGCGCCAACGCCGTGCCCCTGGCCCTGGTGACCGACATGGTCAATGAGCTGGTAAACGGCAAGGTGGATGCCATCCTGGTAGACGGCGCTGTGGCAAAGCAGTACGCCGAAACCAACAAGGACCTGGTCATTGCTGATGCCTCCTCCGAGCTGGGTACCGCTCAGCCCTACTGTGTGGCCGTGGCCAAGGGCGACCCCAAGGGTCTGCTGCCCGCCATCAACGCAGCCATCGCCAAGATGAACGAGGAGAACAAGCTGGAGAGCTTCATCAGTGCCGCTGATGCTCTGAAGGATGTGTGGCAGGAAGTCACCCCTGAGAATCCCTCCTGAGTTTTCAGAATAACCCCTCTCTCCTTTAACTTACATCATAATGCGTGGTGCAAAGCCGCATAACGCGGCTTTGCACTTTCGCACTGTATTTGAATCCCACTGAAGAAAGGACTGACCGATTATGTGGTGGACGAATCTGTTCAAGGATATGAGCAGCACCAGCTTTTTCAATTTCTCTTTCCTTCCTGCCTATACCGGGTACTTCCTGCAGGGCATGGCTTACACCCTGCTGCTGGCCGTAGTATCCGTGGCACTGGCGGTTATCCCCGCCCTGCTGCTGGCCTTAATGAGGCTGAGTAAAAAAAAGGCCATTCAGTGCGTTTCCGGCGCATACATTGCTGTATTCCGCTCCACTCCCCTGCTGGTACAGCTTTCCATTATCTACTTTGGCCTGTTCACTGCGATCTCCATTCCCCGGATCACTATTTTGGGGTTTGTGGATCTGAGCCGTTTCATCCCGGGCGTGGTAGCCCTGGCGCTGAACAGCTCGGCCTATGTGGCTGAAATTTTCCGGGCGGGCATCCTGGCCGTGGACAAAGGACAGACGGAGGCCGCCCGGTCTCTGGGCCTGTCCTCCTGGCAGAGCATGCGCCTGGTGGTGCTGCCCCAGGCCATCAAGAATGTGCTGCCCGCCCTGGCCAACGAGGTGGTGACCATGGTGAAGGAGAGCTCCATCTGCTCCATGCTGGGCATGGCGGAGCTGATGTTCGTGTCTAAGACCGTAGCCACCGGAACCTACATTACGCTGGCACCCTATACCATTGCGGCACTGATCTACTTCTGCATCAACTACCCGGCCTCCAAGGCCATCGAAGCCATTGAAAGGAGGATGCGTCGTGGCGACAAGCAATAAGCTGATCTCCGTGCAGCACCTGGTGAAGGAGTACAACCATGGCACCGTGAAGGCGCTGAACGACTGCAGCCTGGACATTGCACAGGGGGAAGTGGTGGCCATCATCGGCCCCTCGGGATCCGGCAAGTCCACCCTGCTGCGCTCTCTGAACCTGCTGGAGGAGCCCACCAGCGGCCAGATCATTTTTGACGGTGTAAACCTGGCGGATAAGTCTGTGGACATCAACCTGCACCGGCAGAAGATGGGCATGGTGTTCCAGCATTTTAACCTCTTTCCCCACAAGACCGTGCTGCAGAACATCACCATGGCACCCCTGGCGCTGAAGAAAAAGTCCCCGGAGGAGGCGCAAAAGCAGGCTATGGAGCTGCTGGAGCGCATCGGCTTGGCGGACAAGGCAAACGAGTATCCCAATATGCTCTCCGGCGGCCAAAAGCAGCGGATCGCCATTGTGCGGGCCCTGGCTATGGACCCGGAGGTGATGCTCTTTGACGAGCCTACCAGCGCCCTGGACCCGGAGATGGTGGGCGAGGTGCTGGACCTGATGCGCAGCCTGGCCAAGGAAGGCATGACCATGGCGGTGGTGACCCACGAAATGGGCTTCGCCCGGGAGGTCGCCGACCGGGTGGTGTTCATGGCCGAGGGCAAGATCCTGGAGGAGGGCAGCCCCGCAGAGCTGTTCGACAGCCCCAAGGATCCCCGGCTGCAGGACTTCCTCAGCAAGGTGCTGTGATTTGATCATGAAAGATGCTCTCCTTTCGGGGGAGCATCTTTTTTCTTGCAGATTTTTTTCGATATTTGTAGACTTTGCCCCGATTTTTGTATATAATAAATAAGATTCTGCGTTTTGTTTAGGAGGAGGAGCCAATGGCCTCATTAAAAGAAGAAATTTCCCGGCGGCGGACATTCGCCATCATTTCTCACCCGGACGCCGGTAAAACTACATTGACGGAGAAATTCCTGCTCTACGGCGGGGCTATCGCCCAGGCCGGTGAGGTCAAGGGCAAGCGCGCCCGGGCCGCCACCTCCGACTGGATGGAGATCGAGAAGCAGCGCGGCATCTCTGTTACCTCGTCGGTGATGCAGTTCCGCCACGACGGCTTCTGCATCAATATTCTGGACACCCCCGGCCATCAGGACTTTTCCGAGGATACCTACCGCACCCTTATGGCCGCTGACAGCGCTGTGATGGTCATTGACGGGGCCAAGGGCGTGGAGCCCCAGACCCGGAAGCTCTTCAAGGTCTGTGCCCTGCGGCACATCCCTATTTTTACCTTTGTGAACAAGATGGACCGGGAGACCCGGGATCCGCTGGAGCTGTGTGAGGAAGTGGAACGGGAGCTGGGCATCGCCACCTACCCCGTGAACTGGCCCATCGGCTGCGGCAGAGAGTTTAAAGGGGTGTACGACCGAGAGAAAAAGCGCATCCTTCATTTTACCGACGCAGGCCACGCCCAAAAAGCCGCCGTCACCGAGGCGGAGCTGGATGATCCCGCCCTGCCGGAGCTTATTGGCGAGAAGCTCACGGGTATCCTCCGGGACGATGTGGAGCTGCTGAGCGCCGGGGCGGAGTTCGACCTGGAGGCCGTGCAATGCGGCAAGCTATCCCCCGTGTTCTTCGGCTCGGCCCTGACGAACTTCGGCGTAGAGCCGTTTTTGGAGTCCTTTTTGCGCATGACCACGCCGCCCCTATCCCGGGAGAGTGACGAAGGCGTGGTGGACGCTTTCTCCCCGGATTTTTCCGCCTTTGTGTTCAAGATTCAGGCCAACATGAACAAGGCCCATCGGGATAGATTGGCCTTTATGCGCATCTGCTCCGGAAAATTTCAGCGGGATGCGGAGTATTATCATGTGCAATCGGGCAAGAAGATGCGGCTGTCCCAACCCCAGGCCATGATGGCCGCCGAGCGGGAGATCGTAGACGAGGCCTATGCCGGAGATATCATCGGCGTGTTCGACCCGGGCATCTTCTCCATCGGGGACACCATCACCGTACCGGGGAAGAAGTTCCGCTATTCCGGTATCCCATCCTTTGAGCCGGAGCTGTTCCGCTCCGTATCTCCCAAGGACACCATGAAGCGCAAGCAGTTCATCAAGGGTGTGCAGCAGATCGCCCAGGAGGGCGCCATCCAGATCTTCAAGTTCCCCGGCAGCGGCTATGAGGACATTGTAGTGGGCGTGGTGGGCTCCCTGCAGTTCGACGTGTTTGAATACCGTATGCGCAGCGAATACGGCGTGGAGCTGCGGATGGAGGGCCTGCCCTACAGCCACCTGATCCGCATCAAGAGCTATGAAGGGGACTACCAGGATATGACCCTGTGCACCGACTCCCGGGTGCTGCAGGACTTCAAGGACCGCTACTTTATCGCCTACTGCGGGGCGTGGTCCCTGGGTTTCCTTACCAAGCACAACCCCGGGCTGGTGCTGGACGATCAATTGAGCGTGTGAGAATTTGATAGAACTACCCCGGCAAATGCAATCATTTGTCGGGGTAGTTTGTTGGTGCGGCGGGGCGGGACGATGTGTGCATCGTCCCCTGCGGAGGATTGTGAGGTCAGGGCGTATCTATGATGTCGTAGATGTCATCCAGAGGGAGTTCGGATTTGTCAGCGAAGATCAGGCGGCAGTTTACCCGGTCAATGGCATGAAGGGGGCCGGTATGCTGCAAATACGCGCCGCCGGCCTTCCGGTCATCGGGACGGAAATAGGTGACAGTGACGGTGGGCTTTTCGGCCAGGCGGCACTCCAGTTGCCGTAAGATAGCGTCCAGATGGTGCCGCTCCTCCTCGCCGCGCTCTATGCGGCGGTCTGTGAGTCGGGCGGTTTCGCCGATGGCGTCCTCGTAGCCCGCCAGGGCCCGGAAGGAGGAAAACTGCGCCGCCCGATCCCGCATGGACATGGGCGGATGCTTTTCCGAGCGGTGGTGGGGCAGGTGCAGAATATCATCATATGCGCCCATATGGTCCTCCCTTCTCATGCCTTATGGCCGCCGATCTGCCGGTTTCTCTGGGCAGCAGTGGCCCCCTCTTCATAATTCATACCCTTCAAAATGGCATTTTTCCCGTACTTATTTTTAATATGCAGCACTGCCTGCTGCAGCTGCCTTTCTCGTTCCAGAGCCTCCTGCTCTGCCGCCTGCTGCTTTTCCCGTGCTTCGTAATCCGCAAACAGGTCCAGCTGCTCCGGCTGAGGGGCGGTGGGGACCAGCTCCTCCGCTATCACCTGCTCAGCCACCAGGTACATCCGCCGCACCGGCAGGCGTGGATCCACGATGCGGTCAAAGAGGGTCATGGCGGCGTCGATGATATAGCGAGAGGAGGCTGTGAGACAGGGCAGATGCTCCGTGCCGTGGGCGGGCTTAGGGATGCTGCGGCCATAGGGATCGGTGGTCAGAGGGCCGGTATAGCCATCGGTGCGGCCCGCCCGGTCGTAGCCCACGGTGAGTACCAGCTGCCGGGCCACCACGCGCTTTTGCACCAGGTCCAGGGCCAAGGCGTCCGCCATCTCCCGGACTACCAAACGGGCCTTATCCGCCGGATACGGGCAGGAGAGCACCTGACCCGCACCCATGGAGCTTTTCTCCGGGCGATAGCCCTTGATATCCGCCAGAGTCACCGGCTCCCACCCCCAGGCGTGGTCAATGAGCAGCTCCGCATTCACACCGAAAAGGCGGTAGAGCAGGTCCTCGTCCGTCAGAGATCGCCGGGCCACATCCCCCAGGGTATACATGCCGTTGGCCTCCAGCTTTTTGGCGTAGCCCTTGCCCACTCGCCAAAAATCCGTCAGGGGTCGGTGGGACCACAGCTTCTCCCGGAAGCTCCGCTCATCCAGCTCCGCAATCCGGGCGCCGTTTTTATCCGGTTTTATATGCTTGGCCCCCACATCCATGGCCACCTTACATAGAAAAAGGTTGGGCCCAACGCCTGCCGTGGCGGTGATGCCTGTTTCCTGCAAAACCGCAGCCATAAGCTTACGGGCGAAGCCCCGGGCGTTCAGCCCGTACAGAGGCAGGTAATTGGTGGCGTCGATGAACACCTCGTCAATGGAGTACACATGGATGTCCTCCGGGGCCACATAGCGCAGGTAAATCTGATATATTTTGGTGGAAATTTCCATGTAATATGCCATACGGGGCGGGGCCACGATATAATCCAGGGCCAAAGAGGGATCCGAACGGATAAGCCGGTCATCGTACTCCCGGACATACAGCCTGTGCTGCGGATAGGCCCGCTGGCGCTGTTCATTCACAGCGGCCACCTTCTGCACCACCTCAAACAGCCGAGCCCGGCCGGAGATACCGTAGCCCTTTAGGGACGGGGACACAGCCAGGCAGATGGTCTTTTCCGTCCGGGCGGCATCCGCCACCACCAGGTTAGTGTGCAGGGGGTCCAGCCCCCGGGCCACGCACTCCGCCGAGGCATAAAACGACTTTAAGTCGATGGCCACATATACTTTTTCCGCCACGGTCTCCCCTCCCCTCTTCGATCTTTTTCTCTATTGTACAGGATAGAACATCTGTTTGCAAGTGCAAAGTGCAAAAAAACGGCTCCCACCTGTTTGGTGAGAGCCGTCAGTTTGTCCATAATAATGCCGATTTCAGCTTTTTCCGTGGATAGCGGTCCCGCACTTGGGGCAGGTGATGATAATCTTACCCTTACCCCGGGGTACACGGCAGACAGTGCGGCAGTTTGGGCAGGTGAAATACTTATGCTCCTTGTCTGCGCTGCGGGCCCGACCATTCTTGATGGGGTTCACGACCTTGGCGAGAAACCAGGCATTCTCCCTGCGCCGCTTGGGCAGATTCCTGGAGAACATGCGAAACAGGATCCACACCATCAGAAGGAAAACCACCGTGGATAGAATTGTGTGGACCGTCTCGCTGCTGTATTTTACAAACAGGTTCACGGTGTTGAGCACCAGCAGCAGCACCAGCGACGCCCAGCCCAGCTGGTCGGAGCCGTTGCGCCCGTACATAAAGCGGGAAAGCGCGTTGCCCAGTTTTTGGAAGAAACTCATAGCGATGCCTCGATTCCTGCGGGGGATTTTCACCTGAATTATTTTACAGGAAAAGGGCCGCCAGGTAAAGGGTGATTTTACAAAGTTTACAAATTTGTTACGAATTTTTTCGTCGGAGCGCTTTACTTTCACGAACTAAAATAGTAAAATGAGAGAGAATTATAAAGGAGGGCAAACGCCATGCTGCATCCTGCCAAATCAAAAATCGCCACCAAGCAAAAGAGCGACCTGCTGTATAAGGCCATTTTGATGCTGGAGACCGAGGAGGAGTGCTACAACTTCTTCCAGGATCTGTGCACCATTTCGGAGATGCGTTCCATGGAGCAGCGCTTTGAGGTGGCCAAGCTGCTCAACGAGGGCATGATCTACAACGACATTCTGGAGCGCACCGGGGCCTCCAGCGCTACCATCAGCCGGGTGAATCGGTCCCTGCTGGGCGGAGCCGGAGGCTACGAGAGCATCCTGGAGAAAATGAAGGAGAGCGGCGAGGAATGAACGCTTACCAGGGCCTGGCCGGGGCTTATGACTCCCTCACCGGGGATGTGGAGTACGAAAAGCGGGCGGATTACCTGGAAAAGCTCTTTACCCGCAGCCGCATCCCGGTACACACAGTGCTGGACCTGGCTTGCGGTACCGGCACCATGACCTGGCTGCTCACCGGCCGGGGCTATGAGATGATCGGTGCGGACGCCTCCGAGGAAATGCTGGCCGCTGCCATGATGAAAAGCGGCAGCGTGCCGGGCATCGCCCCCATCTTCCTGCACCAGTCCATGCCCAAGCTGGATCTGTACGGCACTGTGGACGCGGCCATCTGCTGCCTGGACAGCCTCAACTACCTCACCTCCCCCGCCGACGTGCAGCGGACCTTTCAGCGGCTGCATCTGTTCATCGCCCCGGGCGGGGAGCTTATTTTCGATGTGAATACTTTGGATAAGTTTCAAAGCCTGGACGGCCAGGTGTTTCTGGATGAGACGGAGGAGAGCTACTGCGTGTGGCGCACGGAGTTTCGGCGGAGCATCTGCACGTATTGGGTAGATCTGTTCCGCAAGGGAACGGACGGACGCTACCGCCGGGATACCGAGCTGCACCGGCAGCGATACTACGCCCCGGAGGAGCTGACAGGCTGGCTTCGGGAGGCCGGGTTCGGGAACATCCGCGTGTACGGTGATTGCCGCCTGCGCCGGCCCAAGGACGGCGAACAGAGGATATATTTCTGCTGTATGCGGGAGTAATTTTTTTGCGGGGCGGGGTAACCACGCCCCGCTGCACATTATATTAACAGTAAAGGAATTTTCATGCTATGAGCGATAGAATTGTCAGAGCCATCACCTCCGATGGCATGGTCCAGGCGGCTGCCATCAGCAGCCGCGACCTTACCGAGCGCGCCCGGCAGATCCACAAGACCCTGCCCGTGGCCACGGCGGCCCTGGGCCGCACTTTGGCCGGCTGCGCCATGATGGGCAACGCCTTAAAGGGTCAGGGCGCCAGCCTGACCCTTCAGATCAAAGGCACCGGGCCTTTGGGCACGATTTTGGCTGTGTCCGACCCGGCGGGGAATGTCCGGGGTTATGTGACCAATCCTCAGGTGGACCTGCCCCTGCGGCCCGACGGCAAGCTGGACGTGGGCACGGCGGTGGGCGCCGAGGACGGCACCATGACCGTTATCAAGGATCTGAATATGAAGGAGCCGTATGTGGGCACCGTGGACCTGTTGGGCGGCGAGATCGCCGAGGACATCGCCAGCTATTTTGTGGAGTCGGAGCAGATTCCCACAGCCTGCGGGCTGGGAGTGCTCATTGAGCGGGACCAGAGCGTCCGGGCCGCCGGAGGCTATCTTATCCAGCTGATGCCCGGGGCCGACGAGGACACCATCACCAGGGTGGAGGGCGGCGTCCTGGCGGCGGGGAATGTGTCCGCCATCCTGGACAAGGATCCGGATCCGGAGCATCTGCTGAAAACGGTTTTGTCCGACTTTGATGTGAAGATTTTGGAGTCCGATCCGGTGGAGTATAAGTGCTATTGCAGCCGCGAGCGGGTGGAGCGGGCGCTCATTTCCCTGGGCGCGGAGGAGCTGAAAAACATCCTCCGGGAGCAAGGCTCCTGCCAGATGACCTGCCAGTTCTGCGACGCAGTGTACAGGTTTGACGGCCCCGAGCTGCAGAAGCTCATTGATACCATCGATTGATAAGGGTAGACACGCCTGTCAGCGCGCCTTTGCGGCGCTTTTTGTCCTTCTCACCTTGACGGGCGTCAGCCCGCCTGCGGCTCAAAAGCCAAAAATCTCTCGGAAATCCTTCGCTGACAGGTGCGAAGCAGTTTTGTCGCGCAGAAATGTGTCTAGACAAGGAAAGGTCCGCAGGGAATACTTGTCATATTTCCAAGGGAATTGACGCAGTATGGACGCATTTCTGCCCGTCAAAACCGTGTCTGCCCTTGTCAATTGATGGTAGTTTGGAGACAAAAAAATAATTGGCAAAATATGATTTTTGGTGTTGACAACTGGGCATATTTTCGGTATAATAAACCCTGTCGTTACGAGTGGAACGGCTAAACCGGGAGCATAGCTCAGCTGGTTAGAGCACCTGCCTTACAAGCAGGGGGTCACTGGTTCGAGTCCAGTTGTTCCCACCAAAAATAAGGCCAAGTAGTTCAGTTGGTTAGAACGCCAGCCTGTCACGCTGGAGGTCGTGGGTTCGAGCCCCATCTTGGTCGCCATATGCTGCTGTAGCTCAGTAGGTAGAGCGCATCCTTGGTAAGGATGAGGTCGGCGGTTCGAATCCGCCCAGCAGCTCCAAAAAGCATCGAAAACCTCGGTTTTCGGTGCTTTTTTGTTGGAAAAACACACTTTTATGTGTGGGTCAAAATGTGGGTCAACCGCCTGACCCACACCGTGACCCACACGCGGAAATGCTCGGAAAGGGCAAAAGATGAGCGGACGGAAAAGCCGTTATTCTGAAAGGCCTTTTCTTTGTTTCGCCGCGTTCTTGTATTTTGCGGCAGGATATGCTACAGTACCTGCCGTTGATTCTTTCTGCCTCTTACGAGGCTGTGCGAGGTATTTATGAAGCTGTTACGATGGTGTAAGGCCAACGCCATGCCGGTGATTGCGGTGCTGGCCGCGGCGGTGACGGCGGTGTTCGTGCCGCCTGACGCGGCCTATCTTGGCTACTACGATGTGAAAACGCTATCCTGCCTGCTGTGCGTGCTGGCGGTGGTGGGTGCGCTGCGCCGCGTGGGACTGTTTCCTCTGCTGGCGCAGAGGCTGGTGCAGGTGTTCCACACCACCCGCAGCGCGGTGACGGCGCTGGTAGGTATCACGCTGGTGGGCTCCATGCTGCTGACCAACGACACAGCACTGCTGACGTTCCTGCCCCTCAGCTGGTTTGTGCTGGAGCGCACCGGCCAGACGAAATGGACGGCGCTGACGTTCATTCTGCAGAATTGCGCCGCCAACCTGGGCGGTATGCTGACGCCCTTCGGCAATCCCCAGAACCTGTATCTGTTCAACCACTACAACATCCCTAACGGGGAATTCCTGTCCATTATGCTGCCGCCGTTCCTGCTGTCCACGGCGCTGATCCTGCTGTGCTGTCTGTTTCTGCCCCGTGAAGGGCTGACTGTCCCCCGGCAGGAGACACTGCCGGACAAGCGTCGTACTGCGGTATACGGCGTACTGTTCTGCGTGGCGGTGGCTATGGTGCTGCGGGGAATCCCCTACTGGCTGGGACTGCTCGTTATCGTAATGGCTCTGCTGGTGCTGGATCGCCGTGCGCTGCTGGGCGTGGACTGGGGACTGCTGGTGACGTTTGCGGCGTTTTTCACCTTTTCGGGCAACATGGCGCGGATTGAGCCGGTGCGTGAGCTGTTCCGGAAGCTGCTCACCCACGGGGCCATGCCGGTGGCGGCACTGACCAGTCAGGTCATCAGCAACGTACCGGCAGCCATCCTGCTGAGCCGGTTCACCGACGACTATCGAGGACTGCTGGTGGGCGTGAATATCGGCGGCGCGGGGACGCTGGTGGCGTCACTGGCCAGCCTGATCACTTTCCGGGAATACACAAAGCACGTCAAGGGGCAGACGGGGCGGTTCATGGTGCTGTTCTCCGCCATCAGCTTCGGTTTTCTAGGCGTCCTGTTGGTAGCCATGACACTCTGGATGCGGTGAAATGAGTAAACTAGAGCTCCTGCCCCATGAGCAGGAGCTCTAGTTTGTTATTGTGGTGCAGTTTGATCAGCTCACATCACCTGTGCCATGAAGCTGCCCATAGTCTGTGCGGCCTCGTCCTGCTTTTGACGGGTGGCGTGGGTGTAGGTGCGGAGAGTGAACCCCGCATCGTAGTGCCCCAGCATACTGCTGACGGTTTTCACGTCCACGCCGTTTTGTAAAGCCAGCGTGGCAAATGTGTGTCTGAGATCGTGAAAGCGTATATGCGGCAGTCCAGCGTCTTTCAGAATTTTCTTATGCAGGTTCACGATGGAGTCAGGATAGTACATCTCTCCCGTGACGGGCGAAGGGAACATGTACGGATTATTGGGGTGCTTCTTATGCTCGGCGACCAGCAGGTCGACGGCCTCCTGCGGGATACTGACCTTTCTGACCGATGTCTCCGTTTTGGGGCGGGAGAGGGTCAGTTCGCCGTTGGGATTTTTGACATACTGCTTGCTGACGGAGATGGTTCTGTTTGTAATGTCGAGGTCGCTCCACAGGAGGGCGGTCAACTCGCCCTTGCGCAGCCCGCTGACCAGTTCCAGATAGAACATGGGCAGCAGACCCCGTTTTTCTGCGGCATCGAGGTAGGTCTTGATGTGTTCCGGCTGTAGTATCTGCATCTCGAATTTCTGCACCTTCGGCGCGATGCAGTCCTCGGTGGGGTTGCGGAGGATCAGGCGCTCCTTCACGGCACGATTCAGGGCGTTGTGCAGCATCAGGTGCAGGCTGCGGACGGTGGTGCTGCTGAGTCCCGGGTTGCCGTGACCGCTTTTACCTCTGGTGCGGCCGCTCTCCATCAGCTCCTTGTAGAGCTTTTGCAGGTCGTGGGCGGTCAGCTTGGTGAGCTTGATGCTGCCGATGCGGGGGATGGTATACTGCTCGATCATCAGGTGGTAGCGATCCGCCGTGGCCACCCGCACATTGGGCTTGGCATAGATGTCGTACCAGCTCCGCAGCCACCACCGTCAAGGTGGCGGCAGACGGCTATTGACAATATCACAGGGTTGTCTGACGTCGAGCATTGAAAGAACGATGATTTTTTGTTATATTAAAAAAATAAAGGTAAATCTGTGAAAACCCATTGCTGCCAAAAGCCCCGGATAGATGGCATCTATTCCTGCATTCCTTATAATTAAAAATATTTTTATCCATTGGTGTTACCCACGTATTCATTCGTTCACCGGTCTTTAGGAAAGGAGAAATCTATGAAGTTAACGCAGTTGCAGTATTTTATGTGTATTAGTGAATGTGGTAGTTTTACAAAGGCGGCCGAGCAACTGCATATTACTCAGCCGTCTTTATCCAAAGCAATTGCTGAATTGGAAGTAGAAGCAGGAACTACACTGCTGCTGCGGACCAAAAGCGGTGTGCAGTTGACACAAGAAGGCCAAATTGTCTTGGAGCAGGTCAGAAATATTTTACGTGAAACAGACGAACTTAGCGAGATGTTTCGGCAAATGCGGCAAGCATATCACACATTAAAAATTGGAATACCTCCGACTATGGGCTATTGCTTTATTCCGGAGATTATGGGAAGAGTTTCCACTCTAAAAAATGAAGTGCCCATCGAATGGAAAGAAAGCGGCTCAAATAATCTGGAGCAGTTGCTGCGAAGCGGGAAGATTGA
>ENA-UEYI01001593-UEYI01001593.1-human-gut-metagenome-genome-assembly--contig:-NODE-1593-length-18433-cov-3.239976_pt1 | contig 18433 bp, 12 predicted proteins | sample MGYA00242900_ERZ507916 | MGnify/ENA primary metagenome ERZ507916 (study PRJEB26167, sample SAMN06115521) | human gut metagenome | host: Homo sapiens | place: China:Chongqing | collected 2015-09-02...
GAGCTCCCGCACGAGGCGCGGATTCTCGCCGGAGGCTTTCAGCCGGGCGATCTCGCGGCGCACGACGATGCGCTGACGCGACGAGAGGGTCAGCCCGCATGTCAGGCAGTTCACCTCGCAGAACCCGCATTCGATACAACGGTCGATCAGGGGATCGGTCAGCGGCAGGGGCTTGAAATGGGAGAGGTGGCAGCGGGGGTCGTCGTTGAAGATCACCCCGGGATTCAACAATCCCGCAGGGTCGAACAACTCCTTGACGGCCCGCATCACGGCCAAGGCGTCGTCGCCCCACTCGCGGCGGAGGAAGGGCGCCATGTTGCGCCCCGTGCCGTGCTCGGCTTTGAGCGAGCCGGCGTACCTGCCGACGACGAGTGCCGCAACGTCGGGCACGAGCGCCTCGTAGCGCGCCACCTCGGCCGGGGTCGAAAACGACTGGTTGATGATGAAATGGTAGTTGCCTTCGAGGGCATGCCCGTAGATGCAGGCGTCGTCGTAGCCGTGGCGGGCGATCAGCGCCTGCAATTCGGCCGTGGCGCGGGGCAGGTCTTCGATGTGGAAGGCAACGTCCTCGATCAGGCAGGTGGTCCCGGCGGGACGGCTGCCGCCCACCGCCGGGAAGATGCCCGAACGGACGGCCCAATATTTCGCCTGCTCGGCCGGATCGTCCGTAAACCGTGCGGGAACGTAGAGCGCGAACCGCCCCAGCAGTCCCCCGATGCGGGCGACATTGGCGGCCAGCTCCTCCGGCGTGTGGGCCTTGGTCTCGGTCAGCACGGCCGTAAGGCCCTCGCCCGTGGCATCGCCGACCGACGCCAGCGACTTGCTGTCGAGCATCTCGGCGCTGTGCACGATGCGCTCCCCGGCGGCGTCCTGCAACTTGCGCATCTCCACGACGGCGCGGCTCGCCTCGCCGATGTCGCTGAAATAGACCATCGCACTGGCCTTGTGTTCGTATTCGCGCTCGGTGCGCATCGTGACCCCGGCCAGGAACGCCAGCGTCCCTTCGGAGCCGACCATGAGGTGGGCGATGATCTCGAACGGATCGTCGAAGCGCACTAGCGGCAGCAGGTTCAGCCCCATGACGTTCTTGATCGAGTATTTGTGCAGGATGCGCCGGGTCAGGGCCTCGTCGCCGCGAACCCGGTCGCGCAGCGCTTCGACGGCGCGCAGAAACTCCCCGTGGCTCCGGGAAAAGTCCCGGCGGCTCGCCTCGTCGCCCGTGTCGAGCAGCGTGCCGTCGGCCAGCACCAGCCGCGCCGAGAGCAGCATCCGGTCGCTGTTGGCATGCGTGCCGCAGTTCATGCCCGAGGCGTTGTTCATCACGATGCCGCCCGCCATAGCGCTTCGGACCGAAGCCGGGTCGGGCGGAAAGCGGTATCCGAAAGGTTTCAGCACCTCGTTGATCCGCGCACCCACGACGCCGGGTTGGAGCCGCACGGCACGGCCGCCGTCGAGCACCTCGCAACGCTCCCAATGTTTGCCCGCCACCACGAGCACCGAATCGCTGACGGCCTGCCCCGAAAGGCTCGTGCCCGCGGCCCGGAAAGTCAGGGGCACGCCCAGCCGGGCGGCCGCCCGCATGATGCGGACGATCTCCTCCTCGTGGGCGGCACGCACGACGATCTGCGGAACGAGCCGGTAAAATCCCGCGTCGGTGCCCCACGCCAACCGGCGCAGGTAGTCGGTGTAAACCCGCTTGCGGGGGATAAAAGCGCGCACGGCGCGCAGGAATCTGCGGTGTTTCTCAGTCATGGTCTCTGCGATTCGAAAACAGGAGAGGCAGCCGCCTCTCCTGCAAAGATAAAAAAATGAAAGCAATTAGATATTTCGACATGCCCGCCGGTTCGGGAACAATCGCACGAATGAACGGTTTTCCACAACGCCCGCATGTCAGCAAACGCCGTCCGCCTGGGCCAGCAGTCCGTAGAAGGCCGCTTCGCCGATATGCTCCGCGGGTGCGATGCGGGTCAGCCCCGCAACATCGCGCAGTCCGTCGCGCAGGGCCGCTTCCATATAGGCGAACGAACGCGAGATCTGGCCGCCCAGCAGGAGGCATTCGACGCCGTGTTCGACGAGCAGGTCGCGGAGCGCCGCGGCAAGGATGCCCCCGACCGTTGCGAAGGTCTCGCGGGCCCGGGCATCCCCCTCTCCGGCCATGCGGCCCAGATCGGCCACCGTCAGCGCCGGGTCCGTATGGCCCGCAAGCTCGCCGTAGATGCGCAGGAATCCCCGTTTCGAAGCGTAGTCCTCCAAAATGCCGTCGCGGTAGGGAAGGTTGAAGATCACCACCTTCGGACCGCCCGCCGGGTTGCACAGCACCCGTCCGTCACGGCTCAGGGCGAAGCCCAGCCCCGTGCCGAGCGACACGAGCGCCGACGCGCCGTATCCGGCGGCGTTGCCCCGGGCGATCTCCCCGGCCAGCGCGGCGTTCACGTCCTGCATGAAACGGATCTCCGCATCGGCGGGAATGCCGGGCATCGCGTGCAGCACACCGCGCAGATCGACGCCGCAGATGCTGCGGAACTTGTGCGTCATGCGGGAGACGCCGGCCGCATAGTCGAACGGTCCGGGAATGGCGATGCCGATGCCGGCGAGCTCCATGCCCCGCTCCGCGGCGAAGGCCGCGCCCCGGGCCACCGCAGCGGCCAGAGAGCCTTCGATCTCCTCGCGGGAGCCCTCCGAACGAATCGGACAACTGAACTCCGACCCGGACAGAAGCTGCCCGGCGGCGTCCGCCACGGCCGATTTGAGGAACGTTCCCCCGACATCGAGCAGCAGGCGGCAGCTATTCCTTGTCGAACCCATCTTTCAGCATCGTTTTGTGGACGCAGATGGGTTCCGTGCGGAGGTTCTCGATCACGTAACGGCCCATGTCCGCGGGAACCACGACCATATCCATATACTCGGCATCGAAATAGCGTTCGGGCTGTGCGACGGAACGGATGCGGATGCGTTCGCCGTCCACGAGCGTCAGCACGTGGAATTTGCCGCAGGTGTCGTCCTCGATGCGTTTCTCGAATTCGAGGCGGCGCAGCGTGAAGTAGAGCAAATCGTGCTCGCCGACGATCTTCTCGGCCCAGCCGTCGCCCTCGCGCACCGTGCGGGGCTGCTGGACGATGTTATTGCGCACCCAGCTGGTCGTGCGCTCGTAGGCCAGCGTCCGTTCGCCGTGCCACGTGTGGATGGGGCGCGGCTTGCCGTCGAGGTCGGCGCGCAGGTAGTCGTAGAGCTTGTAGGTGTAGGAGCCGATCGTAAGACTGCCGATTTCGAGCACCACCTGGTTGCGGCCCGACGAGTGGATCGTCCCGGCGGGAAGCATCACCTGCAAGCCGGGTTTCGAATCCTCGTAGCTGACATATTTCAGGTAGTCCACGGGCTTGTATTCGGTGTCGGCCAGCTTGATGTCGCGGATGAACTGCTCGGTGTCGGCATCGTCGCGGAAGCCCACGAAGGTCTTGGCGTCCTGTCCGGCCACCACCACGTAGTAGCTCTCGTCCTGACGGCCCAGCTCCCCGAAATTCTTCTGATTGTATTCGGCCCCCGAATGCACCTGGATCGACATGTTTCCGTTGCTGTGGAACGTGTCGTCGTAGTTGAAGCGGATGGGGAAGTAACCGCCGAACTTCTCGACGCACGGACGGCCCATGATGGCCTCGCCCTCCTTCTGCACGAACGAGAAATAGGGGAAGTCGATCTTTTCGTCCCCGGCCTCGACGACGATCGACACCTCCATCGGGATCAGGTCGAAGACCCACGCGCAGTTGCGCATCGAGTCGGGCAGGTTGCGGAGCTTCTTGACGTAGGTGCCGCCCCACACGCCCTCCAAATAGACCGGCTTGCAGCGGAACGGATAGCCGGCCAGCGCCCGGAAGATGTCGGACAACGCCTCCATCGGGATCATGTGGATATGGTCGGGGCTGTCCGAAGCCATGTAGAAATCGAGCAGCTCGCCGCGCAGCAGCTTGCCGCGGTGACGCACGCCCATCTCGAAATCGACGTAGTAGCAGCGGCGGATCACCCGGTTGACCGAAGCGGCCACCCGGTCGCCGAGATTGGCGAACTGGCCGCGGCGGATGCGGAGGATCGCCTCCTTGGGCGTCACGTCGAAATAACATTTGATGTCATAGAGTCCGCGCACCTCCTCGACCAGGCATCCGCTGCCGTAGACGATCAGCACGCGCCCTTCGGCGGCAGGGGCCCGGAGCGCTTCGAGGCGCTGCCTGAACGCCGCGAATTTCGACGCGTCGAACAGATCCTCGTAACCGCGCTCGATCAGGCGACCGAACAGCAGCGACGGGTCCTTCGAAGTGTCCCATTCCAGATTGGGGTTGATCATGTCGGCGATCTCCCGCTCGGATTTGAGCACCTCGGTAAACGCCGCTACGTCCACTCCGATCCCTTTGCCCAGCAACTGCTGCGAGAGCAGGTTGACCATCCGCGTCCAGTCGGCCGTGGCGTAGCCGTCGAACCCGACGACGACGTTTTTGCCGGGCGCGGCTTTCAGGCGGGAAGCGATCTCCCCGGCCAGGGCGGCGGCAGCCTTGGAGGTTCCGGCGACGACCGCCCCGACGGTCTTCTTCGGGAGTGCCGGACGGTTGACGGCGCGGGGGTCGTCATACGGAAAGGGGTTGTACATGAAACTCATAGAAATACGGTTTTATAGGGTTAATTCATAATTTCGTGATATTCGAAGTCCATGATCTCGGCCAACATGCCCAGCTCGCGCAGGTAGTCGCCGTCAACGATGGCGAAATGCTGCGTGGTGCCGATTTTCAGGATCTCTTCGAAGAGCCGCTCGACGGGAACCACCGGGCGGAAGATGCTGTGCGAATAGGTGGCCAGGATGTGATCGCCTTCGAGCGAATCGACCAGCGTGGCGACCAGCTTGTAGCGTCCGTCGCACTCCACCAGCTGCGCCATTGTCTTGCGCCCCGGCGAGATGCGGTACCAGGCGAACGGAGCCCCGGCGTACTTGTAGGAGGTCTTGGCGAAGCGCACGTCGCGGGCGATGACCACGTTCTGCTGCCAGGCGGGGTCGTTGTGGTCGTTGGGACCGGCATGGCCGCCGGCGAAGGTGCCGTAGTCGGACTCGATGTGGAAGGGTTCGAGGAAGTTGACGTTTTTGCCCGAGATCAGCTTCAGCAGGTAGGTGATGAGACCCGCGCCGATGTCGGCCTCGGGAACCAGCACCGAACAGTTGTCGTTGAACCACGGGTGGTAGAACCCGGCGCGCAGGCCCACCAGCTCGAACATGGCCCGGTCGATGTCGTTGAAGACCATCACGTCGATGTCCGACCGCTCGGCCATCTTCTGCAAGCCGATCGAGGCGCGCACCGAGGCTTCGAACTTGTCGCGCGCCACGTCGTCCATCATCTTGTAGCGCGAGGTCAGCTCGCCGCAGTACGCCTGCAACTCCTCGTCGCTCACGGCGTCGATCATCTCGCCATAGGTCGAATAGGGCAGGAAGCGGATTTCGGGGCCCAGCTTGGTGAACAAGTCGTACGGGTCGATGTAGGTGGACCACATGGCCTCGTTGTAGTTGGCCAGCAGCCCCAGGTTCGACTGGCGGAGGATGGCGCGGGCGCGGGCCGCCGAAGCGAAGAGGCGGATCTGCCCGGTGACCTCCTCGCGCGAACCCATCACGACCTTCACGTGCCGGCGTCCCGTGCGGGGCACCGACCCGGAGGCTTCGAGCGATCCGACGAGCGTTCCGGCGCAGAGGTAGTCGATGAAATCGTCCTCGTCCAGCGTGTCCCGAAACGAAACGTGGTCCTTGGCGACGTTGACGAAGAGGATCGGCACCTCGGGCATGTCGCGCAGGAAGCGTATCCACGCGAAGTCCTCGGACCACGAAAGGAACTCGGCGATGACGAAATCGACCTTCTCCATGTAAAAGCGGTCCATAGCCTCCACGGCCTCCTCCTTGTCGTAGACGATCCCGGGGAACACAACGTCGAGGAATTCCATCGTCGCAAGTATCTTTTTCACATCGGCGTCCTTGCGTTCGGCATACGTGCCCCGCCGGAGCCCTTCGCCCAGCGTCTTGAAACGGGGCGACGCGATCAGCAGCAGACCTGCTTTCGCTTTTCTGGTTTTCAGGTTACTATTCATGTCTGATCTTGTTATAGTCCTTCATATAGAAATATTTGGCTCCCAGGAGCATCACCGCGCCGCACACGAGCCACACGACGGCCAGCATCGAGATGCCGAACGACAGCCCCGCGGCCTGCTTCACCATGCCCAGCACCAGCGGAGCCAGCGCGCCGATGGCGAATCCGGTCATGATCATCACGCCCGAGGCCGAGGAGTGATACCGGGGCGGGATAACGTCGTAGAGCACCGTGTAGGTATTGGCGTCGAAGAACGCGCGGGCGAATCCGAAGCCGGCGAACCCGACGTAAATGACCCACAGCGTGACCGAGTTGCCCATCAGGACAATGAACGGCACGGCGGCCAGCAGTCCGAAGCCCTGCATGGCCATACGCCATGCGGGATGCAGGCTTCCGAGCTTGTCCGAAAGGCGTCCGGCCAGCAGCACGCCGACGAAGGCGAACAGGTGGGTGTAGAACATCGAGTGGAAGCCGGCGCCCGCGAGGTCCATGCCGAAATTCTCGTAGAGGTAGGTCGGCATCCACGTGAGATAGCCCGTCAGCACGAAGATCAGCCCGGAGAAGCAGACGGTGAGGATCAGGGCCGTCGGCGTGGTGAAGACCATGCGGAAGCCCTCCGTCAACCGGGGCTTGGGCTCCGCGGCCGACGCGGCGGCGACGGCGGCCGGCTCCTTCTTGTCCTTCAGCCGCACGGCCATGATGACGCCGTGCACGACGCCGACGGCGCCGAAGACGTAAAAGGCGCTGCGCCAGCCCCACAGCTGCCCGACATAGCCCGCAGCGTAGCCGCTGATGATGATGCCGATATAGTAGGCGGTCTGGTGGATCGACATGGCGAAGGCCCGGGTCTTGTCGTGGTACTGCGCCAGCAGCGAATAGTTGGCCGGTCCGAAGAATGCCTCGCCGCCGCCCGTGGCGACGCTGCGCATCAGCACGAGCATCACGAACCCGTTGCAGAGGCCCGTGAACATCGTGGCCACGCTCCAGAACAGGATACTCCCCGTGACGATCCATTTCCGGCTGAAACGGTCGCCCACCAGTCCCCCGATAGGGACCAGCACGGCGTAGAAAAGGTTGAAGACCGTGGCGATGGAGCCGATGGCCACATCGCTCAGGCCCAGGTCCTCGCGGATGAGCGGAAGCACCACGTTGAAGACCTGACGGTCGGCCTGGTTCAGGAGATAGGCGACCCACAGCAGGGCCAGCACCTCCCATTTGTACTTCGGGTTTTTCTTCCCGACGGTTGCGGTTGTCATTGGTTATAGGTTCATTTATGCACTTTCGCCTCGGCAGCGCCCGGTCGAATGCGGCTCTGCGCTCGGCTTAACGAAAAAGCTGGGTCAATAAAGCATATCCTGACGGGTTCCGGCGGCCTTGCGTTCGACGGCTTCGCCGCGGAACGGCACGGCGCTGCGCTCGATCAGCAGCATCGGAGCGTCCCACACCGGGCATCCGGTCAGTTTCATGCGGCCTCCGTCGCGGCTGCCGTGGGGCAGCGGCAGGTCGTAGACGCGGCCCGTGACGGCATCCACGAGCACGGGGTCTTCCAGCGAAAGCCCCTCGACGCTCATCTCGATGCGGTCCCAGGCCAGTTCGTCGCCCGGAATGCGGTCGGAGTACCAGTACATCGCGCCGATCGGCTTGCCGTCGGCATCCGACAGTCCCACGAGGGCGATCTCACGGGCCGTATTGGCCGTGAACGCCAGCCTTCCCGCCGGCTTCACCCCGCTGTGCAGCAGGTTGACCATGTGCTGCATGGCATGATACGACGGCCGTTTGTAGACCACCTGTTTCAGCAGGTTCGTGCGCAGCAGCCCGAACGACTGCAACATATTGGGATACTGATTGTCTGCGATGGCGAAAATCGACGACCGGATGCCCAGCGCGAAATCGTTGGCCAGACGCCGCGCGACCCATTTGGCCTGGCTGTACTCGCTCCACTCGTGGTAGCGCAGCGCGTGGGCCCATTCGAGGACTGCCGGGCAGCCGCTCTCGCCCGAGAAGAGCCGGATGCGCGGATCGTAGGAGGCGACCAATTCGGCCAGCGCCTCGATGCCGGGCGTGGCGTCGTCGGGATTTTCGTAATAGGGATGGAAGCTCACATAGTCGATGAGGTCCAGTTTGCCGCGCTCGCGGACGATGTCCAGCACCCGGCCCGTGAATCCGAGCGGCATGCGCGAAAGGCCGAAACCGATGATGACCGCCTCGGGATCGACCTTGCGGACGGCTTCGGCCGTGCGGATCAGCAGTTCGGCATAGGCCGCGGACTGGTCGGCGCCCCGAAGGTTCGGCTCGTTCCACACCTCCCACTCGCTGACGCGGCCCTTGTAACGGCGCGCCACGGCCGTCACATAGCGTTCCCAGGCCCGCAACGTCTCCTCGTCGGTGAATATGCGCGATCCCAGGCTCTTCTGGGCCCCGTACACCGGATTTCCGTAGGCGAGGCACATCCACGGACGGATGCCCTGTTCGCAGAGTCCGTCAACCGCCTCGTCGAGCCACCCGAATTCGTATTTCCCCTTTTTCTGCTCGCAGCGGGCCCAGCCGCTCTGGATGCGCGCGGCGCCCACGCCCAGCTCGCCCACATACGGCTTGTAAGCCGAAAAATCGGCATATTCGCGGTCGAGGCACTCGCATCCCACCGACCAGCGCGGGTTGGCCAGCTCGCGCGACGAAGCGGCCGACAGCGAACCGATCTGTTCGAGTCCGGGAGAAACCGCCTGCATCTTTTTCCAGGTCAGCGACCAATGCTGTGCCGGGGCGGCCGAGGCGAGCAAAAGACCGGAGAGGCCGAGAAAGAAAGTTTTTTTCATTAAAAAAGTGGTTAGCGTTTTTTTTCATATATTTGTAACACGACAACATAAAAGTTGTGAGGTGTGGTACTTGCTTTGGTTGGTGTTGTGTGGTGTGGTGCAAATATACACAAAAAAACGAACAAACCAACTATTATTTCATTTTTTAATGACAGAACATGCCGGAAACGATTAAAATAGATCATGAAAGCCAAGTCCCGGTTTACAAACAGATCGTGGGGCAGGTGGAGGCACTGGTGCGCAGCGGCGAGTATGCCGTCAAAAAAGCCTACTCCATCCTCCGGAACAAGGGATTCATCGACGCCAGACAGGGCAAGGGATTCTATGTTTCGGCCGCAGGGGTCTCGGAAAAAATGAGCGTCCTCGTGCTGTTCGACAAGCTGAGCAACTACAAGCAGGTGCTTTTCAACTCGTTCGCCGGGGAGATCGGCGACGCGGCCGAGATCACCATCCGGCTCCACAACCAGAACGTCGATCTGCTGGAATACTAAGTCGAGGAGAATCTCGACCTGTTCGACTACTATGTCATCACACCCCACTTCCCGCTCGACGCCGCCTCGCAGAAACGGGTGCTGAAGATACTCACGCGCATTCCCAACCGAAAACTCATTCTGGTCGATCACTGGATGAAGGAGCTGCCGGGCAACTACGGCGCCGTCTATCAGGATTTCGCCAACGACGCCTACGAAGGGCTGGGATACGGGCTCAAGAAACTCAAAACCTGCTCCCGGTTCAACGTCGTGACGCTTCCGTCGAGCCTCTATTACGCCTCGGTGGGCAAAGCCGTGGAGCGGTTCTGCCGCGACAACGGGATCGCCGTGGAGTTCCACACGGAGATCACCCCCGAGATCATCCGCGAAAAGGAAGTCTACCTGATTCTCAACAGCCAGTACGACCTGGGGCTGATCGAACTGGTGCGCCGGGCCCGCGAGCGGAACTACCGCGTGGGCCGCGACATCAGCATCATCTCCTACAACGAGTCGCCGATCAACGAGATCATCCTCAACGGCCTGACGACCATTTCGACCGATTTCCGGCAGATGGGCGTGCTGGTGGCCCGGATGATCCTCGAAAAATCGCTCTCCAAGGTCAAGTGCGACTTCCAGATGATCCGCCGCAACACCTTTTAGGCGTCCCGACGATGAAGAACCGACTCCCCGGCGCCCCGGCACGCGAACGCATCGGCTGGATAGACCTCCTGCGCGTGATCGCCTGCTTTCTGGTGGTCTTCTCCCACAGTTGCGACCCTTTCGTCGCCGTGTTCGACAGCGACCGCGCGACCTTCCTGCAAGGGGCGCTGGCCGGCAGTCTCGTGCGGGCCTGCGTGCCGCTCTTCGTGATGATGTCGGGCGTGCTGCTGCCCGTGCGGACCGATGCCGGAACCTTCTACCGCAAGCGTATCGGCCGCATCCTCGCGGCGCTCGTTTTCTGGTCGCTGGCGCTGCCCGTGCTCTATTTCCTCTACATGCGCTGCGTCGGCACGGCCAGCCCGTCGATCGACCCCGCGCTGTTCACCGGCGAAGCCACGCTCCGCAAGATGTGGACCTTCGTCTTCAACTTCACCTACGACACCACCCCGCTCTGGTATCTCTACATGCTCCTCGGGCTCTATTTCATCCTGCCGATCCTGAGCGCATGGCTCGAACGGGCCTCGCGGCGCGACCTGCGGATCGTGCTCGGCATCTGGGGTGCGACGTTGCTGCTGCCCTATGTGAAGATGCTCGCCCCGGCGCTGGGCTACGCCGGCAATTACGGCAACATGGGCCTCTACGGCGTCTGCGACTGGAACGAATTCGGAACCTTCTACTACGTCTCGGGCTTCGCGGGCTATCTCGTGCTGGCTTTCTACCTCGTGAAATTCCCGCCCGCATGGAGCTGGCGCAAGACGCTGGGCATCTGCATCCCGGCGTTCCTCGTCGGCTACCTCGTCACGGGAGCGGGCTACGTGATGATGCAGCGAGCGTTCCCGGGCAACTACGCCTATCTGGAAATCGTCTGGTATTTCGCCGGCATCAACGTCTTTCTGATGACAGCCCCGGTCTTTATCCTCGTGCAGAAAGCCGCCGCACGGCCCCGCGCATGGCTTTCGCGGCTGGCGGGCGCCACGTTCGGCATCTACCTCTGCCACTTCATCTTCGTGCAGGCCGGCTACGACCTCGTGCAGCGGATTCCGGGACTTCCCGCACTGGCGCGCATCGCGCTGATCGCCTGCGGAGCCTTCGCCGTGAGCTGGGCGGTGGTGCGGCTGATGCAGCGGTGGAGCGTGACGCGCCGGCTGGTGGAGTAATGCGCTACCAGCACTCGGCCTTGTCTTTCAATTCGGGAATCCGGTCTTTCGTGAAGACCGGATTTTTGATGCCCTGCCGCTTCTGGGCCGTGTAGTCGGCCAGCAGCAGGAAGGCCTGACGGCCCAGCAGCACGATCGCCGCCAGATTGCACAGCGTCATCAGCGCCATCGTCACATCGGCCAGGCTCCATGCCAGATCGAGCGTCGCCAAGGCTCCGAACAGCACCATCGCGCCGACCAGCAGCCGGTAGAGCGTCAGCGCCCACGGCCGCGGAGTGATGAAGCGGATGTTGGCTTCGCCGTAGTAATAATTGCCGATGATCGACGAAAAGGCGAACAGGAAGATCGCCACGGCGACGAACCCCCCGCCCGCAGGACCGATCTCGCTCTCCAGAGCCGCCTGCGTCAGCTGAATGCCGTTGAGCGAAGCGTCGGGAACGCCCCCGAACAGGATGATGAAGGCCGTGCAGGTGCAGATGACGAGCGTATCGGTGAAGACCCCGAGGGTCTGGATCAGCCCCTGCTTGACGGGATGCGAGACATGGGCCGTGGCGGCGACGTTCGGGGCCGAACCCATACCGGCCTCGTTGCTGAAAAGTCCCCGCTTGATGCCCTGCATCAACGCCGCGCCGACCGCGCCTCCCAGTGTCTGCTCCCAGCCGAAAGCGTCGGCGACGATCAGTTCCAGCACTTCGGGCAGCCGCCCGAGGTTGAACAGCACGACGCCCAGCGCCAGCACGATGTACCCCAGCGCCATAATCGGGACGATCACGCCGCTGACACGCGCAATGCGCCGTATGCCGCCGAAGATGATGAGCAGCGTCAGCGCCGTGAGCACGACGCCCACCCACACACGATCGGCGCCGAAAGTTCCCTCCCACGCGGCGCAGATCGTGTTGCTCTGCACCGAGTTGAAGGCGAATCCGAAGGTCACGGAGATCAGCACGGCGAACAGCACGCCCATCCACCTCCGCCCGAGGCCGCGTTCCATGTAGTAGGCCGGACCGCCGATGAAAGAGTCCCTGCCGCGGCGTTTGTAAAGCTGTGCGAGGGTCGACTCGACGAAAGCGCTCGCGGCGCCCACAAGGGCGATGACCCACATCCAGAAGACCGCGCCGGGTCCCCCGACGACGATGGCCGTGGCGACGCCCGCGAGATTCCCCGTGCCGACGCGGCTGGCCAGCGACACGGCGAAAGCCTGGAACGACGAGACGTGCCGCTCGCCCTCCGGGCCGCTTCCGGCCGACTCGCCCAGCACGCGCATCATCTCGCCCAGCAGGCGGAACTGCACGCCCCGCGTGCGCAGGGTGAACCACACGGCACACCCCAAGAGCGCCGCGACCAGCACATAGGTCCACAGCACGTCGTTCACGCCGCCGATCCAACGGGAAAGAGTCTCCATCAGCATACTTTACACGATCCGACAGCAAAGTTAATGCTAAAACGCATTTTCCGCCGGACATTCGCCGGAAAGATGCGGCGCGGCACGAAAAAAACGCCCCGCCTGCGCAGGGGCGTCCGTCGTCACCGCGCCCGCAGGGTATACTCCCCGGCCCGCTCCGTAACGGCCTTCTGCAACTCCCCGAGGCCGATTTCCGGCCCGGAGAACTCCACGGCGGCCACCGGAGGGTCCAGCGTCACGACCGCCTTCACGCCGTCGAGGGCGTTCAGCGCATGTTCCACATGCATCCGGCAATGATTGCACGTCATGCCGTCCACGATAAATTCCTTTTTCATCTTTTCTTCGGTTTCAACCGGTTCGTCATGTTCACACTCATCGCCGATCCGCCGGCGTTTCAGCCGCAAGCTGTTGGCCACGACGCTCACGCTGCTCAAGGCCATGGCCGCCCCGCCGATCATCGGGTCGAGCAGAAACCCCCAGAGGGGATAGAGCGCCCCGGCCGCTACGGGAATGGCGACGAGGTTGTAAATGAAGGCCCAGAAGAGGTTCTGGCGAATCGTCCGCACGGTGAGTTGCGACAGCCGGATCATCTCCGGGATTTTCCGGAGGTCCGACGAGAGGATCGTCACCATCGCGGTATCCATCGCAATGTCGCTCCCCTGCCCCATGGCGACGCTCAAATCGGCCTGCGCGAGAGCCGCGCTGTCGTTGATCCCGTCGCCGGCCATGGCCACCGTCCGGCCTTCGGACTGCAACTGCCGGACGAATCCGGCCTTTTCGTGCGGCAGGACGCCCGCCCGGAAACGGGTGATCCCGGCTTTCCGGGCCGTTTCACGCGCCGAACCGGCGTTGTCGCCCGTCAGCATCCAGACCGTGATTCCCAGCGCGTGCAGCCGGGCGACGGCCCCGGCCGACGAGGGCTTCAGCGCAGCGGCAAGGGCGAGCACGGCGTGCGTCCGCTCCTCGTCGGCGAACCAAACCACGGTCTTCGCCTCCTGCACCCACCCTTCGGCCAGCCGTTGCAGGCGGGCGTCGGGCACGATGCCGTGGCGGGACAGCAGCGCGTCGTTCCCGGCATACCAGGTCCGCCCCTCCGCGACGCCCCGGACACCCTGCCCGGGAATGCTTTCGAACCCGGTCACGGGAACGTCCCGCTCCCCGCCGAGCGATTCGACGACGGCCTGCGAAAGCGGATGCCCCGAGCGTTTTTCGAGGCTGAACAGAATCCGCCGCGCCGTCTCCGACCCTTCGGCCCACGCAGCGTCCACGACCGACGGACGGCCTTCGGTGAGCGTTCCGGTCTTGTCCAGCACCACGGTGTCGACCTTCCGGGCCACCTCCAGGCTCGCAGCGTCCTTGACGAGGATGCCCTGTCCGGCGCCCTTGCCGATCCCGACCATGAGGGCCGTGGGCGTCGCCAGACCCAGCGCACAGGGGCACGCGATGATCAGCACGGTCACCAGCGCCAGCAGCCCGCGGGTGAAGCCCTCCTCCGGCGCGAAAAGCATCCACGCCGCGAAGGTCAGCACGGCGAGGACGATGATGGCGGGAACGAAAACGCCGGCGATCCGGTCGACGGTCCGCTGCACGGGGGCCTTGCTGCCCTGCGCATCCCGCACCATGCGGATGATCCGGGCCAGCACCGTGTCCTGCCCCACCCTGTCGGCCCGGAAACGGAACGCACCGTTGCCATTCATCGTTCCGGCGAACACCGCCGCACCCTCCTGTTTGCAGACGGGGAGCGGTTCCCCGCTGAGCATGCTCTCGTCGACATACGACGCGCCTTCGGCCACCGTGCCGTCCACGGCGATGCGTTCGCCGGGATGCACGGCGACCAGATCCCCGGCGCGAAGCTCCGCAACGGGCACGGAGCGTTCGCCCGAAGGGGTGATCACCGTGACGGTTTTCGGTTGCAGGCCCATCAGTTTCGCGATGGCCGTCGTCGTGCTGCGCTTCGCCCGCTCCTCAAGCAGCCGCCCCAGCAGGATGAAGGCGACGATGACGGCCGCCGACTCGAAATAGACGTGCGGCTCGATGCCCCTCGACAGCCAGAATTCCGGGAAAAACAGGTTGAAAAGGCTGAACAGATAGGCGATTCCGGTACTGACGGCAACCAGCGTATCCATGTTGGCCGCCCCGTGGCGGAGCTGTTTCCAGGCGTTGACGAAGAACTCCCGTCCCAGTCCGAAAACGACCGGGGTGGAGAGCGCCCACACGGCGTATTTCACGGCCGGAGCGTCCATGAACAGCATGCCTCCGGCCACGATCGGAAGACAAAGCCCCGCCGCCCAAAGAGTCCGCCGTTTGAGCGCCCGGTAATGCGCCGCACGGACGTGCGCCGCCTCGTCCTCCGCCGGGCCTTCCGCGTCGGTCAGCAGGTCGTAACCGGCCGCCTGCACGGCCCGCTTCAGCACCCCGGGAGAGCACTCGCCCGGACGGTAGGCCACCCGCGCCGTAGCGGAAGCGTAGTTCACATGCGCAGACTCGACGCCCGGCAGGCCGTTGAGCGCCTTATCGACCCGGACTGCGCACGAAGCGCAGCTCATGCCTGCGACCGGGAACGTATTCGTGATGATCTTACTCTTTTCCATGGGAACAAAGGTAAGGTCCCGACACGCTCCGGGTGTTACAGAATTATGGATATGATTTATACCTACACTTCATCCAGCGGTTTCAGGCCGCGTCCTTTCAGCCGGCGGAATTCAGTGGGCGACATCCCGGTCTGGGCGCGGAACTGGGCGCTGAGGTGCGCCACGCTCGAATAACGGAGTTTGTCGGCGATCTCGCTGACGGTCAGGTCGCCGTAGGCCAGCAGTTCCTTGACCCGCTCGATCCGCTGGGCGAGGAAGTATTTCTCGATGCTGATGCCGTTGACCTCCGAAAAGAGCTTGCTCAACGCACTGTAATCACGGTGGCAGCGTTCGCGCAGGTAATCCGACAGGTTGACTTTCGAGGCATCTTCGCTGTAATGCACCAATTCGATCACGGCCGTCCGGATCTGCTCGATGAGGCGCATCCGGCTGTCGTCGATCAGTTCGAACCCGTAGGCTTCGAGCAGTTTGCGGAACGCCTCCCGCCGCTCCCGGCCGGGCTTCTCCTGCACGACGACCGTTCCCAGTCCGACATCGAGGGGCGTGAACCCCGCTTTTTCGAGCAGCCGGGTGACGACCAGAATGCAGCGGTTGCAAACCATGTTTTTGATATGAAAGACGTTCTCCCGTTCCATAACCGCATTCGTTTTATCCGTAAATATAACACAAAAACGATTCCGTCCCGCCGACCGTCTTCCAGCCTTTCAGGTTCCGGCCGTTGAAAAGCATCGGCCACGGGACCTGCGCTCCGACGAAGGTGCAGGGTCCCCAACAGTGCAAGAGTCTCTTTTTCCTATCAGTCGGGCAGTTTTGATCGTACGAATATAGTCTATTTTTTTCGGGTCTTCAGCCTGTTCCCCTGCAAAATTAACCTCTGACCCGCTCCGTATTCCGAAAAAGTTTCGTAACTTCGGCACAGCAAACCCATAGACGAAGCCATGAAACATGCGCACATCCTGCTGCTGCTCCCTTGCGGCATGCTGCCGCCGCTCGCCGGGGCGCAGCGCACGGAGCCGCCCGGCCGGTTCGACATCGCACCGGAATAACCACCCCGAAAACAAGCAAACCAACCAAAAACAACCATGAAGAAAACCGCAATCACCCTCTTTTTCCTGCTTCAGGCCGCGTGTCTGTTTTCGCAGATCCCCCGCCCGGAATATCCCCGCCCGCAGTTCGAGCGGACGGACTGGATCAACCTGAACGGCGAATGGACCTACACGTTCGATTTCGGCGCAAGCGGCCTGGAACGCGGCTACGCCGGCTCGAAGGGATTCGACGGCAAAATCATCGTGCCGTTCGCCCCGGAGAGCAAGCTCTCGGGCGTCGGCCACACGGACTTCATCGGCCGCATCTGGTACCAGCGCACGATCGACATTCCGGCAGACTGGTCGGGACGCAACGTGATGCTCAACTTCGGAGCCGTGTACTACACCTCCGAGGTGTATGTCGACGGCCGCTTCGTCGGCCGCCACTTCGGGGGCAGCACGTCGTTCTCCTACGACATCACCGCATTCGTGAAGCCGGGCGGCAGCCACAGTCTGGTCGTCTTCGCCACGAGCGACCTGCGCAGCGGCAAACAGACTGCCGGCAAACAGTCGCTGCAATACGCCTCGCACAGTTGCGACTACACCCGCACGACAGGCATCTGGCAGACGGTGTGGATGGAGGCCGTGGCTCCCGAAGCCCTCGCACGCGTCCTAATGACGACCGACATCGACCAGCAGCAGCTGATCGTCGCCCCGCAGTTCTTCCGGGAAAGCCCGAACACGCTCCGGGTGACCCTTCGGGACGGCGGCAAGGTCGTCGGCACGCGGCAGGTCCGGGCGTCGAACAGCAGCGTCGTCGTCATCCCGGTCAAAAAGACCCGGCTCTGGTGTCCCGAAGACCCGTTCCTCTACGACCTGACCTACGAGGTGGTCGCCCCCGACGGCCAGGTGCTCGACGCCGTGAAATCCTATGTCGGGATGCGCAAGGTCCACATCGAAGGCAACAAAATCTACCTCAACAACGAACCCTATTACCAGCGGCTGGTGCTCGACCAGGGTTTCTACCCCGACGGTATCTGGACCGCCCCGTCGGACGACGCCCTGCGCCGCGACATCGAGCTGGGACTGGCCGCCGGGTTCAACGGCGCGCGCCTGCATCAGAAGGTTTTCGAGGAACGCTACTATTACTGGGCCGACAGACTCGGCTACATCACCTGGGGCGAAAGCCCCAGCTGGGGAATGGATGCCAACGACGTGGAGACGGCCCGCAACTTCCTCTCCGAATGGGCCGAATGCGTGGTCCGCGACCGGAACCACCCCTCGCTGCTGACGTGGACGCCGATGAACGAGGAGTGGTGGCCCGACAACACGCAGTTCCCGCGCTTCGCCTCCGACGTCTACGACCTGACGGGGCGCCTCGACCCGACGCGCCCCGTCAACACCGTCAGCGGCGGCGCCGTCGTCAGGACCGACATCTGGGCCGTCCACAATTACGAGCAGAACCCGGCCAAACTGAAAGAGAAAATCTTCAGCGACGGCACGTTCTTCCATCCCCGCCTGCGGACGACCCGCGACCAGACGCGCAACATCGGATTCAACGAGGTGAAGGCGACCGCAAACTACGCCTGGCCGCAGTACGATGGCTCGTGCCCCTACCTGGTCGATGAATTCGGCGGCATCAAATGGGTGAAGGACCAGGAGAAGCAGGCCACGGATTCCCAGACCGAATCGTGGGGTTACGGACAGGCGCCCCGTACGCTCGAAGAGTTCTACACGCGGCTCGAAGGCCAGGTAGACGCGCTGCTCTCGCTCTCCGGACAGGTGTGGGGCTATTGCTACACCCAGCTCACGGACGTGGAACAGGAACAGAACGGCATCTATTGCTACGACCGCTCGGCCAAGTTCGACATGGACCGGATCAAGGCCATTTTCAGCAAACGCCCGGAACATCCCGCCCGATAACGCGCCGGACAGCCGCCCGCCCGAATGAAGCGCACCCCGAAAATCCGGAAAAGGATTTCGGGGTGCGCTTTTTATCCGGTTCGTCAACGAACTTATCTGCCGAGGCGCAGACGACCGCTTTCAGCTCGGGCTGTATTTCGAGCGCTTTTGCCACAAGCTCCGGTGACGTCGGCACGAGCCTGCCGGGAAAATCAGGGTACTGTCCCGCTTCTCCCCAGCCGATCTTATGTGCGTCAAAATCGTAGTGGACAACGCCCTCTACCACCGCCGTCCGTGCCAGCG
>ENA-UEYI01001594-UEYI01001594.1-human-gut-metagenome-genome-assembly--contig:-NODE-1594-length-18431-cov-8.391359_pt1 | contig 18431 bp, 16 predicted proteins | sample MGYA00242900_ERZ507916 | MGnify/ENA primary metagenome ERZ507916 (study PRJEB26167, sample SAMN06115521) | human gut metagenome | host: Homo sapiens | place: China:Chongqing | collected 2015-09-02...
AATCAGCACGCCCTTGACTTCCGGCTCATAGCGGCTCCATTTGTCGTACTTGTCGATGAAGTAGCCCAGATCCTTCCGCCACACGGGACCATGAAGGGGGCAGATATACCGGATCTGGTCCAGGATGCCGCCGGCCTTGCCCAGCAGCAGCTGGATGTGGGGGCCGTACTTGCCCACGATGTTGGTGAGGTACCGGCGGGCCTCGTCGATCCAGTCCCGGTCGAAGTTCACCTCGTCGGCAAACAGCTTGCCGTCCAGGGCGATGAAGGACCCAAAGGCGTCGGCGGAGAAGAGGACGCCGTTGGTGGTATCAAAGGTCACCATGGCCTCGGGCCAGTGGACCATGGGAGCTCCCACAAAGGTGACGGTGTGGTCGCCGAAGGAATAGGTGTCGCCCTCCTTGACCTGGATGCACTCGTGACCGTCCACATGGAAGCCGAACTGGCGCATCAGCATGAAGGCCTTCTCCGTGGAGATGATCCGGACCTTGGGATAGCGCAGCAGGATCTCCTCGATGGAGGCGCCGTGGTCCGGCTCCATGTGGTTGATGACCAGATAGTCCAGAGGCGTTCCGTTCAGCAGGTATTCGAGGTTCTCCAGCAGCTGGCGGCAGGCGGACCAGTCCACCGTGTCAAACAGGACGCTCTTTTCGTCCAGCAGCAGATAGGCGTTGTAGCTGACCCCCTTGGGGATGGGGTGGATGTTCTCAAACAGAGCCAGACGGTGGTCATTGGCGCCGACCCAATAGAGATTTTCGGTAACAGTTCTCACACAATGCATGCAGAAATCCTCCTTTACTCACAGATGACAGGCCGTTACGCCTCAATGAACTGGTCCTTGGGCTCCGCGCACTCCGGGCAGACCCAGTCCTCCGGCAGCTTTTCAAACAACGTGCCGGGGGCGATGTCACCGTCCGGGTCGCCCAGCTCGGGGATGTACTCATAGCCGCAGCCGCCGCAGACGTATCGCTTGCCGATGGGCTCCGGCTTGGGGAGACGGGGCCGCTTCATCTTCACCATGGGCGGCGCGGGCTGCTTCTCTCCGCTGTCCAGTGCGGCGGCCAGCAGAGGCAGGATCTCCGCCACATCGCCCACGATGCCGTAGTCGCAGTTTTTGAAGATGGGGGCGTTGCCGTTTTTGTTGATGGCCACGATGGTGGAGGCATCCTTGATACCCTTGAGGTGCTGGGACGCGCCGGAGATGCCGCAGGCGATGTACAGATTGCCGGTAAACTTCTGCCCGGACATACCCACATAGCGGTTCAGCGGCAGATACTTGAGGGTCTCCGCCACGGGGCGGGAGGAGCCGATGGCCGCGCCGGCGGCCTTGGCCAGCGACTCTACCAGTTTCATGTTCTTTTTCTCCCCGATGCCCTTGCCCGCGGAGACCACCCGCTCCGCCTGCGGGATGGGCGTATCCATAGGGATGCCCACGGAGAAGTCGTGACCATCCTTCTTCAGCGCCGCCACAAGGTCGGCCACCTGCTGGGCGGCGTCCCCCTCCCGGAAGATGGTCTTCTTGCGGATGCCGGTGATGGGCGCGGGTTTCTTGGCCGCCGAGCGGCTCTCGCCGCCGGAGCTCTTGCCCAGCCTGCCCACCAGATGAGAGGCGATGACCACCCGCTGGATCTCGTTAGTGCCCTCGTAGATGGTGGTGATCTTGGCGTCGCGGTAGGCCCGCTCCACCTCCATGCCCTTGAGGAAGCCGCTGCCGCCGTGGATCTGCAAGGCGTCGTTGGTGACCTCCAGCGCGATGTCCGAGGCGTACATCTTCGCCATGGCGGACTCCATGCCGTAAGGCGCGTGCTGCTCCTTCAGCTCCGCCGCGGAGTAGATGAGGAACCGGGCGCAGCGCAGCTTGGTGGCCATATCCGCCAGCTTGAAGGCGATGCTCTGCTGGGCCGCGATGGGCTTGCCGAACTGGATGCGCTCCTTGGAATAGCTCAACGCGTGCTCAAACGCGCCCTGGGCGATGCCCAGCGCCTGCGCGGCGATGCCGATGCGTCCGCCGTCCAGCGTGGACATGGCAATCTTGAAGCCCTCGCCCTCCTTGCCCAATAGGTTTTCCTTGGGGACCTTCACGTCGTTGAAGATCAGCTCCGCCGTGGAGGAGGAGCGAATACCCATCTTGTCATAGTGGTCGCCGAACTCAAAGCCCTTCCAGCCCTTCTCCACGATGAAAGCGGAGATGCCCCGGGTGCCGATGTCCGGCGTGGTGACGGCGAAAACCACATAGGTGTCCGCCTTAGGGGCGTTGGTAATGAAGATCTTGCCGCCGTTGAGGAGGTAGTAGTCCCCCTTATCCAGCGCCGTGGTCTCCGTGCCGCCGGCGTCGGATCCGGCGTTGGGCTCCGTGAGGCCGAAGGCGCCGATCTTCTCGCCCTTGGCCAGCGGAACCAGATATTTCTTCTTCTGCTCCTCGGTGCCATAGGCGAAAATGGGCCATGAGCCGAGGGAGACGTGGGCGGAGAGGATTACGCCCGTGCCGCCGTCCACACGGGCCAGCTCCTCCACCGCGATGGCGTAGCTCAGGGCATCAAGACCGGCACCGCCGTACTCCTTGGGGTAGGGAATGCCCATCCAGCCCAGCTTACCCAGCTTCTTGACAGCCTCCTCGGGAAACTCGTTGTTCTGATCCATTAAAAATGCGAGGGGCTTGATCTCCTCCTCCGCAAAACTCCGGATCTTCGCGCGCAGCTCTTCGTGCGCCGCCGTGGTTTGAAACAGCATACGGGTACCTCCTTTTAAAATTTTACAGCTTGCTTGTATCTTGGGGATCGGATCCGCCGGTCAGCAGCCTGCGCAGGCTCACGGCACGGAACGCCTCGTCCTGCTTTTGCTGCAAGGCCGCCAGCTGACAGTGGATGGCGCACCGCCCATGCTTGTCCTGCCAGCGGCATTCATATCCCGGCTCCATGCAGGCGCACAGGATGCCCCGCTCCCCCACGACCCCCATGAGATCGTAGAGGGAGGTCGCGTCCAGATCGCAGGACAGCGCGCAGCCGCCGAGAGCGCCGCGGCTCACCCGCACCAAATTGCCGGCGGAGAGCTTGCGCAGAATCTGGTAGGCAAACTGATTGGGGATCAATTCCGTTTCCGACATCTCGGCCACCGAATGCTTCTCCCCGTCCAGCAGCACCCGCAAAATGCGCAGCGCGTAGTCCGTCTCTTTGGTGATGATCATGCTCCGCATCCTCTTTTCGCTTGCTTGTTATTGCCATCATATCAATCTTGACAATATTTGTCAAGATTATTTTCAAAAAAATTATCGTTTTAACACAGACCGCCCCAGCCCGAGTCAGCTTCGCTTTCCATTCAGTGAAAAGCCATGTTACTTCCAATTATAGAAGCCGAAAAAGCTGTGCCGTGGCAGTCCGCCGAAAGCATAAAAGACTATGACTGAAAACCAGAAAGCGGAAAAATTGGTTGGGGCTCGCAGGGGTCGCCCACCCAAGGCGGATGAGGCGATCCCTGACAAGCCTAAGCCGTCCAACCGAAACAAGCAATAAATGGGGCGTTTTTGTATGTCATAGGGAGGATCTATCGTGGACGAGCTATAATTGATCCGCGGAGGCCGGGAAGAAAATGATCCGCACCCAATAAACAGCTATTCTTTAAGCGTGTTGAAAACTGGAGAGGAAACAAGCCGAATAATTAGGAGTGGGCTAATACTTGTGGTAAAAGATTCTGCGGAAAAAGGCGGGACCGCATATGCGATCGGAAAAGGATTCTCAACGATCATTTGACAGTATTGGCCAACTGCGTGAGAGCGAAAGATTTATGACCGGTAATGGTCGGACAGGGGGGATTTACTCCTCCTCGGCTTTTGACAATCCTGACCGCAGAAGGATGCGCAGAGTTTGGCGTATCTTTTCCATCTGCTCTGGTCCGGCGTCGTTTTCTGCCAGAACCTTCAAGCCGATGAAATTGCCGATACCCATGTTGATGAAGGACCAAAGCATAGGGTCCATTCCTTCGGGCAGGGCGCGGCTTTTGGTCAGTGCAGGCACATATCGCTGGGCGTACTGGTAGTAATATTGCAGGAAAAGATCCCGGTCAATGTACAGGGACTCGAAGATCAAGTTATAGCAGGCGGGATTTTTATAGGCAAAGCCAATGAACTCCATAATGTACTCCACCTGGCGCTCAATGAGATCTCCGGTGATCTTTCCGGCCCGGGAATCCAGATAGTTCTGAAGGCGGAGGGCAAAGCTTTGCATAATATAGACATATATTTGATACTTACTGCGGAAATAAATGTAAAACGCCCCCACGGACAGTCCGGCGCTTTGGGCGATATCCTTGATGGTGGTGCTGCGATACCCTTGCTGACTGAAAAGCTCCTCAGCGGCCTTGACCAATCGATCAAAACTGCGGCGGCCTTCTTCACTTTCTGGGATAACTACTACCAAGTCCAGCTTGCTGTTCATTGGCTATGCTCCTTATCTGTGTAAAGCTGTGTATAGGATAGCGTGTTTTGAGGCTGATGTCAACAAAATAACCTAAAAAAACAAGCAAAATACATAAACTCCAATTCACTTGAATTATTTGTCATATTATGCAATTACTTGACAAAAAATTTGTGTAAAAATTAAAAAATTCACAATGTCGTTAAATTGATATTGACAAAAACGCCATATACAATATATTATAAAGCCACAATAGGTGAACTATAATTCACCACATAAAGAAAAAGGAGGAGCGCACTCATGTTTGCCGCATTTTTGTCTACGGTTTGCGGATCGCTGCTGAGTATATGCGTGACGGCGCTGTCGGCGTTCTCTGTAACCATTATTTTTCGGACATCCACCACGGCCAATTTTGCCCAGGGATCTATCGCAGCCTTTGGCTGCTATGTGGTGGCAGAATGTCTGAACCGGTGGGGGGTCCCGGTTTACCTGGGCGTGCTGCCCGGCATGATCGTGGGTGTCGTTATCGGCCTTTTTATCGACCTGATGGTGTTCCGCAAGGGACGCCATGTGGGAGAGCTGGGAAAACAGATTATCACCATGGGATTTGTGTCCCTGTTCTACGGCGGCATTCCGCTGGTGTTCGGCAATCCTGAGTTCATTCCCTTTGAATCCTTTTATAATACCACCAAGGCCGGTGTGGAGTCTAATGTGGTGCTTCGTGTCTTTGGCGGGGAGATCGTGCTGACAAAACATGCGCTGATCTGTGCCGCTATTACCGCCGTGGTGCTGGCAGCCCTGTTCCTACTGCTGAAATACAGCAAGTGGGGCCTGGGTGTTCGCTGCACAGCCTCCAGTGAGTTTACCGCCGAGCTTATGGGGATCAATACCCATGTCATCACGGCCATCTCCTGGGCACTGGCCTGTGCGTTAGGCGTGCTGGCCGCCGTGATGTATGCCGGCGGCGGCGCCATGATCAGCACCTCTTTTATGGGTACCATCCAGGTCAACGCATTCCTTGCCTGCATTCTGGGGGGATTTGCCACCTTCTACGGCCCCATTGTAGGAGCGGTTCTGATCCCGGTTCTGTCCAACTGTGTGGGCTTTTTGGCGAATTTCCCTGCCTTTTATGACATCAGCCGCTGGCAGATGGTCATTGTGTATGTCCTTCTGCTGGCCATCATCCTCCTCAAGCCCCAGGGCCTGTTTGGGAAGAAAGTGGTAAAGAAGGTGTGATTATGACGGACTTGAATGTTAAAAAGGAATATCTGAATCTGATTTACGCCGATTGCGGCAAGGTGAGCGCTGGAGAAAAGATAAAGAAGCTGTTGGCAGTTCCCGGGACCCAATATTTGATCTTTGGGGTGATATTGGGCGTTTTTCCGTTGCTGGCGCAGCTGGGCGTTCTGACCAGCTCCTTCGTCTTTGCCGTGGGAAACACCATGATTTATGCCATTATGGCCATTGGCTTCTGCCTGCTCATGGGCTACTCCGGTCTGGCTTCCCTGGGTACGGCAGGTTTTGTAGGGATCGGCGCATACATTGCCTACTATTTCATGCAGGTATACGGAGCACCTTTCGGCATCGCCTTTATCGTTACGGTGATGATAAGTCTGTTCAGCGGCGTGCTGGTAGGCTTTATCTCCCTGCGGATCGAGGGAATTTATCTGGCAATCCTGACGCTGGGTCTCTCGGAAATTCTGCGCAACACCTTCATTTCTCTGAAATCCTCTATCAAGCTGGATATGTCCAAGGTCCGGCTCTTCGGTGTAAAGATCGGAGAGGAGCAGGTGTATCTGCTGATCCTGGCGCTGTTTGTCCTGCTGCTGTTCATTACCTCCAACCTTATCCGCAGCCCTATCGGCCGGGCTCTGCTGTCGGTGAAAAACAGCACCTCCGCCGCCCAAGCCATGGGTATTAATCTGATGAAGTACCGTGTACTGGCCTTCGTGATCTCCACGGTGTATGCCGCTATTGCGGGACTTATGTACATGATGCTCCTGCGGAACATGACTACCTCTACCTCCACGCTGCTGAGCATGGCAACCTCCCTGAACATTTTAGGCGCTGTGGTCATCGGCGGAGCCAAGTCTCTATGGGGCACCACTTTCGGGGTGTTCATCATCTACGGACTGCAGTCAACGCTCCTGAGCAAGATCCCCTTCTTCGTGGAGAACCCGGCGTTCATCACCATGATTACGGGTCTGCTCATCATCCTCATCGTAATGTTCTTCCCCGGCGGCATAGCTCAAATGATGGGGAACCTTATGCAAAAGAGAAAAACAGCAAAATTCGCTGCCAATACGCAAAGGAGGGTGGACGGTTATGGCCAGAACTGACAGAGCGTACAGAAAAATGATGCGCAGAAAAACCATGCTCTGCGCCGAAAAGGACTACAGGGACATTCTCCTGCGGGACTGTCAGGAGCAGGCCCGGAAAAAAACGGACGCTTACCGCACTCAGCTTATGCGGGAGCTGTATGCCGCGCATCCCGATTGGATTCCGGCGGAGGAAGCCGGTAAGATCGTGTTCGACAGCCGCATGGCGCAATTCGATGCCGACATGGCATTTGTTCGTAAGCAGGCCTCCACCCGGGCAGCTAAGGCTATCTCGAAGGATCCTGCCTGTGCAGAGCGAGAGGAAGAGAAACTGCAGCAGCTGCAAAAGGAGCATGAGGAGTTTCGAAATCAGTATAGCAGCCGATTACAGCAGGAGATCAGTGCCCAGTTGACGGATATGTCCGGCGACGGGGCAGAGCGGGAAGCGGCTGTTTCCGATATTGAGCGGAAGGTAGACGCATTTCGGGCAGAGCAGGAGAAGGCGGCACAGAAGCAGATGGAAACGATCCGGCAAGCGGAGGATAGCAAGATCCGAAAGCTCTCAGACGCCTTGGAAAAACTGCAGATCGCTCCGGCTGACAGACCGGGGCTGCCGGAGGGCGTGGTGCTGCGAGTGCAGGATCTGTGCATGTATTTCGGTGGTGTCCACGCTGTAGACGGGCTTTCCTTTGATGTGAAAAAGGGCGAAATTTTCGGTCTCATCGGTCCCAACGGTGCAGGTAAAACCACAGTATTCAACTGCATCACCCAGTTTTATAAGCCTACCTCCGGCACACTGCTGTTTGAAAACAAGGCAGGCGAGGTCATCTCCTTGCCGGAGGAAAAGGTACACGATGTGGTACTGCAGGGTATCGTCCGCACCTTTCAAAATGTGGAGGTGATTCGGGAGGTCTCCGTACTGGATAACCTGCTTATTGCGGGGCATCGGCAGTTTACGGCGGGGATTTTGTCTCAGGCTCTACACCTGCCGGCGCTGAAGAAGCAGGAGCGCATTATAAGGGAGAAGGCCCTCCGTGTGCTGGAATTCATGGGCCTTACGGAGTACAGAGATTGGTATGCCGCAGGCCTGCCCTACGGAATCCTGAAGAAAATCGAGATCGCACGCACACTGATGTGCGACCCCCAGCTGATTATATTGGACGAGCCTGCCGCAGGTCTGAACGACACGGAAACTTTGGAGCTGGCGGAGCTGATTCGCCGCATCCGGGATACCATGGGCTGCACCATTTTGCTGGTAGAGCATGACATGGGACTTGTGATGAACATTTGTCAGACCGTATGTGCCATTTCCTTCGGGAAGCTCCTGGCAATCGGGACGCCGGAGGAGATTCAGAAGGATCCGCAGGTACAGAAAGCGTATTTGGGTGAGAGCGATGAGGAGGTGGAGAAGTAATGGCGCTGCTGGAAGTCAGAAACCTCCAGGTCAATTACGGACCCATTCAGGCAGTAAAGGGAATTGATCTGGATGTGGAGAAGGGGACCCTTGTGGCGCTGCTGGGAGCCAACGGCGCAGGAAAGACCACCACACTCCGGGCCATCACCGGTATGGTAAAGGCGTATGGCTCCGTTCATCTGGGTGAGACGGAGATATTGGGCCAGCGAGGATACAAAACCGCCCGTATGGGCGTGAATATGTCTCCGGAGGGCCGGCTGATCTTTGCCGGACTGACCGTGGAGGAAAACCTCAAGGCCGGAGCCTATTGCATCAAAAGTGCCAAGCAGTATCAGAAAAACATGGATCGAGTGCAGGAACTGTTTCCCATTTTGAGGGAGCGGCGGCGCCAGCAGGCGGGAACCCTCTCCGGCGGTGAGCAGCAGATGCTGGCCATTGGCCGGGCGCTGATGGCGGACCCGGAGATTCTGCTGCTGGATGAACCCTCCTTGGGTCTGGCTCCGCTGATCATTCAGGATATTTTTAAGACCCTCCAGGCCATCCGATCCGAGGGGACGACCATCCTCATGGTGGAGCAAAACGCTTTGGCCACGCTGAAAATTGCGGATTACGGCTATGTGCTGGAGCTGGGCAAGATCAGTATGCACGGCCCTGCCAGCCAGCTGGTCCGGGACGAGCGACTTATTGAAGCCTATTTGGGCAATAAAAAATAAACGGCTTACCGCTCTGAAAAGAGCTTGAGCATATAAAACAAAAAAGGAGAATGAACCATGAAAAAGTTTCTTTCCCTGCTACTGGCAGCAGCGATGCTGTGCACCCTTCTGGTGGGCTGCGGCAGCAAGAGCGACGATTCCAACGGCGATTATAAGCCCTTTGTAGAGGTGCAGGGTGTCAGCGACGACACCATCCTTGTGGGCAACACCGCCGCCACCACCGGCGCCTACGCCACCGTGGGCGTACCCTTCAATGCCGGCATGGAGGCTGCCTTCAAGGCCTATAACGATGCCGGCGGCTTCCAGGGCAAGAGCATTGTCCTCAAGCACTATGACGACGGCTTTGATGGTGCGCAGGGCATGACCTACACCAAGCAGCTGGTGGAAACCGATAAGGTGTTCGCCATTGTGGGTCACTTCGGCACCAATACCGTGGGCGCAACCTTGGATTATCTGAAGGAAAAGGGTGTCCCGATGGTCTATGCCGCCACCGGCATTGACGATCTGTATCAGGAAGGCGCCAAGGGCAATGATGCGGTCATCTACTCCGTACAGCCCATTTACAGCGCTGAGGGCCGTGTACTGCTGGCCCGGGCTGTTGCCCCCAAGGCGAACGGCATGGGTCTGGGCGGCACCAAGGTGGGTGTCATTGCCACCACCGATGACGCAGGCGCCGGTCTGTTGGCAGGCGTGAAGCGTGAGAACGAGGACCTGAAGGCCCAGCTGACCGTGCAGGAGGTGGAGACGTCCGCCACCGATTTCTCCGCTGCTGTGAATGTGCTGAAAAACGCCGGGTGTGATGTGGTGATCGCCTGCATGAATCAGAACCCCCTGGCTACGCTGATGAACACCATGCGGGATGTGAACTACAATGTGAATGTAGTCACCTCTTATGTTAACGCTTCTGCCACTACCCTGGGTGCTTTTGTGGACAGTGGTGCCATCACCGACAGCCGTATGGTTTATTGCACCGCCTGGCTGGATGTAACCACCGAGGCAGGTATGGCCGATTATACCACTTTCTATACCGCCATGAGCGCCTGGGAGCTTGCCAACGGCGAGTCCGGCAGTACCTACGCACTGAACTCCTATGCCATGGCCGGATACATTGCCGGCAGCATCTTCGTGCAGGCTTTGCAGGCTGTGGATAAGGCGGGCCTGGAGCTGAACTATGCCAACTTTGCCAAAATCATGGAGGAGACCGAGTTCTCCATCCCCATGGGCGGAACCATCAGCTATGCCGGCGGCGACCGTTTGGGCGTTACCGCTCTGGCACTGAACTGCGTGAGCCTGAGCAAGAATGACGCCGGGGTATATGCCCTGACGCCCGTGAGCCCCATCCTGTCTCTGGCGGATGTGGTGGCTGCCACCAAGTAAGCGACATATTATTGAGGTCAGCGGCCGCCATGCAGGTGCCCGCTGACCGGAAAATGAAAGGATGGTGTCCCTTATGCCTACATTTGAAATGGACGGCAGACACATCTATTTTGAATCCCATGGCCAAGGCAGGCCCCTGGTCCTGCTCAACGGCATCATGATGTCCTGCGTAAGCTGGCAGCCCTTTGTTGAGGCCTTGTCCGCAAACAATCGACTGATCCTGGTGGATTTTCTGGATCAGGGAAAGAGCGAAAAAATGGTGGGCCAGACCTACGACCACGGCATCCAGGTGCAGGTGGTTCGGAGACTGTTGGAGCATTTAAACCTGCAAAGCGCCTGCGTGGCGGGCATTTCCTACGGCAGTGAGGTAGCGCTGGAATTTGCTGTTACCTATCCGGAAATGACCGACCGCCTGATTCTCCTCAACGCCACGGCCGCTACCGGCTGGTGGCTGGGAGATATTGGCCGGGCATGGAATTTGGCTTCCGGCAGCGGTGAAGCGTATTATCACACCGCTATTCCGGTGATCTATTCGCCGGACTTTTATACTAAGCGCCATGCGTGGATGGAAAACCGGAAAAAATTGTTGATCCCGCTGTTTGAAAATCCGGATTTTATCGGCGCCATGCGTCGCCTGACGGACAGCTCCGAAAGCTATGATCTGCGGGACAGACTGGATCAGGTGCGGTGTCCCACTTTGGTGGTGTCCTGCCAAGAGGATTATCTCACCCCCCTGAAGGAGCAGGAGTATTTGGCCGCCCATATAAAGGACTGCCATCATGTGATCCTGCCGAATTGCGGTCATGCCTCCATGTACGAGCAGCCTGCGCTGTTTACCTCGCTTATTGCGGGCTTTGCGGGGCTGCCGCAAGTGAAGTTTGACATCTGAGGAACGAAGCTATGAGTTTATCCTATCATACAATTACAACGCCACGGCTTACCACGGCTTATCTTTCGGCCGGCACACCCGGTAAGCCTCGACTGCTGCTGCTCCACGGCAATGTTTCTTCCGCTGTTTTCTATGAGCATCTGATGGAGCGTTTGGCAGATGATTTTGAAATGCTGGCACCGGACTTCCGCTGCTTTGGCCATTCCTCTGCTCTGCCCATTGACGCCACCCGGGGAATGCGGGATTTTTCCGACGATATTGCCGAGTTTTTGCATGCTGTGGGCTGGGATCGCTTTCATCTTTTCGGCTGGTCCATGGGTGGAGGCGTGGCTATGCAGTATGCCATTGACCACCCCCGGCAGGTGCAGAGCCTGATCCTCCAGGCACCGCTTTCGCCCTTCGGCTTTGGCGGCAGCTACGGGGAGGCGGGCGCTCCGGTGGAGCCTGCGGGACTGGGCAGCGGGGCGGCCTGCACAAACCAAGCCTTGCTGCAGGCTATCCGCACCGGTGACCGCACTCTGCCCGGTCAGGTCATTGACAGTGTGTATGTGGCCGCCGGGTATAAGCTCCCGGAAGCGCAGCGGGAAAAATACATTGACTCTATACTCCTGTGCAAGACGGGAGATGATATGTGCCAGGGCGACAGCGTTCCCTGTACCCAATGGCCATACGCTAAGAGCGGCGGCAAGGGCGTGTCCAACACAATGTCCGTGCAATACTGCAACCTTTCCGCCCTGGCGGATGTACAGCCCCAAATGCCCATTTTGTGGATTCGGGGCGACAAGGATGTGATGGTATCCGATCACAGTGTATGTGATGTGGCGGTATTGGGGCAAATGGGAGTCCTGCCCGGCTATCCCGGAGCGGATCAATTCCCCCCTCAACCCATGGTAGAACAGATGCGGTATGTGCTGGAGCGGTATCGCGCAGTTGGCGGCCGGTACGAGGAGCAGCTGATCTCCGGCAGCGGCCACGGCTGTATGTTGGATCACGAGGATCGGGTGGTGGCTCTGCTGCAGAAATTTATTCTCTGAACACAGGAGGAATACATATGTTATTTGAAAAGACTGCTATTGTTACCGGCGCTGCCAGCGGTATCGGCTATGCGGTGGCTCAGGCGCTGCGTCAAGAGGGCGCGCAGGTCGTCATGGCCGATGTGAACGAGGCTCTGCTCATTGAGTCTGCCCGCGAGCTGGGCGGCGTACCCTTTGTGGGGAACCTGACACGGCGGGAGGATTGCCGCCGCCTGGTGGAGTTTACCGTGGAGCGTTTCGGCGGTGTGGACATTCTGGCCAATGTGGCGGGCGTGCAGCATGTGTGTCCCATTGAGGAGTTCCCGGAGGACCAGTGGGACTTCATCATCAGCCTTATGCTCACAGCACCTTTCCTGCTGACACGGTACTGCTGGCCCTATATGAAGGAAAAGGGCTGGGGACGCATTATCAATATGAGCTCTATCCACGGCTTGGTGGCCTCGGAATTCAAGAGCGCCTATGTGTCCGCCAAGCACGGGCTCGTCGGCTTTACCAAGACGGCAGCCATGGAGGGTGGCCCCCAGGGCATCACCTGCAATGCCATCTGCCCTGCCTATGTTATGACTCCCCTTGTGGAAAAGCAGATCGCAGCGCAGGCTCAGACCCACGGCATCCCCGAGGAAAAGGTCATTTCCGATATCATGCTCTCCAAGGCGGCCATTAAGAAGATGGTCCCGGCGGAGAATATCGGCGCTATTGTGAAGTTTCTTTGCTCCGACGCGGCAGCGTCCATCACCGGCATCGCTTTGCCCATCGACGGCGGCTGGACAGCCAACTGAATCGTTTGATTTCACTCTCTTTTATAGACAAGACCCGGTGCCGAAGCACCGGGTCTTGTCTTGGTATAGAGGGGTAAATCACCAGATATGATTCTTCTCTGCTTCCTCCAGCAGCCAGGCTCGGAAGTCTGGGTGGGCGATTTTCGTGAGCGCCTGCACACGCTCGGCGATAGTCAGACCCCGAAGCCAGGCAATGCCATACTCGGTGACCACATAGTCCACATCATTGCGGGAGGTGGTCACGGCAGCGCCGGGTGTCAGCATGGGGACAATCTTGGAATGGAGCTTGCCGTCCCGATCCGTGTAAGTGGAGTGCATGGCAAGAATAGACTTGCCGCCGGGAGACATTTGTGCGCCCTGAATGGTCTCGGCCTGGCCGCCGGAGCCGGAGAACTGCACCGGGCCCACGGATTCGCTGGCAGCCTGACCAGTTAGATCCATCTCCAGCGTGGCATTGATGGACACGAATTTATTGTTGCGGCCGATGGTGTAGGGGTCATTGGAGTAGGTGCTGGACTTGAAAAGCACCATGGGGTTATCATCCAAAAACTCATACAGGCGGCGGCTGCCCATGGTGAAGGAGCATATACTTACGCCGTCATTAAAGCCCTTTTGGGTGTTGTCCACGGCACCGCACTCAATAAGGTCCACCATGGTTTCGGTGAACATCTCTGTGTGGATGCCCAGATGCTTTTTGGACTTCAGCTCATTGGCAACGGCGTTGGGAATGTTGCCGATGCCCAGCTGGATGGTGGAGCCGTCCTCTACCAGGGAGGCCACATATTTGCCGATGGTGGCATCCACCTCCGTATAGGGGGCGGGGTCTACGCAGAGGATGGGACGGTCAGACTCTACCAGCGCCGTTACCTGAGAGATGTGCACCATGGTGTCACCGAAGGTGCGGGGATAGTTGGGGTTCACCTCCACAAGAAGGACAGCTCCGGCCCGCACCACATCCATTTCGTAGATGGAGCTGATGGAAAGGGACATATAGCCCCGTGCGTCCATGGGAGATACGGTCGTAAGCAGCACCGGGCGGCGGCCTTCATAGCGGATGCGGTCCAGAGTCTTGCGCAGGATGCTGGTGGAGTGCTGAGGTACGGCACTTACCAGACGCTGGGCGTTGGCCTTGCGCAGACCCGCGGTGAAGAACCAGCCGTGGTGTGCCATGACAGCCTTCATTTCCGGGTCGTGGAACACGGGATAATCCACCGAGGGGATGCAGCTCTGCAGAATAACATCTTTTACACCGGTGTCCTTAAGATGCTGCAGCTCACCCATCAGAGCGTCCGGGCAGGAGGCGGCCATGGGCGTGAAAACAAAGTCTCGGCTCTGAATGTTCTCCAGCACCTGCCGGGCGGACATTTTTTTGCGGTTGTATTCTTCCTGATATCTGTTCATAAGCGATCCTTTCCCTGCTTGGCAGAATTTATCGGTTTTTGTCCCTTTTAGAATACCCGGTTTTGCTTCGCCTGTAAAATACCCGTTATTTATTACCTATAACTTGAATTTATGAAGCAAAAAACGGCCTCGATACCGAGACCGTTTTCTGAGCTTATGGTTTGCATAGCTCCAAAAAGAGCTGCATAGGGGTCGATAGAAACCGCTCCTTTCGATACGCCACCGACAGTATCCAGGGGGCGGCAGGGTCCTGCAGATGCAAGCATACGGACTCTGACCGGGGATGCTTGTCCATAAGCGCTTTCGGGAAGAAAGCCACGCCCCGGCCGTCCAGAGCCATCTCATAGAGCAGATCCCACTGGGAGCTTTCAAAGGCCACTTGGGGCGCAAAGCCCGCCTGACGGCACAGGCTCTCCACCACGCCGCTGAACATGAAGTCCTGGGAGATCATCAGTAGAGGCTCATCCCGCAGCCGGGACAGGCTGATCGTTCCGCAGCCGGCCAGCGGGTGATCCCGGGAGACCACCGCCACGATCTCCGACCGCACCACCGGCCGGGTCACATACGCTTCCCGGGATATGGGCTCCAGTACAACACCCAGGTCCAACTGCCCTTCATCCAGAAGGGAGAGGATGCGCCGGGACGGTACCTCCGTGATCTGCAGAACAATATCCGGGTAGGTCGCCTGAAACTGGCTGATGAGGGTGTGATAGTAAATGGAGCCGGAGGTGGGAGGAATTCCGATGTGCAGGGTGTCGGCGGCGCTTTGAATGCGCTGTCGGATCTCCCGGGTTTGGGCGTCTGTAAAAGCCAGCAGCTTTTGCGCGTACTCGTAAAACAAGGCCCCGCTGTCGGTGAGCGCAAAGTCCTTGGCGTTTCGGTCGATGAATTCGGCTTCAAATTCCTGCTCCAGCAGGCGCACGCTTTTGCTCAGTGCGGGCTGGCTGATATGAAGCTGCCGGGCAGCCCGGGTGAAGCTGCGCTGACGCACAATCTCCGCGAAGTATTGCAGCTGGTGTAAAGTCACAGCTCCGCACCTCCTTAGAATATCTATATATGTAGGTATTTATAAGATGATAACATCCGCATCATCGGCGACCTGCTTAATAGCAACCATTTGCAATCGAGACCTCCTTGATCGGCTTCAAAAACTCCTGGGCGTTTGATATACAGACCGTTTAATATCGGGAGGAGGCCAATGTATTCCTCCTCGGGATGCGGGGTGTGGCGGTACTTGGCCATGACCACAAGATACCCAGTGTCCCATTCCTTAACGGCGGTATATCGCTCTAATGAATACGGTGCTTTGAAGCGAATGACCCGATCTCCGTAGGAAAAGATGCTGAAGGCTGCATCGCTTCCCAAAGTGGCAATTTGATTCATGTGATCAAATTTCTTTCACTTTTATTATACCACGGCGAGTATCTTGGCGCAACGATAACCTTTCAGTGAAAAATCATCAAAGGAAGGAGATCCAATGCAATAGACAAGGCATCATGGATACAGTAACAAAAAAATGTAAAGGCGGCTACCGTTTCCGATAGCCGCCTTGAGACCTATTCGCTTTATTATCTTTTGTACTTTTTCTTTCGGCTTACAACCGTTGTGCCGATAACAGCACCGCCGCTGATGAACAGAAGTGCGACCCATAAGTGCGTGCTTTTCATTTTATATCCGACGCATTATGTTAAGATGTGCAGTAGATGTTCCATTTTGCTGTCCCATTCTCTGCTGGAATCGGCGCACTCTTTCAGTTCAGTTTCGATTTCAGCATTTATCGGCAGATTTTTCTTATAGCGGATGGTATGCTCAAGGCTTGCCCAGAAGTCCATAGCGATTGTACGGAGTTGTATCTCCACTGGCACATGGATCTCTTTTTCCGCAAAGAATACCGGCAGCCGGATCGTCAGGTGCAGACTGCGATAGCCATTTGGCTTAGGGTGTGAAATATAATCTTTCTCCGTGATGATTTCAATGTCAGACTGATCTTTTAAGCACTTTGCCAAAAAGAACACATCCTCCTCGAAAGAGCAGATCACCCGCACACCGGCAATATCCATGATATTTGCCTGCATGGTCGGAAAATCCAGAGAAAGTCCGCGCTTCTGCATCTTATTCATAATGCTGGACGGCGACTTCAAGCGGCTTTTCATACTTTCTATCGGATTGCGGTCATGCTGCAATGAAAACTCTTCGTTCAGAATTTCCAACCTGCTTTCAAGTGCTTTCAGAGCGCAGCGGTATTGCAGCATGACTTCCTGATACCTGCGATTTTCACTTAAAAGGCGCTGGCATTGCAGGTCATCCAAGCCTTTATCTGCCGCAACCGTCAAGCCAAATAGATTTTCACTCATAGCTTCTCCATTCCGCAGGGATAGGCGCTCCGCGCTGTCTGCTGCTCTTTTGTTACGACCCGATAAAAGCTGTATCCGCCGGAGAGATGGGCACAGGTAAAACCATACTGCGTCAAAAGCCGGCAGGCCAGATAACTGCGAAGCCCTGTCTGGCAATTCACATAAACAGGCTTACCCTGGTCTAACTCGTCCAAATGCTCCCGCAGATCGTCCAGCGGAATATTGCGGAATCCATTCAAGTGCCCACGCCGATATTCGCCTTCCGTGCGGACGTCCAGCAGCGTCGCACTGCCATCGCAAGGCAAGTCCTCAACCTCATTCCAATGGAACTGCCGCACTTTCTCGCTCTCCAAATCCTCGATCATAAAACCGGCCATGTTTACCGGATCCTTGGCGGAGGAATAGGGCGGCGCATAGGAAAGGTCAAGCTCCGTCAGTTCCAAAGCGGTCATTTTTGCGCGAATGGCCGTTGCCAGTACATCAATGCGCTTGTCCACACCGTCGCCGCCAACGATCTGCGCACCCAGCAGCCGCAAAGTTTCCTTTTCGTACAGCACCTTCATTGTCATAGACCGTGCGCCGGGATAATAGGCAGCGTGGGATGCCGGGAAAAGTACGACTTTGTCATAAGCGATTCCTGCTGTCTGCGCTGCCTTCTCATTGATCCCCGTGGAGGCCACTGTCAAGCCGAACAGCTTCAGAACAGACGAGCCCTGAGAGCCGGTAAAGCGGCTGTTTCCGCCGCAGATATTGTCAGCGGCAATGCGTCCCTGCTTGTTGGCAGGCCCTGCCAGCGAGATCAACGCTTTCTGCCCGGTCACGAAATGGGTGACCTCCACGGCATCGCCCACAGCATAGATGTCCGGCACGGAGGTTTCCATCTGCTCGTTGACAGCGATGCTGCCACGAATACCAAGCCTGAGTCCGGCATCTTTTGCCAGATGCGTATCCGGGGTAACGCCGATGGCCAGCAGCACCATGTCAGAGCGTAGCGGCTCAGTTCCCTCCAGCAGCGTTGCCATCTCACAGCCATCCTGTCGAAAGCCCTCCACCGTCTCGCCCAGCCGCAGCGTCACGCCATGGGCGCGCATCCGGGCGTGGATAAAACTGGCCATGTCCGCGTCCAGCGGGGCCAAAAGCTGCTTGGGCCGCTGGACGATGGTGACGGCGATGCCCATTTCCGCAAGGTTTTCCGCCATTTCCAGACCGATAAAGCCGCCGCCCGCCAAAACAGCGGTTTTCGGCTTCTGATCCTCTACAAAGCGCCGAATGCGGAGGGTGTCCTCCACGGTGCGCAGGGTAAAGACCCGCTCGCTGTCCACGCCGGAGAGGGCGGGAACCGTCGGTTTCGCGCCGGGGGCGAGGATCAGCTTGTCATAGGTCTCCGTATAGAACTTGCCGCTGTCCAGCGTGTGAACGGTGACGGTTTTCCCCTCGGGGTCGATGGCCGTCACCTCCTGCCGCACCCGCACGTCAATGCGGAAACGGTCCCAAAAACTCTCCGGAGTTTGCAGCGTCAGTTCTTCCTGCCCTTTGATCACACCACCCACATAATACGGCAGACCGCAGTTGGCATAGGACACATAGCCGCTGCGCTCGATCATCACGATCTGCGCGTGTTCATCCAGACGGCGGATGCGGGCGGCGGCAGAAGCACCGCCCGCCACACCGCCTACGATCACAACTTTCATCTTGCGCCCTCCACCATTGCGGCGATCTCCGACTTAGGCCGATAGCCCACCGA
>ENA-UEYI01001603-UEYI01001603.1-human-gut-metagenome-genome-assembly--contig:-NODE-1603-length-18336-cov-8.333479_pt1 | contig 18336 bp, 18 predicted proteins | sample MGYA00242900_ERZ507916 | MGnify/ENA primary metagenome ERZ507916 (study PRJEB26167, sample SAMN06115521) | human gut metagenome | host: Homo sapiens | place: China:Chongqing | collected 2015-09-02...
CCCTTGGCGTTAGGCCGGTTCAGCACGGCCAGCGGGTAGCCGCACTCATGGCAGAATATCAAGCCCTTCAGCAGAAAGTCATAGGTGCGGCAACGGGTGTGCCTGCGGCTGCTGACCAGCAGCCCCACCTTGCGGAAGGTTTCCTCGTCAATAAGCGGTGCGTGGGTATGGGGCACCACGATCCAGTTTTCCCGATCCTGATGGAGGCATTTTTTTGATTTATAGCTGATCTTCACCTGCCGCCCCTGCACCATACTGCCGATATAGGTTTCATTGCGCAGCATTTCAGATATGCGCTCGCCGCTCCATAATCCCTCGTAGGGGCCTTTGCACCCTGCAACCCGACCACAGTAGACAGACGGCGCAGCCACGCCTTCCTCATTCAAGGCCGCAGCGATCTTTCGGCAGCTAATGCCCTCCAGCGCCATGGAAAAAATCCGCCGCACCGTGGATGCGGCCTCCTCGTCGATGACGATCCGATTCTTCTCCGTGGGGTGCATTTTGTATCCGTAAACCGGCTTCCCTCCGATAAACTGACCTTTGCGCTGCTTATCCCGTTTGACGGACTTAATTTTTTTTGAAATATCCTTGGCGTACATGTCGTTCATGATAGCCCTGAAGGGCGTAATATCATTGGCGCTGGATTCAACGCCCGTGTCAATCCCGTCCAAAAGCGAGATGTATCGCACACGATGCTCCGGGAAATATCTCTCCATGTAATGGCCGGTCATAATGTAGTCGCGCCCCAGCCGGGAGAGATCTTTGGTGATGACCATGTTAACCTTTTTGGCCTCGATGTCATCGATCATGCGCCGAAAAGCCGGGCGGTCAAAGCTTGTGCCGCTCCAACCGTCGTCGATATAAGTGTCATAGATCTGCAAATGATGCTCTCTCACAAATTCCTCCAGCAGGGACCGCTGATTGGTCACGCTTTGGGACGGCCCCTCGCTTTCGTCCTCCTTGGACAGCCGGATATACAGCGCTGCGCGGTAACTTGCGGGGCTGCTTATTTCCTGAAGCATACATTCTCCCCCAGGTCAGATCCCTGCTCTGCCTCATCCGGCTTTTGTGCCTGCCCATATGGCGGCAGCTCCTTTTTCAGATAGATCCGAAAGGATTCCCTGACCAACTCCTCCAGCGCCGGGCCGGTATCCGAGTAGCTGCAATGAACCAGAATACTTTTATTCTTCATATGCCACCTCCCGAATCCTATGGTATGATCGAGAGATTGTCCACTTGCCCAAAAAAGCATCCGCATGGAGTTCCATGCGGATGCTTTCTGCTGCAGCCTGTTGCTGCACTATTTTGTTTAATTGTCGGCCTTATTCTTCCGCTTGCGGCTCACAAACAAGAACACGATCACGGCCAGGCTGGCCACCATCACGATCACCCACAGGGCCGCATTGAAGGTATCACCCGTGGGAGGCGGGGTGGGATCACTGGGCTCTACTGGAAGCTCGTCGACCTTGAACTGCCAATCCAAATAACCCACGGAAGCCTGGAAATCATTCTCCATGGTGATGGGCACATTCAGCGTCACGTCCAGGTCGATCTTGCCGCCGGAATAGATGGTACCCAGGCAGACCCAATCGGTCAGCTGCGCGGTCTCATGGGCGGGAGCGGCAAACAGCTTAGAGTTACCGTCCAGCTTCACGGTCAGGTTCATCTGAGACAGGAACTCCTCCGAGCCCTCCACCGCGCCCAAAGCGCGCATATAGACCTTGATCTTGACGTTCTTTTCCACTTTGTTGTCAATGGTGACCTTCTGGGTGATGGAGTCACCGGGCATGACATTCTTGAAATCCGTAAACAGGTCGGTGGGAGAATACTCGCTGCCGGGGGCAAAGATGAACTCCCGGGCGCTGCCGTCATAGGTGACCCGCCCGTCAGCAAAAGCGGTGACGGAGAGTGTCAGCAACATAACCGCCATCAGAACGATGCAAGACAGCTTTTTCATTGTCTTTTTCATCCTCCCATCACCTCACTTCCGTTAGCACTTGTGATTATACCGTTCTCCACGGTCACATGCCACATGCTCTGCACCACCGAATCCGGTGCAGACTGAATAGCGGAGGCCACGATCTCTACGGAAAGATGATACCCATCCGGAACAGATGCGTTATTCTGCAGCTTACATTCCTCAATCAGCACTCCTGTGCTGCCCTGGGGACCCACAGGCAGCTGGTAGTAATAGTAGCCGTCATCGCCCTGGATCCATTTGGTATTTTTCGCAAATGTAATGCTGTAATCCGTATCTTTCACCGGAACTTTAGCCGATACCGTCTGATTGGCCGCATCCTGGTTGCTCATCCAGGTGACGTTGATCGCAGCGCGGATAAAGGCGGTGGTATCGCCGGTATTTTGGACAGCCACATTGCTCTTGACATTATTCTTGAATGTCTCCGTCACTTCACAGGTGACCTTAGAGGGGGTGAAGGTATTTTCTTTACTGTCCGTGCGGGTGGAGAGGAACGCCACGGTTCCGCCGACAGCCACACCCAGCACCAGAAGCAGGGAAACCAGCAAGGTGGCCAGGCGCTTCGGACGGCGCAGCTGCTTATGCTCGCTCTGCAGATACTTTCCATCGTATTGTTCATTCTTCATCATGCTGTTCTCCCTCCCTTACTTGTTTTTAGAATCAAAGTGGTTGACGCTGTAGTTGTCGCCGTCGAGCCACTGGGTCTGTGTGCGGTTGTTCTGATACTGCACCGTCAGGCCGCCAGCGCCCACAGTTACCTTTCTCTCCGCGCCGCTCTGAGGCGTGTACCGCCAGGACCAGCCGCTTTCCTCGGTGATGATATAATCGCCCACCGGCAAATCAGTAACCGTTGTTTGTCCATTGCCATGGACGGTGACGGTCAGGTCGATGTCCTTGGTGTTGGGATCAACAGAACTTCCCTTGACATGGAACAGGAAGGTCTGGTTTTCATCGATTTCCTCACAGCCCTGCTTCTGAATGGTCAGCGTCGTCAGTGTCGGGTCGTAGATGAAGACGATCTTATTCTGCTCCGAATTAGCGGTCAGATCCTGCGTGATGCTGAACTGCCGGGGTGCATAGCCGTTGATGGGCACATAATATTCGACCACCGTGGAGAGTTCTGTGGTTTCCGTTTTGGGGCGAAGCAGATCCTTCCCATTCGCATCCCGATAGTACACAGTGTATTGTACAGAAGTCGCCTTGGTGTAGAAGAAGGTGATCTCCTGGTCGATCTGGTTGATGGTCACGCTGGTGCTGGTGTTGGTGGGATAGTACTTATTTTGCATGCCGGGCTCCACCAGTTTCAGCTCCGTACCCATCTTGGCCTTTTCCGTAACGGTCGTGCCGATCATCACGGACTTGGTGCTGTCGTCTGCCACCTTATCTGTCGTTCCTTGCTTATAGTAGTGAACCGTGTAGTTTATAATCTTCGGCTCGGAGAACTTGGGATACAGGTCATAGTCCTTGGTGATGGGCATGGTAAAGGAGAAGGGCTTTTCGGCCTCTCCATCCTTATAGAACCAGCCGATGAACTGATAGCCGTTCATCTCGGGGTCCGCAGGCGCAGTGGCCAAAGTGTACTTCACGATGTTCTCCTGCACACCGTTGTAGCCATCGTAGGTGTAGGGGGTCGTCATGGTTTTGTCCGTAAAGGTTTTCACCGTGAACAGACCGTTGACCCACTTGGCGTACAGGGCGATGTCATGGGAGGGCATTACATGCGCAGACAGGTCAAAGGGCTCTCCGGTACACTCCGGGTTCTGGTACCAGCCCACAAAGATGGCATCCGGCTCAACGGTGTCCGGCTTATTGACAGGTGTATAATCGTATCCGCCGAGAGTAGCCTGATACTTAACATTCTCCGTCTTTTCTGCCTTATTATTGGAGGCAGAGTAGAACTCCAGCTTATAGGTGTTTCTATCATAGTAGAATTTTGCGCCGTTACAACTATTACCTATTTCTGTACTGCGACTCTTATTGATCGTAAAGCCTTCCCATTCGTAATACTCATCAGCTGTAACGGTGAATCTATTGCCGTAGAAAACGATGGTGAATATCTCCTGATAATCGCCGTTCAGATCAGCTGCATAGTAGGTCATGGTATTCTTAGTGCTGCTTGTATTGTAGTTAGCCGTAAGAGTTTTGTTAACCTGCGGCATAATCATCACATTATTTGTATACTTTGAGGTCGTGCTATCAAGCCACCCTTGAAGATTATATCCTGGTCTTGCTTTCTTCGCATTTGTTTCGATAGCATCAAAACGCGCCTTAACGTTTGCCCCCCATCGGTCTTTGATGGTTTCCGTTTCGTTGCCGTTTCGTCCATACTTGAACGTCAGCGTAAACTCAGTTCTGTCGAAGTACACATTCAGCACAGTGCTGCGGTTGGCGTCCACAGTCACAGTCTCACTGGTCTTAAACTTCCACAGCTTGCTGTCCGGCTGGATGTCACGCATGTACTCTTTGGGCGTATCGCTCAAGCCGCACTTCAGTGTACCGCAGTTAGAATCATGCGTATGCTCTGTCTTGCCGCAGCCGTAGCAAGCGTCCGTGTGATGGCCACAAGACATCTTGGATTCGTACTTGTAGAAATAGTCAGTACTATGAAACAATCCTTCATCACATCCAACTCTCGAGCCTATCTGACTCCCCATGTTGACAGTAGGCTTGGCGGAGTACTCGTAATATCCTCCATTTAAATACAAATAGTATTTATCACCGTTTGAGTTATAACCATTATCATTAAAGAAATAGATTTTACCCTCTTCCAAGCCAAGCTTTGTAAAATACTTAACAGCTTCATCACTTGGAGTTACCTGTCCTGCATTTGCACGTAGGCCATAGCAAGTCAGATCATGCGTGTGCCCGCAGGTCAAGCAATCCGCACTATGCGTATGCTCCTCCTTATCGCAGGTCAAATCCCAGCAATCATCGGTATGTACATGGCTGATGAGGGTATTCTCGTCCCAGGTGACCTGGTTGCCCACGTTGCCCCAGGCCTTGGCAGACCCCAAATAGGAGTACTCATTGTCGTTTGCATTCTGGCCCCAAAGTACGATGGTATAGTCGGCCTGGCCCTTTTCGGCCACCCACTGTGCCGTGTAGGTCACATTTTCTGTAATCTCCACATCCCCGTTCAGGGTTTCGGCATCCGTATTAGATACATCTTTCCAGCCCATGAACTTATATCCCACACGGGTGGGAGACGTGATATCCTCTGTATTAAATTTCGTGCCGTACTTGGCATAGATAGGCTCCGGGCCGTTGATACCGCCGTTGACGTCAAAGGTCACGGTGTAATACTCCCGGTCGTAGTAAATATCTACCACCGTTGTGCCGTCGGCCGCAATGGTAGTCTGCGGAATGCCCTTGCAGCGGAAGCCTTTCTTATTATTGGCGACCGCGTTGGTATAGGCATCGATGTCGCCGGTCAGCTCCACAATTTGGGTATCCATGGTATACTGGCTGCCGTCCTCCAGGCTCTGATAGTAGTGCTTCACCGTATACGTTGCCTTGCCGGCCACATAATAGAGCGTAACGGTAATGTCCTCATTCACGGCAGGAAGATCAAAGCCCAAGCTATACTTATTGGACACGGTATTTTTCTCCAGCTTAATCCCATTGCCCAGGCCCACTGCCTGGTCATAAGGAATACTGTAGTTGAACAGATACGGGACCTCTATGGTCTTTTGGAAGGCTGCGCCCTTGGCGATCTGGGCTCTGTAGGGCTGCGCCACCATGGCCGAGTTGGATTTATATACATAGTTCACGGTGACGGTGACGGTATCCCCGTCTGCCGCCTCCGCGATCAGGGCAAGCCCGCCCAGCTGGGCCGAAGAAAAGAGCGTGGCAAGGCAGAGCAGCAGCACAATCCCCTTGGTAAGGCCGCTGCGCAGCTTCATTGCCTGGCGCTTCAGATATTGCAGCATTTCTCATTTCCTCCCTTCTCAGGCTTCAGGCCAGCCGGCGGCCTCCAGGGCAGAGGCGCCGTTGTGCGCGGTCTGCGTGGCGAAGGCGTTCACCTGCAGAATGGCACGGCTCTCCTGGTACATATTGCTCATGGACTCGGCGAAGTGGACCGCAGTGAACAGCGGCTCGGTGGTCTGGCCCGGCTCCAGGGCGGCGTTATAATAGTAATAGCCGTCCTTTTCCGTCCAGCTCTCCGTGTTCAGGTCGCAGGTGACCAGGGAAAGGTCCGCCTCCCCCTCCACGCCCCGGGCCAGCTCAATGGCCTTGTCCAGGGAGACACGCACCCAGGCGGGCTGGCCGCCGGTGTTGGTCACCGTGACGATCTTGGAGACATCGCTGCCGGGCATAACGCCCAGCTGATTCTCAAAGGGCACGGTCTTTTCACCGTCCGGAGTGAGCATCCGCTCCTCCAGGGCGATCTTGATATCGCCGGTGGTGATGGCGTTCCGGGCGGTGCCCTGGGCCGTGAAATAGGCCAGGGTGCCGTAGACCGACAGCGCCGCCAGGATCAGCACCACGGACAGCGCCAGCAGCTTGGTTTTCAGGCTTCTTTTCTTCATAATTACACTCCTCATTCTCCAGTATTGAGGTCATAGGAGAATATCCGGCGCACTGTGCCGGGTACTCTCCTATGGCCTGCACCCCGCAGGGCGCAGGTCGGGTTGGCTTGTGAATCGGCCCATTTGTCATTCCGAGGAGCGGAGCGACGTGGGAATCCATAAATCCAACTCCCCTCGGCGGAATGCCAGGGAAGAATGCGCCATGCAGCGTTTAGGAAACGGATTGCCACACCAGTCTGCGGACTGGCTCGCAATGACAGGCCTTTCGGTGGCCAGGGCCTGCGCCCCGGAGGGCGCAGGTCATATTATGCAGAGCTACAGATATGCGATGGGGTAAATCACCTTACATACCGCAGGTGGTAAACCATGCAGCGATCTCCTCAACGGTCATAGCCTGAACAGCCGTGAAGGAAGGCTTGGCGCCCTGAGCCTGAACAGCCTCAGCGGTAACAGTAATGGGCTGAGTGGCCTCATTGCCGGTAAGGCCGGTGGGCATCACGATCTGATCAAACAGAGCAGGGGTAGCTTCGTTGATCGCAAGAACCTTGGTGTAGTAGAAATAACCATCGGTGTGCAGCACCCAGTTTTCACCAAGCTTGCCGGCAACATAATCGGTACGATAGGTAATATCGCCCTTAGTGTCGAACTGATTCAGATTCGCAACACTAATGCGGACGAAGCAGGGGTTCTTACCGCTGTTGGTGACAGTGGGATCCTTGGCAAGGGGCTCACCGGGGTATACTTCGGGAGCATCCTCTTTGCCGCTGCCTTCCCAGTTGGGCTCAGTCAGGGTAATATCAACATTGCCGACGGTGAAGGTGTTGTCAGCCTTGTCGGTGTCGGTGAAATACGCCACGGTGGCGCCGGCGATGGCCATAACCACCAGCACGGCGGCCAGGCACAGGGATACGATCTTCTTCTTAGTCATTTTTCTTCTTTCCTTTCATTTATGTAATTGAATAAACTGGGGAAACAAAGGGGAGATTAACCCTTGGGAGCGTTGTCCCACGCTTCAGCAGCGGTGAACTCTACGCCATTGCTCTTATACAGCTGGGTAGCATAAGCGGTGTAGACCAGCTCCGGAGCAGTGGTAGGCATATCGGTCTTGGTGAGAGTATCATTTACAGCGATGGTGTTGCCATCCAGCAGGTTCCAGGACTTGGTTGTGTCACCGGCCTTGACTACGCGATACCAGACGTTGCTGGGAATACTCGTGCTGTCGCCCTGGGTCCAGCCGTTGGCTGCAGTCAGGGTAGAGGTGTAGGTCAGATAGGTAGCCGGATTACCTTTCTCCTCAAACTTGACGAACAGGTAGCAATCCACGCTGTCGCCCTTAACGGTCACAACAGGATCCTTGGTGTAGGAGAAGCCGGGAATCATGTCGGCCTTCCAAGCGTCATTCTCGCCATTGCCGTCGGTATCCGTGTTGGGAGTCTCAGTGAGGGTGATATTAATGTCACTGGGAGCGAAGGTGTTTGTCACCACGTCAGACTTTGCGGTCAGCCATGCCAGCGTGCCGCCCACGGCGCAGCACAGCACCAGAACGACAGCCACCAGGGAGACCCATGCTTTCTTCTTCATGTTTTTTCTTCCTTTCCCGAATTGATTTTGGGGTTTATTTTATTTCAACAGGCGCCGGGGTTTCCGGTTTCCCTGTTAAAATCACAGGAGATCAAAGTTGCTTAAAAATGAGCCCAAGCTTCCGCAGCATCCTTGAAGCCGTCCGCCTGGATGGCATAGGCATTCACGTTGATGGTCATGCCGTCGATGGACTTCAGCTGATCGTTGTTGATAGTACCGGGCACAATGATGGAGGTGAACAGAGGCTCCAGCGTTTGAGCAGCGGCAGTGGCATCCACAGTAGTCTTGTACCAGAACTCATAGGTGCGGGTATCGCCTTCCTTGGTGTTGCCCTTATAGATCCAGGTCGCAGCATCATAGCCGCCGAAGATGCTGGTCAGGTCTGCGCCCGTGGGAGCAAAGATGGCATCCAGCGCATTGGCCTTGGTGAAGGTGACGGTCATCTTCACATAGGACGCCACGCTGGGTGTCAGCACCGTGACGGTAGGATCCTTCACATAGGTGTGGCCGGGGAGCAGCTTGTACGCGTTCCGAGTGACACGGGCAACCGGGTTGCCATCCTTATCCACCACCTGAGTGCCATTCTCGTCCACCTTTGCCTCGTCCAGCTTGATGGCAACGTTACCGACAGTGAAGGTGTTCTTGACATCCTTGCTGTCCGTCAAATACGCCATGGTGCCCAGCACGGAAGCCACCACGAGCAACACCGCGCACAGAGACATCAGCAGCGCCTTAGTCTTTGTTTTTGCTTACATCGCTTGACAAGGGCACACAGCCCTTTGTCGTGTGCGATGGATAAGTAAAAGTCAAATTTTCCACTCAATCGAAACGTGTTCGTCGGTTGCGCGGATCTGTGAGATCAGGCCGTCGGCAACCTGCCGCCTGTCCTCGAAGTCAATTTCTTCCCATTGGTTGAGGTAGACCGACAGCCGTTCGATTTGTTCCGGGGACATGGTTTCCGCCGACAGCGCCGCGATCTCTTTTGTCAGGGCTTGGCGGCGTGTGTCCAGCTCCTCGATTTTGCTGTTGGCATAGGACAGCAGCACCGCATTGGCCCCGGTCAGAGTATTCAGCAGCTTTTCAATCTCGTCCTCCACGCGGGCAAGCTCCATGTTCAGCGCGGTCAATTTGGGATTGACCGTTTCCCGCTTTGCCGTCAGCGTCTGGAACTCGGACAGCTTCTTGACCATTTCGCCGTACAGGAACCTTTCAAATTCCCGTGTACGGAGCGTCCCGCAGCCGTCACAGCTTTTACTGTCGGCCCGCTTGGAGCAGCGGAGATACTGAACGCCTGTAGGATTGCCGACGCTCATAAGCGCGTACCCACAGCGGCCACACTTGACCTTTCCGGCAAGCCATGTGTTCTTTGCCTTGCGCCCGCCTTGGAACGTCTTGTTCGCCATGAGCTTCTTCCTGCAGCGCAGCCATGTATCAGACGATACCAGCCCCTCGCTGGGAGCAAGAACAAGTATCTGATCTTTCAGGTGCTTGTTTTTTCTTTCCTGCACATCCCGGCCCTGATAGAGATAGCAGCCGTTTGTCCCGGCAAAATCCGTGGCTTCATTGACTACCACCGTACCCTGACTTTTGAAGAACTCGTACATATCGAGGTCGGCCTGCGCGTAAATGGGATTTCTCAAAAGCTGGGAGATAAAGCCCCGTGTCATTTCCTTGCCGTAGATCAGGATGCCCTCGTCGGCAAAGTAACGGGCGATGTCCCCGAAAGAGGTTGCGGGCTGAGAGTACATTTCAAACATCAGCTTTGCAATATCTGCCGTTTCCGGGTCAGGCTTCATCATTTTTGTGCGGATGCCCTCAATGGTGGTCGGCTCCAGTTGGAAGCCGTAGGGGGCCGCGCCGCTCATGTGAAAACCGTGCTGGCAGCGGGAATAGTAGGCATCGGTCACGCGCTTCTGGATGGTTTCACGTTCAAGCTGGGCGAACACAATGCAGATATTCAGCATGGCCCGCCCCATCGGGGTGGACGTGTCAAACTTCTCCGTGGAAGATACGAACTCAACATTGTATTCCTGAAAAGTTTCCATCATGGTTGCGAAGTCCAGAATGGAACGGCTGATACGATCCAGCTTGTAGACCACTACGCGCTTGATCAGGCCCCGGCGAATATCGGCCATCATTTCTTGGAACTTGGGCCTGTCGGTATTCTTGCCGGAATAGCCCTTGTCGGTGTACTTGCGGAAATTGCCTCCTCTCAATTCATACTTGCAGAACTCGATCTGGCTTTCAATGCTGATACTGTCCTTGCGGTCAACGGACTGTCTGCCATAAATGGCATCTTCACGAATAATCATTTGGTGCTCCTTTCCGTGTAGGAGCTACCAAACCTTACACCTATATTATACCTCTGGCAGCCCCGCATCTCAAGGATGTCCCGCATTAGTGCATCTGCGCCCGTCCCGGCGCATACTTCACAAAGACCTCATACAGACAGCTTTCAATTTCACGCTTGCGCTTATCCCGTGCTCGGGGAGAGAGCATCGGGGTCAGGTTTTCCACGGTGATGGATTTGCCCTGAAAAGACGCGGTTTTGACTTCCTTGTGATAGCCGACTCTTGCCTCCGTCATCTGAAAACCTCCTATAATAATCAGCGGTGTGAATAGATTTGATGGTTTCCCGTTGTCCGTGGGGAAACGTGAAAGGACGGCACAAAAGCGCCGTCCTTTGACCTTGCCCCACCTCTGGCCACGATGACCAGAAGCAGCGGGACAGTTGTTTTCCGTTTCAATCCACAAAAGAGGGAGCCGCCGCGCCGGAATGGTTTGGGCTGTCATAAGACAGAAAGACCCGGTTGGACGGCTCCCTGTATGATTGTTGTGTGCCGTATTTGCCACGCATCCCCGGCACGGGGAGTATTCCAGACCGCCGATGGCTTCGGCTGCATAGCCCCACAGCACCGCTGCCCGTGGAGGGCTGGCGCATACCGCAGGGACTCCCCCTCAAGTCTGTGGGAGGGCGTGAGCAAGTTTCATTATCCTCCGCGCTGTCCTCGCGCCCGGTTTGCCAGCACCGGGTCAAAGGCTGCGTTGATCGCTCGGCCAGCTTGTCCATCACCTCCTGAACTGGCTGTCGTGGCGGCGCACCTTACGTCGCTATCACGCGGATTTCGTATCGGGAATACTGTCTATTCAGTTTTCAAGGCGAGGAAGAAAACTCCTCTCACCTATCAGGAGGTTTCGGGGGCAAATGTACTCCCTCTTACAGAGATTTTTTCAAAATATTTTTCATAGCGGCCAGCCCGCGCTCAATGGAGCAGCAGATGCGGCTCCGGCCAACGCCCTCGGCTGCCGCGATCTCGGCCTTGCTCATGCCGAGAAGATAGTGCTGGTACACACGCCGGGCCTGCGTGGGCGGGAGCTGGGTCAGCGCGTCATAGAGGGCAAACGTGGTTTCCCGCGCCTCAATGTACTCGTCCGGGGTCATGGGCTGGCGGAGCACGTCGGCCTCAAAGCCGGGATCGGTGTCCAGCGAGCACTCGCCATTTCTGCGCTTCTGCCGCTTGTAGCTGTCGCACAGGCGGCCTCCCATCGAGAGGGCGGCGGCGATCTCGTCCGAAACTTCCAGCATCACATTTTCGGTCATATAGGGGTAATACCGTTTCAGGTTGATAGTCGTCATAATTGTCCTCCATTTCAAAATTGTTGGTTGGAGCAGATTGAAATGGAGAACAGGCGGCCCCCGGCACCTTGGAGCCTCTGGCCACCGTGACCAGAAGCGAGGGGGAGGATATATAAAAGCGCCCGCACAGCATAAAGCCATACGAGCGCATGAAAATACGTTTTCCTTAATATACTGCCATATTTCGCATCCATAGCCGGAATAACCCGGAGGGGGAGCTACGCTTTTTTTAACTGATGCAGATCATGGGTACTGTGAAAAGCAAAAATGAACACGGCGACATCCTCCTATATGCCGCCATGCCGTCTGTTAATATGGTGGCAGATTTGATCTCAAATCAAACCTACCACCGCAAAGTGTAAGTAAGATAAAGCCAATATGGAGTGTATATGAAATGGCCGGTTCTCGCTGAGAGAACCGGCCCAAGTGAGAAACTTATTATTCGGTGGAACCATTGTTGAGCAAATCGTCCGCTTCTTCCTGTGATATATTTCCCGATGAAACTTGCTGCTCCAAGTATTCCTGCACAGCTTTAGTAGCAGCGTCTGCAGTATCAAAATGGCCCAAATCAACTGTAGAACCGTCAGGTAAAGTAATGATTGTCGATCCGGGGGCAGACGCTGGTTCAGCGTTCCATGTTTCAGGATCAAATGCGCCAGAAATGATACCACCGTTGGACAATTCCATAGATTTAGTAAAGTGATACCCCTCTTTCATAAGCGCAAGCTGATCCTGCCAGCCTTCATACAGACTATCTACATCTTCCTGTGTCCATTCGCGACACACATAGCTGCCGTTGTCATCTTTGTAATAGAAGGATTTGTCCTTATTATCCGCCAGCTTTTGAATTTGGTCACGCTGTTGCTTCATCCAATCTTCAAATTCATCGATTTCCCAATACTCCAGTTGGGTATCGGATGGGCCTCCTGGCAAGCAGTTTTCATCGGCTACCGCATCTGATGTATCCTGGCCGATGTTCGTTGAAACAGGTTGGTTCTTTCCCGAATTACTCGGTATCTCTTGTGTGGAAGTGGCGTTTGCAGTACACGCAGCCAAGATCAAGCAGCTAAACAAGGCAAGTGAGATGGCTATAAACGTTTTTTTCATAATATGACCTCCATAGTGATTATTACACATACCCTTCTGTGCAATGATAATCTACCATCTGTGTATGGAGCATATATGAAACCAATATGGAAGTATATTTTATTTTCACATAGCATAGGGATGGCATCAAGATCATCAAAAAGTAATGGTAAACCGCATTCCCAATGGTTTTTGTATGGGTTCCAATGAGTAGGAAAGTTTCAAAGAATCTAAAATCGAGGCCACTATGTATAACCCAAGACCATTACCGCCATCATTCTGGTTGCGGGCATAGTCGGGGCGATAAAATGGTTCAAATATATGTTTTAGATGCTCTGCTGAAATTGGCTCACATTCATTTTCGACTATCAATTTACGGCCATCAATGCGGACAAAAATAGAGTGACCAGGCAAGGTATAAGCAACAGCATTGGAGAGAATATTTGAAAATGCTCTTGCAAATGTTTTTGGGGGCAAGGTAATTGTAAAGGTTTCAGGGAAAGCCTCTTGAAAGGAAATTCCATTTGCCTGAGCAATCAAGCGATATTGTTTACACAACTCTGATAAATAGCAGTCTACGGCTAATGCTTGTGGTTCCTCCGCCGCCGTTGTGCCAAGTTTGGATGCGTCCAATACCTCTGAAATCATTTTACTGAGTTGTTCTGTTCGTTCTTTGCACAGTGGCAGATATTCTTCATAATCGCTGTATTTACCAACCTTTAAGATCATATTTTCCAACATGGCATTCAATGCTGTAACCGGAGTTTTTAGCTCATGGGATGCCGAACGCAGAAAGTCAATTTTTTGCTTTTCGGCTTCACTAACCTTATCTTTTTCCTCTTGCAGATGTTCAATCGTGCTCAATAAATTTTGATATAGTTGGTTGATTTGATTGGCTAATATTCCAATCTCGTCATTGGTTGCAGTCTTACACGCTGCTTTGCGATCCAAAACAGCCATGTGATTTGTTGCATCTAAAATACCCTTGATGGGATTTGTTATTGCTTTTGAAAAAAAGTAGGCACATAAAAGTGAAACTACAATACAAATTGCTATGGTATAGGGTAATGAGCGCAATATTGTGTGGGCTATTTCTGTATTTCTCGGAATGGCAGCAGTCCTAATTGCTGATGACATCCCATCGACATAAGTTCCCTCTGATAGGACTGAATTTTCTCCCATCATCGGGGCGAGAAGATAAATCGTTCCGCTGGCAAGCATTGTTATGAGCAATAATAGCGCCAAGGTATAAATAAATATTTTGGGAAAGAGCTTTAACTTTTTCATGTTTCTACCTCAAATTTGTACCCGATCCCTTTCACCGTAACAATACAATCAAGGCGAAGTTTTTTACGCAAGTTCTTAATATATGTATCAATGGTACGATCAATAATAGAGTAATCGGCTCCCCATAGGTTATCCAGCATTTGAGATCGAGTAAGCACTAAACCTTTGTGTTCAACCAAGAGCTTTAGCAAATCAATTTCTTTTGGGGTAATGTCAATTTTCCCCTCGGGGCCTTTAGCTGTGTATCCAGAAAAATCAACTGTTACATCCCCAAAAGTCATAATATCAGGTGAAACCGTTTGCCCGCTTCGCCGTAGGAGGGCAGTAACTCGCCGTCCGAGAAGAACCATTGAAAAAGGTTTTGTAATGTAGTCATCAGCCTGTTCATCGAAACTTGTAACTTGAGTATATTCATCACCGATTGCGGTGAGCATGAGGATTGGCACAGAACTTTTTGCTCTAATCGTATGTAATACAGCCAGCCCCGTCTTTTTAGGAATCATAATGTCCAAAATGATCAGATCAATATTATTGCGCTCAAAAAGTTGTAATGCTTCATCACCATCATAAGCCGAAAGCATCCGATAGCCAAAAGATTTTAGATATTCAGCAACAGCATCGTTCGTTTGCCTATCATCTTCTACAATCATTATTGTTGCCATAAAAGCACCTCCTTGTGTAGTCTACTCGCAGTTTGTGGAGTGTATATGAAATTACCCAAAAACATTATATCTCCATTATCTGTGTCAATCAATGTTGCGTAGTGAAATTAAATACTACTTATCATAAAATTGTATTTCGTTCTCATATACAAACCTGAAATGTAGAATAATATAGGGTGATATGAGAATGTACCAAGATGAAAGATGGCTCGACTTCCACGCATTAGGCCGGGAGATCAAGCGCAAAAGAGAGGCAAAAGGCTGGACACAGGAATACCTCGCGCAGCTCGTTGACCGCACACCTCGTTCTATTATGTATTTTGAAAATCGTGGTCAGCATCCGAGCCTAAATACCTTTTACCAAATGGTAACGATGTTCGGTATCTCCGTGGACGAATACTTTTATCCCGATATGGGAGCCGATGAAGCCGCAAAGAAGCGGATCGGTATTCTGCTTAATTCTCTCAGTGAGAACGAACTACGGCTTGTCGAGGGGATTATCAACGCAATCATAGAAAACCGCGGAACGGAGGGAGCGTAAGAAACGGTGCTGCCTCCGTTTTTCGTAGGGCCTACGGGGAGCGCGGTAGCGGCAAGCAAGGCAAGTGTATTGACACTTGCAATTTCCGCGCTGCGGAAATGCTTGTTGGGGTGCCCCCAAACCCGCTGGACTTCTGGCCATCGTGACCAGAAGAAATGTTGTCTGCGTCGCCGTCCCTAACGGGCCTGCTCCTTATTGCGCTGGTTGTCCGTCAGCCCGCGCAGGTGATCCACGCTGCCCTTAACCGCCACCAGCTCCCGCATATCCTGCTGGGCCTTGCGGTATTCCAAATAAAGAGCCTTTTTCCGCGCTGCCAGTTGGCGGCGTTTTTCTTTTAGTACGTCCATTTTGGGGAGCTTCTCGCCACCCAGCAACTCGGCCATTGTCGCCTTGGCCGCCCGATAGTCGGCCAGTTCCGCCTCATGCTCGGCAAGATATTTCCGGCTGTACTTGGCGGCCTTGTACCCATCGAACGCGGGGCGGGTCTTGGCGTACTGCACCACGGCGGCCATCAGATCGGACACATGGGAAAGCTCCGCCTCGGTCTGCTGAATGTCCCCGGCCAACGTGTGAAAATGTTCCGTGGCAGCGTCGGTTTTTGCGGTCAGATCGTCATATTCAAAGAGCTGGTGCTCTTTCAGATATTGCAGCGCAGCCGCCATCTGTTTAAGGTTATACACCTTGGCCCAGCGTTCATAAGCAGGGCCTTTGCCCTGACGCATCCGCTCCTGAATGTCGATCAGCAGATTGACACGGCGGGGCGTGGGCGCTCTCCGCACCGGGGCCGTTCGTGTGGGAGCCTTGCCGTCAATGACGGCCTGCACGTCCTCGGGGCCGTAGCCGTCCCCCAGCGTGGCCGCCCGGAAACGGGCCGCCCGCTGTTGTCCTGGCACAAGGAATGAGATCACGCCGCCGCGCCCGCGCTTAACCTGTATGCCTGCCGTTTCCATGCGCCGGAGAAAATCTGCGAAGTCCTCGGGGCGCTCCGTCAGGGCCGCGTCAATGGCAAAGCGGATCTGTTCTTTCTGTGAGAGCTTTTGATTTTCGCCCAGCCATTGTGCCGTAGTGGTCGAGATGTTCTTCGTAGAGATTGAGGAAAACCGCGTATTTCGGCGAAACGGTCATGTATTCAAGCTGGTGGCAGCTAAGCTCACAGACCACGATCGTCTCATCGCTCATATCCTCGGCGATGTCAAAAACCGGAATACCGATGTTGCCTGCGATTCGGCAGTCCTTGCCCGATTCTCTGAGAATGTGGTAGGTGAGGGAAGTGACAGTGCTCTTTCCCTTTGTACCTGTTATCCCGATCGTCTGCTCGCGGAAAACCGTGAAGAAGATCTGAGTTTCTGAGGTTATTTCGCATTTATGTTCGGCAGGAGATTTTTCAAGCACGATACCGGGACTTTTGAAGACAATGTCAAATTCGTCCAGACAATTCTGATAGTCCTTGCCGCAGATGAGCTGTACATCATCGGGAAGCGAATTCTTCTCCCTGTTGATGTTGTTGAGGTCGGCAATGGCAATGCTGCTTGGTGAGCAGTATTTTTTCAGAATACGGTAAGTGGACTTTCCCTCCCTGCCGAATCCAAGGATACAGACGGATCTTCCACTTGTATAGCGATCTATATAGTCAGTAAAATTACTCAAAGCAAATGCCTCATTTCATTTTTTAGGATTGTTTTGAACTCGTCGGGCAGGAGATTCTGCTCGTTGTAGGAATTGCAGCAGGCCTCATTCAGCGCGTCAATATCCTGCGGCTTGTAGAGCCCGAGGTCAATGAACTTTTCAAACATCAGCGGGAGTTTCTGTCCCTCCGCCATAAGTCTGCGTATTGCAAGCGAGACTGCGAGCCGAACCTCATCAATACTGCCCACACATTCAAAAGGCTTGTGGTCGGACATACCTGCCAACTCCACAAAGTAGTCCGTCATCTTTTCGTCATTGAGCATATCCCTGCCGAAAATTCCGCAAAGCTCGTCAAGGCTGAGGAACGGCGAGAGGATCAGGCAGACAAAAAGGCACTTCGGGCATTCTCCGCACCATATATCAGGCGAAACCTTGCTGCCGAGGTTGCAGCTTCGGAAAATCGGAAGATATTTTTTGTGCGCGACGAACATTTTCGCGATCTGGAATTCCGCAAGCGGACGCAGAAAACTGAAATAATAAATGCCCGTGCGGAGGTATTTCTTCTCGTATTCGTGGAAATCAGCCTCAAACTCAAAGCTCTTTGAGTACTGGTGATTGACCTCCTGACCCGCAACGGTGCTCTCATTTGCACTTGCCTCATTTGAAAGCACAATGTACTTTGATCCGTACAGATAGGCTGTGATCTCGGCAGAAAACGCAACGATTGACGAAAACGGCGTGTGTCCGTTGAGGTAGCCTGCCTTATTGAGATCTATCAGCGAACGGTCAAATCTGCGTGAAGCCGTGATAAGTGCGCTTTCGTCAAGACCTGCGGTTGTTACGGTCGCGGTTATGGAGCAGCGCTTGTTTATCGCATAACAGCGGCATTTCATGCCTGCACTTGTAAGAGTTTCGAGGGTAAGGGCGGAGTCCTTTCCACCGCCGACAGGAACGAGACAGCCTGTCGGTTCGGGACGTTTTGCCGCGGAAACGCTGAGGAACTTGCCTGTAGGAATGACGTTCACGAAACTATCTTTGTCAGCGGAGATACCGTTGACGTAAAAAAACTCGCCAAGTCCTGCAAACCACAGCTTTTTCCACCATTTTATCTGCTCATCGGAAAGCTCGCCGCACTCCACGCGCATTTCGGGGGAGCAGGCAGCCTTCCAGTAGCTTATTGTTTCAGCCATACCGAGCGAAAATGCGAGACGCTCAAAGGTGAGGTCGTCCCTGACGCTTATATCGGCAGGTTTCGGGAAAACCCACGAGGGGGTGAACTCTGCAAGTCCGTCAATTGAAAAGCTGTATGAAATTTCAACGCTGTTTTCGGTTTCGTTGATGTTATAGGACTTGTAGGTGAAAACCGGATTTTCCGCTCTGAATTTGTCAAATTTATTCATTATGTCCGC
>ENA-UEYI01001604-UEYI01001604.1-human-gut-metagenome-genome-assembly--contig:-NODE-1604-length-18325-cov-8.334448_pt1 | contig 18325 bp, 10 predicted proteins | sample MGYA00242900_ERZ507916 | MGnify/ENA primary metagenome ERZ507916 (study PRJEB26167, sample SAMN06115521) | human gut metagenome | host: Homo sapiens | place: China:Chongqing | collected 2015-09-02...
CGGAAATGCGTAGCCGCCAACTGTGCCTTCTCTACATTATTTCCATCGGCCTTGTTGATAATGATACCATCGGCCATCTCCATGATACCGCGCTTGATGCCCTGCAACTCATCGCCCGTACCGGCCAGCTGAATCAGCAGGAAGAAGTCTACCATGGAATGCACGGCAGTTTCACTCTGGCCTACTCCCACAGTTTCGACAAAGATTTTATCAAATCCGGCAGCTTCACACAAGATGATGGTTTCACGGGTCTTACGGGCCACACCGCCCAATGAGCCCGCCGAAGGACTGGGACGGATAAAGGATTTAGGATGTACCGACAATTTTTCCATTCGGGTCTTGTCACCCAAAATACTTCCTTTGGAACGTTCACTGCTGGGGTCTATGGCTAACACGGCCAACTTTCCTCCTTTTTCTTCGAGCACATGCAGTCCGAATACATCAATCGACGTACTTTTTCCGGCACCGGGCACTCCGCTGATACCGATACGGATAGAATTACCCGAATAAGGAAGGCATTTTTCAATGACCTCCTGTGCCAGCACCTGATGTTCCGGCTTGACACTTTCTACCAGCGTGACCGCCTGGCTCAGCATGGTCACATCGCCTTTCACAATACCTTCCACATACTCGGCAGCAGAATACTGACGACGTTTGGGTTTCTTTCTCAGATTCAGATAAGGATTAACAATGGAGGGTTGTTCCACTCCCTGGTTCACAGTTAACCCCTTATAAGCTTCGTTGTTTTCGGGGTGTTCCATAAAAGTTTTTATTTTTCGGACGATTTCAGCCGGGCTTTCACACGGATGGTAATCATCGGTTGGTTAGGATCATCGGTAATCATCAGGACACGGGGTGTACCTTTCACACGGTGAAGATTCTGTGCCAACACAGTAATCTTCATCTTAGTCGATTCACCCGGTTTCAGCACTCTCTTTTTCAGTTTCACGGCCAAAGCCATGCTGAATACCTGCATATCCTGAATATTCAGGTCAGAGCGACCTGTATTTGAAATGACAATCGTCTGCGACTTCTTTTGGTTGGGTTTCAAATCCACAAATTCCAGTTCCTTAGCCGACAACGTGATCTGAGGAGGATTGTTTTTCTGCTGTTCGGTCAACTTGGAGAAGTCAGGCAACAGAGCCACAGATACAGGTATTTCATTCTCACTGCCGACTTTATCACCTGGGAAGCGGGACAGATAGACAGAAGCACGTGTAATACCTAATTTCGGCAATTTCTCAGAATCCAGTGTTACCAGAATCTTTCCGGTCTTTCCACGTCCCAGTTTTTCAGGTTCCGCTTTTGCCTCCAGATAAGGAGGAAGATGCATCAGCACAGGTGAATAAGCCTTGTTGGAAGTATTGGCCACCAACAATTCAATGACCGGGCGGTCTCCCTTATTGACGGATTTAAAATCAAGTTCATCCTGTGTCAACCGGATGGCACCGATAGCATAAGGATGCGTAAAGGAATAGTTCTTGGCATCGGCTGTCACCTCTCCGTTAAAGTCCAGGTAAATAGGCAGAGAAGCTGCATTGCAATACACACCCACATCTTTATAGAAATGCCCGATAGCTTCTGCATCGAACACTACCGTAATCTTTCCTTTTCCTCCGGCAGGTACAGGTTCTTCTGTCCATTGTGCCTTGGCACATCCACAGGAAGTCGTCACATTGGATATAACCAGCGGCTTGTCTCCCGTATTGGTAAACTGATAAGTCACGGTTGCCGGAGTGCGCCACAACACGTAGCCCAAGTCCTTAGTAGTCATATCAAAGGATATTTTAGGCTGAGCCCATAAGGACATGCAAGCGACAACACACAAAAAAAGAAGGGTATATATTCGTTTCATTGATTTTATTCTTTCTAAATTACGGAAACAAAGATAGGGAGAAAACGGAAACAAGCAAAATCAAGTCTGAAAATTTATTTTCTCCATAACCTCAGAAATTTGTAAAAATGTCCGAACCGGAATCCCGGCCCGGACGTGATTTTATTCGATATATAATGTATATCCTTCCGTATGACTGCCAAACTCAGGAGCGTATACCGACCGTATTTCCGATGTACCAGCCTGATATACTCCCGAACGGTCTACATGCACTTCATATTCAATGACGTAGGTTCCTTTCCGCAAGTGATCCATAAAGAAGGTCGTCGCCGCATCACCACTTACCCGATACCGTCCCAAGCCATCGGACCATTCGTAGCCTGAGATTTGCCGCACTGGTTCCATACAAGCCGCACGTTCGTCTTTCAGACATACAAAATCCATATCCCGGTCGGCACGGAGAGTCAAGCGCACCGTCAGCTTATCGCCAACCTGCAACTTTTCTTTGGCAGACAAGGTCTTACCTTTATATATATACTCACGTGAAACTTGCAGACCCTTTCCTTCAAATGCCTTCACACGGTCCATATCTTCCAGATATTGTGCATACACGGCACCCCATCCGGCAGCTTTTCCCGTATGACTTACGGTCAGCGTCTTCACCTCTGCCTCCGCTCCACTTAATGTATGACTGATACAGCCCAGTCCGTCTTTCGGAGTTTCCAGTGTAACATTGCCTGCCACCGCCTGCATCTGTCCGGACTCCGTCGATGCCATGCCATCTGACAGCAAGGCATACACCGCATCCGCCGTAGCCAATGGTGTATTCCAGCACTGCACCTGCTTTTGTTTCAGCAACCAGCGTTTCATTTCCTCCAGCATCTTTTCATCCTTCTCCACGTGCTGAATAGCCTCCATGGCAGCCACCTGCGTCGGAATACGGTAACCGTTCCATGCGTATCCGGCTTTCGGCGTATCAAAATAACGTCCCATTTCCGGTGTTACTACCGTATATTCCTTAATCGAGCGTACCAGTATTTCTGCCTGCGTACGTTTTCCCTGTGCCTGCAGAATCCGGGCAATCAATGCCTTCTCATAAATGGAATAAGTAGCAGAACGGTTTTCCAGTTTGGAGGTCATGTATTCCTTTGCTGCCTTGTTTACCTTTCCTCCTGCCACCGCATCCAGTGATGCAATATACAGATACCTCACCGCCAGCTCACTTGGCCATTGCGGGCTTTTGTTACGAGCCTCGTTTTTCTTCAGGTTCTCATATTCCTGACAGAAAGCTTTTTCCAGGTAATTCAGACCTTTCAAGTACATGCCAGCCACTTGCGCATCCGCCATGATATGCATGGATTTCAGTCGGGCCAGCAGTTCCACCACCTGCGTAGTAACCAACCGGCTTCCCTGCATGCCGTTGAACCAGCTCCAGCTTCCATCCGCTTTTTGCAAGGCCTTCAATTTCTCTACGGTCTGCCCCATGCGATAATTCATCGTATTCAGGTCGAACAACAATCCAATCCGTTGTCTCTGTTCCTGTTCATCTGCCGCCTGAGCCAGCCAAGGCGTTTCGGCCAGCAACACGCTTTTCAGTTCCTGGTTCTTCTCCAGTTCACTCCACAACGTTTCTTTCTTTACTCCCTGCTTTTTCCAAGCTTCAAACACAGGCTGAATCTGCGGATTCAGTTCCACAATTTTCCGTGCCACCGCATTGGCGTAGTAAGCCGAAGCCCAGGAGAACGCATCGTCCTGCTGCGGATTTCCTACTACCGGAAGTGCCTGTACGGCATACCATATCGGAGTAGAAGTCAGTTCGATGGTCAGCTGCCGGTTCTGGGCCGTCTTGCTCTGTCCGTTAAACAAATCCTTCAGGCTCACTTCCTGAGACTCCCCGCCTTTCACCTGCAAGGACAAGGTTTCCGTCATCCATTGCTTGTCAGTAAGCACAGGAAGATAATGCTGTTCTCCATCACTAAACTCGCCAGCTTCCGCCTTCATCCGGCAAATCAAAACCTCGCCATCCATATTTACCGGGAAAGTAAAACGTACACTGCCCGTTTCTCCTGCCTTCACCTGAAAATCCTGTACTGCCTGATACACCACACTTTCATCCATCGGATTCACCAATTCCAGACGTACCGCCCCTTTCACCTCTTCCGTTGACAGATTTATCAAAGAAGCTGCCAGTGAAGTTTCATCTCCTCTACGAAGGAAACGAGGCAAATTAGGCTGAATCATAAACGGTTTTTCGGTCCGGGTTTCTGCCTGCAGGAGTCCGTAATCCATGTGGCGGGTATGTGCCAGCCCTCTGAACTTCCACTGCGTCAACGCGTCCGGTACGGTAAATACCAATCGCACGGTTCCGGTTGAATCTGTACGCAAATCAGGATAGAAGAAAGCCGTTTCTGCAAAATTCTCGCGTAAAGTCATCGTCTGTTCCGTTTCCAAAGGAATCGTTTCAGACTGAAGTTCTACTTCTACCACTCCATCGTCCTGCGTGAATCCCGCCTGCGCATTCAAAGCCTCATCCGCCCTCATGGCATCTGGTGCTGCAGCCGCAGCCTTCATCATGATTCCTGCCCCGCGTACCATCAGACCGTTTCGAGAGAAGGTTCTATACTGACGCAAAGAAGGAACCCACAACCGGCTATACAACTGCCAGTTGTCAGGAGTATATACAGAAGACAATGAATAAGTATAGAAAGGCGAATAAGCCATCGCGATACTATTCACTGACTGAATAAACGGCATGACTGAAGGAGTATACCGGCCGAAGCCCAACTGGAAATTCCACGGATTATCCCACAGACGGTCGAGTGAGGCATCATACAAGGTAGCCAGCAGACGGGCATCTGCCGGTTTGCCTGCCGCATCCAGAATCTGCATGGTCCAGGTTTCTTCTGTACCCGGGCGCAAACGGTCGCGAAAGACCTCCCACTTCAATGTCAGTTTTTTCTCCGGTACCGGACGTTTCAAAGCGACTTGCTTGGAATACCAGATACCGTCTTTCATAAATCCAAAGCTGACGGTGATTCCATCACCGTATTCCGGCCGCCACGTATAATCAAACGGACGGATTTCCTCGTTCAGCACAAACGAGTCAGAAACCAGCATCCGATTGCCACTGTACACATGATAGAACAAATGTACATTCTTTTCACTACTACCCACATACAAGGTCACCGGCTGCGTTTCCTCCAACTGTGTACCGTCCTGATAGAACCATTCCACAGTCTTTACCGGAGGAACCCGGTCTTTTAACGAAAAGAGTACAAGCTCCTGCTCTGCACGACAAGGACGCCCATGCTCATCACTGGCGGTTACCTCCAGCAAGTATTTTCCGGAAGCCAACTTCTTCCATGCTTCCGGCAGGAAAGGCTGTCCGGATTTCACCGTATCCCCCCATACTGTTTGCTGCTTCTTTCCGGCCTCATCCAATGTATAAAGCGAGCAGACCACATCCAATGCCACCGGCTGTTGCTGCATGTTCAATGCCTGTACCTGCATTTTATCCAGTTTCTCACGAGCCACTTTTCCGGCCAATCCCTTTATCTGTAATCCGATGGCATGTTCACCCACCGGAAGCACCAGTACACCTTCCTGTGTTTCTCCGGCCGCATCCGTCACTTCCACCTTCACCTGATAACGATAGAATCCGTCCCAGCCTAAAGAAACTTCCGTATCCGGACGTTCCAGACAAACCCTCACCGCAAACGTTCCGTCGGCAGAAGTCATCAGTTCACCTTCCGCCAACTGTTGTTCTCCTGCCATGTTCCGCCAGAACCAGGCCTTTGAACGGGTCAAGGTATAACGCACCTTACCGCCCTGCACCGGTGCACCGGAAAACTTTTTCGCCGTACCTTCCAGCTGCAAGGAATCCCCCATCGTGTAAGCTTCCTGCACTTCCTTCCAAGTGACTTCAAACGTCGGACGCTTGTATTCTTCCACCCGAATATAACAGGAAGCCTTGTCCGATTCTATACGGAACATGCCGGCCAATGTTTCCGAAGGCAACTGGAATTCCGCTGAAAATGCGCCGAAGTCATCCGTAGTCAGTTCTTTCCGGGCTATCTCCCGGTTATTGGCATCCCGCAAGGCCAGCCAGATGGCTGCATCTTTGCGTACCTCTACACTATCACCTTCCTGCGCATAAGCCACACCGGACACGTACACCGTCTGTCCCTTGCGGTACAGCGCACGGTCGGTAAACAAATCCATGCGATCCACCTTCTTCTTGCTGTCATTGACCGTCGGCAACACCCTTCTGGACCAGTAAGCCACCTGCATAAACTCATCCTTACCTGCACACGCATGCATCCACAATGATTCTTTCATGTCCGGCACTACTACCTTGCCTTGCTTATCAGTTTTAAACGTCTTATATAAGGTATAATTGCCTGGCACAGGAATGGAATAGAACACCAATTCTGCCCCTGCGACCGGCTTTCCGGTCTTACAATCCACCACATGACACTCCGTCTGCCTTCCTTCCATCGGGAAAGAAACCACCTGCAGTGCAGACAGATGCACTACATCGTATCCCGTTTTATCCTGATAGCCGTCGGGGATTGATTTCAATATATAAATCCCCGCCTCGGGCATCCGGCTGGTCAGCACAGAAACCGTATCCTTGTACGTAGGAGTATCCGGCAAGTCCAACCGCACTTTATCCACCAGTGTACCATACTTCTTTATCAGGTCCGCATGCTCCAGATTCTGTGCAAACACAGAAGAAGAAGCCTTCAGGTTCAGTCTATACCATTCCAGTGTCGCCCCTTTCAGGTTCTTGCTGGTAACACGAAGTTCCGCTTCCGTCTGCGGATAAGGATGAGTTACCTGCACCGAGAGCGACGGCATGCACACTATGCGCTGCTTATCCTTCAAATCGGCCGTGAATTCTGAAGAAGGATACCGTTTTATTCCTTCTTCTATCACCTTCATTTCGGACACGAAGTCTTGTTTCTGATGATAGAAATCGGCCCATGACACATACAACGCCGCACAGGCATCTACTCCTTCATAGGCTTTTGCCCACGCCTGCAACTGCTCCACCACCTGCTCGTCCGACAGCTGTTGCGGATACCTCCATCCATTACGCCGCCAGTACATCAATAGCTCCAGGCGTGTCAATAATTCCGCGTCACGATTTCCTGCCGCCTTGTATTGTGCAATCAACTTTTCATACTTGTCGAACACTGCCAACTGCACGGCCTTGCTTCCTCCCCCATTCCATAGAAGCTGAAAGATGGACTGGCGTAACAGCAAATCGTACATATTGTCACCGAAATAGCGCTGGCTCCATTTGCCCTGTTCAGCCATCGGACGAAAATCGGTCGTAGCTACGCCCAGCAAAACCTCCTTATCCTTTACTGCCCGGTCAAACTCATACAATGCGCTGTCCACTTCCTGAGGATCGGATTCCAACTGATAGTATCCTGACAGAAACGCCAACACGGCTTTCTGCAAAGGATCATTCTCCTCTGCAGCCCATGCATTCAGTCGACAAAGTTCACGCTGCAAACTGTCCGGTGTCAGCCCTACCTGACATTCCACCCGCGAAAGATATGCTTTCAGCATCTGCGGAGCATTCTTCTCCTTTCTTGCCTTTTCATAAATCTGATTCACCTGTGAAATCAAGGTCTGCGGCAAATCCTTCTTCCGGGTTTCCTCTACCTCCTTCCAAAGACGGTCGTAATTCTGAGCTATCCCCGCCAAAGGGAACATAAAAGCCAACAATCCCGTGGCACATATCAAGAATAGTCTGTTCATCATTTCCAATTTTAAGTTTTACAAGGTTGTCTTTATAAAGATAAAACCAAAACCCTGATTTACTGCACAGATTTTCATTAAAAGAAGTAAAACCACAGAAAATCGAAACAAAAAAACGGAGGCTGCCCCTTTCCCTTTTACGGGAATCGGACAGCCTCCGTATCTATTTACCCACTAACGGATATTACTTTCTCGGTGTATTTTCCAGTGTAGCCAGCAAGAAATCATAGAACTTCTTCACTGACGGCACATGACAGCGTTCTTCCGGTGTATGCGGGCACTGCAAAGTAGGACCAAATGAAATCATATCCAGTCCAGGTACAACCGCACCGATGATACCACATTCCAATCCGGCATGAATCACTTTCACTTCCGGTGTTTCACCAAACTGTGCCTTATAAGATTCCTTCATGGCATGCAGAATCGGTGAATTTACATCCGGTTCCCATCCAGAGTAGCTGCCAGAACGTTCTACGTGCATACCTGCCATAGAGAAACAGCTCTCGATAGCCGTATTGCGATAATCCTTCATTGATTCGCGAGAGCTGCGTGTCAATACCTTAATGGCAGCCTTTCCATTGTCGATTTCTACGATAGCCAGGTTAGAAGAAGTTTCCACTGTATCCGGGATAGTCGGGATGAAACGTTCTACTCCATTCGGACATGCATAAATCGCATCCACCAGGTTGTCACGGATTTCTTCCGGCACCATCATCTTCGGCAAGTCCACACGTTCTGCCGTAAAGCTGATATTGTCTTCAATGGTTGCGAATTCATCACGCCATACCTGTTCGCATTCACCCACGAATGCCAGCACATCTTCTACCTCCGAAGCCGGTACGGTAATCACTACTTCACATTCACGCGGAATGGCGTTGCGCATGTTTCCACCTTCCCATGACACCAGACAAGCCTCATCGTAAGCAATCACCTGGTTCATGAAGCGAGCCATCAACTTGTTGGCATTGGCATGTCCCCAGCCAATCTGAATACCAGAGTGACCACCACGCAATCCTTTCAGTGTTACCTTCAGCGCCACGTCTTCCGGATCTGTTTCTTCTTCCTTGTATTCCAAAGTAGCTGTCAGGTCTTCTCCACCTGCACAGCCAATATAAAGTTCACCTTCTTCTTCTGAATCCAGGTTCAGCAGGATTTCTCCTTCCACTGTGCCCTGTTTCAAGCCGAACGCCCCATACATACCGGTTTCTTCATCGGCAGTAATCAGCGCTGTCAGCGGACCGTGTTTCAAGGTCTTGTCTTCCATAATGGCCATGATGGCTGCCACACCCATACCGTTGTCTGAGCCCAATGTGGTACCTTTAGCCTTCACCCATTCGCCGTCTACATAAACCGGAATAGGATCTTTTTCAAAATCATGCTGTGTATGTTTGTCTTTCTGAGGAACCATGTCCATGTGAGCCTGAAGGATGACAGACTTCCGGTCTTCCATACCCGGAGTGGCCGGTTTGCGATAGATTATGTTTCCAGCCTCATCCTGAAATGATTCCACACCTACCTGCTTGCCGAATTCCAGCAAGAAAGCCTGAATTTTTTCCAAATGTCCAGACGGACGAGGAATTTGCGTCAACGAATAGAAATGCTTCCACACATTCTGCGGAGCCAAAGAAAGAATTTCGTTCATATTATATTTTTTGATTTTATTCCGGAAAAGCAATTTCACTTCCCGGTCCGTTTCTTATTTACAAGTGGTAAGGCTACAAGCCCGTAAACACCTAGCAAAATTAATAAAAAGGTTTGAATACCGTGCACCAGCAGGGCAAATATTCCGGCATCTTCCTTTCCCACCCCATACATCATCATCATGGTAATGACTGCAAAGTGCCACGGACCTGCTCCGTTAGGAGTAGGAACGGCCACTGCAATACTGCCCACCACAAACATCACCAGTCCGGGCATCCAGCCCAGTGAGGCAGAAAAGTCAAAGCAATAGAAACTCACATAGAATTGCAGGAAATAGCATGCCCATATGCTCACGGTGTAAAAAGCGAACAGCCACGGATGTTTTACATGCCGAAGCGACAAACATCCGGCCCACACATCGTTCAATATGCCGCGCACCTTCGCAAATACCGTCAAATTGCGAATCAGGAAAAACGCCAGCACGCCCAAGGCAAACAGACAGATGAGAGTGATATAAAAGTTGGTGGAAGTAAACAAGCCCGTAAAGAAGCCCATGTTCGTACCGGTCTTTTCAAAGAATGCCGCAAACACACGCGACTGGAGCAACAGCGTCACTACGGTAATCAGCAGCACACAGATGGTATCGATGAGACGCTCCGTCACCACCGTACCCAGCGATTTGGAGAAAGAAACCCCGTCGTACTTCGACAGGATACCGCAGCGGGAAACCTCCCCCACACGCGGTACGACCAGATTGGCCGCGTACGACACAAAAACCGCATACACACTGTTCGACACCTTGGGGTATTCACCTAACGGAGCTAACGTCAGATTCCAGCGCCAGCCGCGGAACAGATGCCCCAGCACACCAAACACCAGCGAAAAGGCCATCCAGCCATAATTCATGCCGCCATCCAGCACGCTCCACACACGCCGGAAATCAAAATCGTGGTATGTCCAAAGCAGAATAGCCGCTCCGAGTACCAACGGAAGCGCTATCTGGAAGACCTTATTTAATACTTTTTTTAAACCTGTTCGTTCCAAAATCAGTCTGTATATAAAGATTTATGTTTAACTTTGCAAGTCACAAAGATAATACGAACATTTAAAACCTGAGGTATGAAATTAGTTAAACCTAAAAAGTTTTTAGGACAACACTTCCTGAAAGACCTGCAAGTGGCACAAGACATAGCCGACACGGTAGACGCCTGCCCGGCCCTTCCCGTTCTCGAAGTAGGTCCCGGAATGGGAGTTCTCACCCAATACCTGCTGAAAAAAGACCGCCCGCTCAAGGTGGTGGAGCTGGACTTTGAATCGGTAGCTTACCTGCGTGAGAATTTTCCGCAATTAGGAGACCATATCATCGAGCAGGATTTCCTGAAAATGGACCTCCGGCAACTTTTCGACGGACAGCCTTTTGTGCTGACCGGCAACTATCCCTACAACATTTCCAGCCAGATATTCTTCAAGATGCTCGACTACAAGGACTTGATTCCCTGCTGCACGGGCATGATTCAGAAGGAAGTGGCCGAACGCATCGCGGCTCGTCCGGGCAACAAGACCTACGGCATTCTGAGCGTACTGATTCAAGCCTGGTACAGCGTGGAATACCTGTTCACCGTACACGAACATGTGTTCAATCCTCCTCCCAAGGTGAAGAGCGCCGTCATCCGCATGACCCGCAACGAGACCAAGGAGTTGGGATGCAACGAGCAGTTGTTCAAGCAGATTGTCAAGACGACATTCAACCAGCGCCGCAAGACGCTCCGCAACTCCATATCTCCGATTCTGGAGAAAGGAAATCCGCTCAGTGCCGACCCTATCTTCAACAAACGGCCTGAACAGCTTTCCGTACAAGACTTCATCGACCTGACCAACCGGGTGGAAAAAGCCTTGAATTCCTCAGCCGCAAAGGCCGAGTGACCCTGCACACGAGACTTACAGACTACGATAACAACCCTCATCAGGAGTTTACAAGATGAATAGCGAAGATATTAAATTAGTCACCGAACTGATTGAGAAGAAAGATTCCGACCAGTTAAAAGAAGTCATCAAGGACCTGCATCCGGCCGATATCGCCGAGCTGTGCAACGAGCTGGACGCAGAAGATGCCCGCTTCATCTACCTGCTGCTGGACAACGAAACGGCAGCCGACGTACTGATTGAAATGGACGAGGATGCCCGAAAGAAATTCCTCGAAATACTTCCCCCTGAAACCATCGCCAAGCGCTTTGTCGACTACATGGATTCGGACGATGCCGTAGACATCATCCGTGAAATGGACGAGGACAAGCAGGAAGAGGTGCTTTCACACATTGAAGACATCGAACAGGCAGGCGACATCGTCGACTTGCTGAAATACGACGAAGATACCGCCGGTGGTTTGATGGGTACGGAAATGGTGATTGTGAACGAGAACTGGAGTATGCCCGAATGCCTGCGCGAAATGCGACTGCAGGCAGAAGAAATGGACGAGATATATTATGTATATGTGGTAGACGACGATGAACGTCTGCGCGGTGTATTCCCACTGAAAAAGATGATTACCAGTCCGTCGGTTTCCAAGGTGAAACACGTGATGAAGAAGGACCCGATTTCCGTCCATGTGGATACGCCCATTGAAGAGGTGGTGCAGACCATTGAAAAGTATGACTTGGTGGCCGTTCCTGTGGTCGACAGCATCGGCCGCCTGGTAGGGCGCATCACTGTAGACGACGTAATGGACGAGGTTCGTGAACAGGCCGAACGCGACTACCAGTTGGCATCCGGTTTGTCACAGGACGTAGAAACAGACGACAACGTGTTCCGCCAGACCACCGCGCGCCTTCCGTGGCTGCTCATCGGTATGCTGGGTGGAATCGGTAACTCCATGATTCTGGGCAACTTTGCCTCTACCTTTGCCGCTCATCCGGAAATGGCGCTTTACATTCCCCTTATTGGTGGAACGGGAGGAAACGTAGGAACCCAGTCCTCCGCATTGGTCGTGCAAGGTCTGGCCAACAGCTCACTGAACGCCGAAAACACCTTCAAGCAGGTGCTGAAAGAATCCGTTGTAGCCCTTATCAACGCCACCATCATTTCCATGCTGGTGTATATCTACAACTTCATCCGTTTCGGAGCTACGGCTACGGTCAGTTATTCAGTATCCATCAGTCTGTTTGCGGTAGTCATGTTTGCCTCCATTTTCGGCACACTGGTGCCCATGACACTGGAAAAACTGAAAATCGATCCGGCCATTGCCACCGGACCGTTTATCTCCATTACCAACGACATTATCGGTATGCTCATGTACATGGGAATTACCGTATTATTATCCTAAATTTTTGTTAAAGAAAAACGCAAGTGCGTTTGAGGTAAAACGCAAGTACATTTTACTTCAAACGCACTTGCGTTTTAATCAAAACGTCCTTGCGTTTTCTTTGAAACGCAAGGGCGTTTTTTTCACCCCCTCTACAAGCCCTTCTGAGCCACATTCCTCGTCTTTCTATTTCTAAAAATGATTCTTACCTTATAGTTTTTTTCTGAAAAAGTATGAAAATCAGATTTTTTTTCTTTAATTTGTAAGAACCTTTACTAATGGTAAAGAAAAAACTAGGATATTATACTCTTTAAAATCTATATACGATGGAAGTAAATGAAACCAACCGCCCATTAACCGAAACTCCGATGGAACAACCCATTGAAGCACCGGTTCCTACTGTTGAAGACACCGAAAAGGAAACATCCGCTCCCAAACAGACACTGGAAGAAGTGGTGCAACGCCTCAAGGAAATCAACGAGAAAAACGACCTGACCGACAAGCAGGAAATCGATTCACTTAAACAAACGTTCTATAAACTACAAAAAGCCAAATCAGAAGCGGCACGGAAAGCTTTCATCGACGAAGGGGGAAAGGCAGAAGACTTCACTCCGGAAACAGAACCGGCAGAAGAAGAGTTCAAAGCTGTCATGAACGCCATCAAGGAGAAGAGAAATGCCTTAGCAGCTGCACAAGAAAAAGAAAAAGAAGAAAATCTGACCAAGAAACTGGGTATCCTGGAAAGAATGAAGTTCCTGACCGAATCGCAGGAAGATACCAACAAGATATACGACGAATTTAAGAAGTTACAGCAGGAATGGAATGAAATAGGCCAGATTCCGGTAGCGAAAGTAAATGAACTGTGGAAGACTTACCAGCTTTACACCGAAAAATTCTATGACATGGTGAAGCTGAATAATGAATTCCGCGAATATGACTTCAAGAAAAACCTGGAACAGAAGACCCGCTTGTGCGAAGCTGCAGAAAAACTGGCCGAAGAGCCTGACGTAATTTCTGCTTTCCACCAGCTGCAGAAGCTTCATCAGGAATTCCGTGCCATCGGCCCGGTAGCCAAAGACCTGCGCGAAGAAATCTGGAGCCGTTTCAAGGCTGCCTCTACGGTTGTCAACAAACGCCACCAGCAGCATTTTGAAGAACTGAAAGAAAAAGAACAGAATAACCTGGACCAGAAGACGGTGATTTGCGAAATCGTGGAAGGTATGGAATATGACACCTTCACTACTTTTGCTGACTGGGAAGACAAGACCAATGAAATCCTTGCCCTCCAGGCCAAATGGAAAACCATCGGCTATGCTCCGCAAAAGATGAACGTCAAGATTTTCGAACGTTTCCGCGCTGCCTGCGATGAATTCTTCCGCCGGAAAGCTGCTTTCTTCAAATCTGTGAAGGAAACAATGGCAGCCAACCTGGAAAAGAAAAAAGCGTTCTGCGAAAAGGCTGAAGCCCTGAAAGAAAGTACCGACTGGAAAGAAACGGCTGAAATCCTGACCAAGCTCCAGAAAGAATGGAAGACCATCGGTCCGGTTGCCAAGAAACATTCAGATGCCGTATGGAAACGTTTTATAGGTGCCTGCGATTATTTCTTTGAACGGAAAAACAAAGCGACTTCTTCACAACGCTCGGAAGAAGTGGAAAACCTGGCCAAGAAAGAAGATGTCATTAAGCGTATGGCTGCCCTGGAAGCTGCCGGAACTGCAGACGATGCAACTGCCGAACAAGTACGTGCCCTGATGAAGGAATGGAATGCCATCGGCTTCGTTCCTTTCAAGGAAAAAGACCGTCTGTATAAAGAATTCCATGCATTGGTAGACAAGCTGTTCGACCGCCTGCACCTGTCGGCTACTGAAAAACGCCTGAGCAGTGTACGCACTAACGGCAACAAAGAAGGAAATCTCTACCGCGACCGTGAACGCCTGGTTCGCACTTACGAAGGGCTGAAAAACGACATCCAGACCTACGAAAACAACCTTGGCTTCCTGAATTCTTCTTCCAAGAAGGGAAATACACTGGTGGCCGACATCACCCGCAAGATTGAGCGCCTGAAGAAAGACATGGAACTGGTGCTGAAGAAAATCAAGGACATTGATGAAAGCTTGAAAGAAAAAGAATAAAAACAGCTTACTCAAACTAATTTTATTACCACAAGAGGTATCCATTCCCATGGATACCTCTTTTTTTGTTTTTCTTTCAATTTTTCACAAGAATTTCACTCGATTGTAAAATCTTCACGCAACCAAGCCATGTTTGATATTTTTTTGAAAAATAATCGTATAAATATTTTATTACTCCAAGAAAATATCTTAAATTAAAGCCAAAATTCAAGAAACAAACTTTCTTGTATTTTGTTAACCCGAATAAAATATAAGCAAAATATAATTCTGAATGAATTAAAAACATAAAATAAACTATTCTTAATATGAAAATGAAATCACTATTAGGGATTGTACTTTCCCTAAGTATTCTGCAATCTTGCCAGAATGACGAAACAAACATCATCCAGAATGAAGTGAATAACAAAGGCATCACATTCTCTTCTATCATAGATGATGCACAAAATTCCAGAGCTTACGATACGTCGTGGGAAGCCAATGACGTAATTGGTGTATTTATGCTAGCCAACAATAGTGATAAAAATGTACTGGCTACAAACATTCCTTATGCAACATCTAAAGGAGACGGCTATTTCGTAAGCAAAAATAGTCCCATATACTATCCGGAAGACAATAGTGCGGTCGACTTCATTGCATATTATCCTTATAGTGAAACTATTAGTGACTATAAAAACTATCCCATTGATTTAAGTAACCAAACCAAACAAAACGCCATCGACTTGATGACTGCAGTAAACCTGACAAACCGTCAATTGGCGTCTCCACAAGGTAATCTGCAATTCAAGCATCTGTTGGCTAAATTGGTGCTGAATTTGAAATCTACTTCCGGGAGTTCCCTGAAAGGAATCAAAGCTTCTATCAGCGGACTGCAAGTAAAAGGAACAGCTAATCTTTCTGACGGTACCATTACTCCTTCCGGTGAAGCTACAACCTTTTCCTTATTTATAAATGAGGAAGCCACACAAGCAGAAGCCATTCTGTTGCCTCAAGACTTGAGCGGAAAACTGAAAATCAAACTGGAACAGAACGGACAGAGCAAAGAAATTGAGACTGAGATTTCTGGAAACATTGAGCAAGGTAGCAAATATATATATAATGTAAATGTGAATTATCAGGGGGGAGAGATTACGACCGACCCAGAAGCAAAATATACGAAATGGTTTGAAACACCGGTAATTACTGAGTCACAACTGAATCAATCTAATATAAAATACGTTACTCATTATACCGGAATAACTTATGACGAAGCTCCACTCAACGGTATTGAGATCCGTAATTATAGTATGCTATACGATACCAATCTGAAAATTGCTTACTGGGTATCCTATCCATTATGCGGATGGTATCTGGAAGGAAACATAGGCCGTACGGAGGATTGGGGTTATGACCCTAAAATAGCAACTAACCTTCAAGCGAATCTCAAAAAAGCTCCCAGCGGTTACAGCAGAGGGCATCAGATTCCGAGTGGTGATAGACAGCGTAAAGACTGCGACATGAATAATCAGACTTTCTATTACACCAATATGACTCCGCAATTACAAAATGGATTGAATGGAGCTATTTGGGCTCAACTAGAAGGCGCTGTCAGAGGCTGGAGTAGTGGGATAGACACACTATACGTAGTAACAGGTGCGATGCCTACTACGGCAACTGATAAGCAAATACAATATGCTAAAGATAATAATGGAAAAAATATAGCAATACCCAAATATTACTTCAAAGCATTAGCCCGTAAAGTAGGTGGAAACTATCAGACAATCGCTTTTAAACTTGACCATAAGGCATATAGCGATACACAATATATGAAATATGCTATCAGCGTATCAGAACTAGAGAATATGACAGGGTTCACTTTCTTTCCATCATTACCTTCTGAGGTAAAAAAGACGCTAAATACATCGCAATGGAATTAAATCTATCTGATACAGAATCTACAAACTTTCTAAATAAATTAGTATGAAAATCTCGAATCTACTGTACATGGGGGCATTATCAACCCTAGCTCTAATGAGTTGTACAAACAATGACGACAACAGCGAATGGTACGGAAGTGAAGGCATCGTATTTACCACAGCTATTCAATCAAGAGTTTCAGGTAACACTTGGAATGCAAACGACGAAGTAGGTATTTACATGATGAACGCAGGAAGTGGAATTGAGGCTGCAACCGCACAAAACAAAAAGTACATTGCACAGACCAACGGCACATTGACGGCTGCTCCAGGTAATGGTATTTATCTCCCTGAAAGCGGGAATGTAGACTTCATTGCATATTATCCTTATACCACAAGTGTAAGCGGCAATAAGCTTGCGGTAAATGTATCCGACCAGAGCAATCCGGCTGCCATCGACTTGATTTATTCAAATGGTACTAAAGGAGTAGCAGCAACTACTGCCACCACTATCAGCTTGGGATTTACACACCAACTGACTAAAGTCACCCTGAATGTAACCAAAGATGAAACAATTGAAACTCTTAACGGATTGGGTGTAAACATTAAGGGTATCAGCACAGAAGGTGAATTTAACTTGGCTGACGGAACACTGACTGCTACAGCAGGAACCAACAATAAAGATGTAGCGATGTACATAGATGCACAAGGTACAACAGCTACGGCTACAGCCATCATTCTCCCAACAGCTGCAAGCACCGACCAGACGTCACTCAACCTGACTTTTAATCTCAACGGTCAATCATTCACTCATACAATCAGTGACGCAAGTATTTTTGAAAAAGGAACAAATGTAAGCTTTAATGCAAAACTATCCATCAACAATGGGAAACCGGTTGTTACAGTAGGAAATGCAACAATCAACAACTGGACTGAAAAACCAGGCGGAGATATTAATGTTGATTTCGACGGTGGAACTCAACCAGGTGGAGAAACTGTGGTATTGGATGAATCATTTGCAACTGGACAAGGAAGTTTTACTATTGATAATAAGCAACTTCCAAATGGAGAAGGCAGTTTTGTATGGAACCTTGGTTCATTTAATGATGATAAATTCATGAAAGCCAGTGCTTATATTGGTGGAACAAAATATGCATCCGAATCTTGGTTAGTTTCTCCTCTTGTAGATTTAAGTCAGGCAACAACTGCAACATTAACATTCGATCATGCCCATAATTATGCTGGAACAGCTGAAGAAGAATTTACTCTTTGGGCTACTGAAACAAGTGCAGATAATTGGCAACAATTGACAATCGATAAATATGGCAGTGGATTTAAATTCACAACTGCAACCATTGATTTATCGGCTTATGCTGGAAAGACAATCAAATTTGCATTCAAATATGTAAGTACAACTGATGCTGCTGGAACTTGGGAAATCAAGAATGTGAAAGTCATTGCTAACGGAAAAGGAGGAGGAACTGTTGATCCAGAGCCGGAACCTGAACCGGGAATTAATTTATTAACTAACCCTGGATTCGAAGACTGGACCAGCGAATTGCCAACTGCATGGGACAATGCTACATATAATACAGGAGAAATTGTAAAAGAGACCAGTATCAAACATGGTGGAAATAATTCATTGAGACAAACTTCGGCCAGTGGTACAAATAAAATTCAACAAGAAGAATAAAAACCGCAACAGAAATAATAACAATAATAATCGCGGCAATAACAACAACCGCGGCAACCAGCG
>ENA-UEYI01001608-UEYI01001608.1-human-gut-metagenome-genome-assembly--contig:-NODE-1608-length-18291-cov-2.957944_pt1 | contig 18291 bp, 20 predicted proteins | sample MGYA00242900_ERZ507916 | MGnify/ENA primary metagenome ERZ507916 (study PRJEB26167, sample SAMN06115521) | human gut metagenome | host: Homo sapiens | place: China:Chongqing | collected 2015-09-02...
GACTGAACCTACATAAGAGGAACGAAACATAAACGATATTCTTGATTTTATCCGGTCGGCTGCGCCCTGGGTGGCGATGGGGCTGGCCGTGGCGATCCTGGCTGTCCGCGGCGCGGTAAAGATCAAAAAGGGCGAGAAGCAGGACAGCAACTACAGGCTTGAGGGCAGTGGAATACAGCCGGAAATATGCGCGCCTGTGGCAGACCGGGCGGCCGGAAACGCCGGTGGAGCAGGCGCTGCTTGAAAACCGGATCGGGCGGTTCGCCATCTGTGAGCAGAAGGCAGACTGCTTCGAATACTGGATCGCCGGGCTTTACCGGGGCGGTGCGGTGCCGGAGGGGCTGAAGCTCTATCGCTTTCCGGAAAGCGACTGGGCGGTATTCTCCGCAAGGGGCCCGCTCCCCGGCTCGCTGCAGGCGCTCAACACCTGCATCTGGCAGGATTGGTATCCGAACGATGGACAACAGGTCGTGGGGAACGGGGCGCCGCGCTGCTGGGGCTTTTATAAGCGATGGCGCGGTGGGATCCGTGGCGGGGATGCCGGCGGTGCGGCACGCATTTTATCAAGGACGGCAGGGCCTATACACTGCAGACCCGGGACCTCTGCCGGCAGGCCCGGCTGGCCGGGATCAACTATACGTGTGAGGCAGGTGAAAAATCGCATGAACTTCAGGATCACAGATGACGGAAACGAACGCGACATCCATGAGATCCGCGAGGCATCGGAAAATGTGCCGCTCGGCGTGTTTCTGGAAGACGAGACGGGCCGGAAGTTCGCCGGATTGACCGGTGAGACCTTCGGCAACTGGCTTTGCATCCGGTTCCTGTTCGTCGGCGAAGCGTTCCGGGGCCAGGGGCTCGGCAGCAGGCTGCTGGAGGCTGCGGAAAATGAGGCCCGGCAGCGCGGCTGCAAATACGCGTTTGTGGACACCTTTTCCTTTCAGGCGCCCGCATTTTACGAAAAGCATGGATACCGGGAAGTCTTTACCCTCGAGGACTATCCGTACACCGAAAAACGGCATTATTATACGAAAGCGCTGTAACGGGGATAAGCAGGAATGGAGCGCAAAGCCAGTATTACCGCCCTGATGAGTTCGTTCGGACGGGCGTTTCATGCAGAAAACGAAGAACATCCGGTTTTGCGGATCATCTTGCCAGAGCGCTGATGACGGATGAAGAATATGCCGCTGCGCAGAGCGATATCCTTGGCGGCGAGCCGATGAAAACGGCGTTTTCCTACGGAGCGCTCGAAAAACTGCTGGAAAAGCACGGCTTTTTGATCTACGCGCTGCTGACGCCGGATGATATCCAAAGGGACATCATCGACAGGGCCGGAGCAGAGCTGAAAGCCTTTGAGCATGTCAACGACTGCCTTGCGGTCAGGAAAAAACTCTGATCGGACGACGATGAAATACGGGGTGGAAGATGGAAATGAACTGCAAACGCAAAAACCAACTGATCGGCTGCTGCGGGCTGGACTGCGAGGCCTGCGACGCCCGTATCGCGACACTCACAAACGATACCGCCCTGCGGGAGAAGACCGCCGCGCTGTGGACGAAGCTCAACGGGGTGCCGATCACCCCGGAGATGATCCACTGCACTGGCTGCCGCGCCGAGGGCGCGAAGACGCCATTCTGCGACAAGCTCTGTCCGGTCCATCATTGCGTGAGGGAAAAGAGCCTTGATGCCTGCGCGGACTGCGGGCAGATGGACAGCTGCCCGACGCTGGGGCGTATCGCCGCGAACAGCCCGTTCGTGCTGGACAACCTGCGGCGGCTGCGCGAGGGAAAGTAGATGCGGCGGTATATCGCCCTGCTGCGGGGCGTGAATATCAGCGGGAAGAACAAGGTGCCGATGGCGGAACTGAAGCCGGGCTTTGAAGCGCTCGGGTTTTCGGACGTCCGGACCTGGCAGAACAGCGGGAACGTGGTCTTTTCCGGCGAGAAAACGGAGCCCGCGGCGCTGACCGGGCAGATCGAGGGCATGATCCAACGTCGGTTCGGCTTGGAGATCCCTGTTTTCGTCCTGCCGCAGGAGGAGCTTGCAGACACCCTGCGGCACGCGCCGGATTGGTGGGGAACGGAGGATCCGGACGGCGAATACCGTCCGGAAAATTGCCCGTTTGTAGAAACAAAAACATGTGAACAGAGGGTATTTATGATTACGATCTATGTCTATACGCACGATACGATGGCCGATTGGGAGATCGGGCATGTGACCGCAGAGCTGCATTCCGGCCGTTTTTTCAGGCAGGACGCACCGGAGGTATCGCTCAAAACAGTTGGCATCTCCAAGGAGCCGGTCACGAGCATGGGCGGGCTGACGATCCTGCCGGACTGCGTGGTCGATGATATCGCGGTCAGCGAAGAAACCGTCCTGCTGCTGCCGGGCGGGAACACCTGGGACGATTCGAAGCACAGCGCCGTGATCAGGAAAGCGGCCGCGCTGCTCTCCGCTGGGGGCACGGTAGGCGCGATCTGCGGAGCGACGGCCGCACTGGCGCGTGCGGGCCTGCTTGACAATCGGCCGCACACGAGTAACGGCGCCGGGTTCCTGGAGATGTTCTGCCCCGGCTACAAGGGACAGCCGTATTTTGTGGACGCCCCCTCGGTCGCGGACGGGAATCTGATCACCGCGGGCGGCACGGGCGCGCTGCTGTGGGCAAAGCAGATCATCGGGCGTCTGGGTGTTTTCCGGCCCGATACGCTCGAAGCGTGGTACGCGTATTTCAGCACCGGCGAAGCGCAGCATTTCTTCGCGCTGATGCAGACGCTGCCTTCGGCCGCGCAATGATCCATGCCGGACCGAAACACGCAGAAAGGAGGGCCGCGGGGCCATGCCGTGTGATATCTTGACTGTAAACGATACGAAATACACTGTGCTCCGGCTGCTCGGGAAGGGAAAGGGCGGATATTCCTATCTGGTGACGGATGGGAGGGCGCAGTATGTGCTGAAGCAGATCCACCACGAGCCGTGCGACTACTATACCTTCGGCGACAAGCTGCAGTCGGAGCTGCGCGACTATAAGACACTGCGAACGCTCGGCATCCCCATGCCGGAGCTGCTGGCGGCGGATGTGCAGCAGGAGCGCATTTTAAAGGAATACATCGCCGGGCCGACCGTCGCGGAGCTGCTCAAAGCGGGGCAGCCGGATCCCAGCTGGGTCGCGCAGGTGCAGGCCATGTGCGCGCGTTTGTACCCGGCGGGGCTGAACATCGACTACTACCCGACGAATTTCGTCCCGCGGGACGGGACGCTTTACTACATCGACTACGAGTGCAGCGCCTATATGGAGCCGTGGGACTTCGAGCACTGGGGTCTGCCGGTCTGGACGGCGCAGGCGGCGGAAAGAACGGAAAACGCATGAAAGTTCCATGGGAGGACAAGCTCCCCTGTGCGGCGCTGGCGCTGCTCGTGCTGGCGGTGTTCTACGGCATTTATTTTGCCAAGATGCTCGCGCAGAAGCGGCGCGGCATCCAGACCCGGCAGATCGGACGCAGAAGGGAAAAAGACATCCACACCGTCGAGGTACTGATGAGCCTGGCCACGCTGGGCGCGCCCCTCGCGCTGCTGCTGATCGACCCGCTGTATCTGAGCGCGCTTTGCGGTCTGTTCGGCGGCGGGGATATGAACGGCATCGCCCTGCTGTGCCCGGAGTGGGCCGTGCGGTGCCTGTCCGGCGCGCTGCTGATCGCAAACGCACTGGTATTCTGGAGGCGGATTTTGCCAGTCTACCGGCAGTCGTTTTCCGAAAGAAGGACGGCTTGACAGATCGGGCGGGATGGGTTAGACTGAGAAAAAACGCGCCGTATGGCGCATTTCTGGAGGATAACATGGAATTTGAACGGGTCGTGGGGAACAAAAAGGACTATCTTCCCCTGCTGCTGCTCGCCGATGAGCAGGAGGATATGATCGACCGGTACTTGGGCAAGGGCGAGATGTATCTTGCGAAGGACCCGGAGGTCGTGGGCGAGTGCGTGGTCTGCAAGGTCGATGACGGGGTATACGAGATCAAGAACATCGCGACGGACCCGGCGCTGCACGGCAAGGGGTACGGCCGGGCGCTGATCGAATACGTGATGGAGCAGTACCGCGGGAAGGGGCACACCATGCTCGTCGGCACGGGTGACAGCCCGCTGACCGTGCCGTTTTACCAGCGCTGCGGGTTCACGGAGCACCACCGCGTCAAAAATTTCTTTCTGGACAACTACGATCATCCCATCGTGGAATGCGGCGTGACGCTCCGCGATATGGTCTATCTGAGCCGCCCGCTCTGAGCCGCGGCTGCAAAAAACATTCCCCGCCGCAGCGTTTGAAACGCTGCGGCGGGGGTCTTTTGTTTTTCAGGGCTGCGGCGCGGTGAGCTCGGAGAGGTAGGGACCGTAGTCGTTCTGCAGGTGCTCGCGCATGCGCTGGGCGGCCAGCGCGCCGTCGCGGTGGGCGATGGCTTCGGCGATGGCTGCATGCTCGTGGATGCCGCTGCGGTAGACCTCCAGCGTCAGCGACTCGAGCACGCGCATGCTGCGCATCTGGCTCGCGGCGGAGACATAGAATCCATACAGGACGCGGTTGTGCGCCAGCTGGGCCAGCGACAGATGGAACTGGTGGCCGACGGACATGAGCTCGAACCGGGTCTGGCCGCGCTTCATGCGGTCCAGAATGGCAAACAGCCCGCGGATCTCCTCCTCCGTCGCGGCCTGCGCGGCCATCTGCGCCAGCTGCGGCTCGAGAATATAGCGCGCCTGCACCAGCTCGCGCAGCGCAGCGGGGTCGGCCATGATCCCGGCCAGCGCCTGCGTCTGCAGCAGCGTCGGCGCCCGCTCGGACACGAACGTGCCGGAGCCGGCGCGCGAGCGCAGGAAGCCCGCGATCTGCAGGCTCTTGACGGCCTCGCGGATGGTGCAGCGGCTGACGTCAAAGAGCTTTGCCAGCTCGACCTCCGGCGGGATCTTCATGCCGGGCGCCCAGGTCTCCGTGCGGATGTGGTCGAGCATGCGCTCGGTCACGTCCTCGTAGAGCTTGGTCCGCTGGATCGTCTCACTCATTCGCCCATCATGTCAAACACGGGCGGCTGCGCGCCTGCCGCGTGCAGCTTTTCCAGCAGCACGCCCGCCAGCGCGACGTCCAGCATGCCGGTGCCGATGATCTGCGCGTAGATGCGGTGGTTCGGGTCGGTGCGGCCGGGCATCTTCCCTGCCAGCACGTCGGGCACGATGATATCGAAGGAGTCGGCCGTGATCTCGCCCATCTCCGCCAGCTCCTTGACGTTGCCGCGGTGCAGCGACTGGCCGACCTGGTCGACGGCGATGCGGTCCGCCTTGCGGACGACGTCGAACGAGGTCTCGCGGAACGAGCCCATCGTCATGACCAGCGCGCCGGGCTTGACCCACGGCTCTTCGACCAGATCCGCGTTGGCGTTGGTGACGGTGATGATGACATCGGAGCCGCGGCAGCCCTCTTCGTTGCTCTTGCACTTGACGAAGCGGAACGGGGCGTCCGGGAAGCGGGCGATGAAGCGGGCGATGAAGCGGTCCATGGCGGCCTCGGAGATATCGCAGACGCGGATCTCCTTCATATCGAGGACCTTGGACATGCAAAGAAGGCTCATGTAGCCCTGCAGGCCGGTACCGATGATGGTGACGACGTCGGTCTTCGCGGCGAGCAGGCGGGCCATGACGGCGGGCTGCGCGCCGGTGCGCAGGTCATTGATATGGTCGCCGGAGATCAGCGCGCGCAGGATGCCGGTCTTCGAGTCGGTGATCAGGACGTTGGCCTTGATGTACGGCAGGCCGAGCGCCTTGTTGCCGTCATAGCCGCCGACGACCTTGATGCCGGCGACATCCATGGGGCCGATGTAGGCAGGCATGGAGTTGAACCAGCCGGCGACGCCGAGCTCGGACATATCCGTCGTGATCTTGTTGGGCATGATGACTCTGCCCTCGCCGTACCATTTCCAGGTCTTTTCCACGCAGTCGATCGCGTCTTCCACGGTCAGGTATTGCTTTGCGGTCTTTTCGTCGATGATCCATGCTTTCTGTTCCATACCAGCAGTCCTCCGTAAACTGTTTTCTGTTTGTTTTTAGTTGGATCCTTGGATTCGGACGCGGAATTGTCAGACAATTCCCTCTGTTCGTATGATACGGGCGGGAAGCGGCGAAGTCAATACGCAGATCAGCCCGTTTTGCAGGGTGATCGCGGAGCGCGGCGGTCCGGAGACTGCAAAAAGGCCGCGCTGCCGGAGCTTCGGCAGTGCGGCCTGGGGTCATGTTTCGGGTCCGGCGTCACTCAGCTGGCCGGAGGCCTCCAGCTCGCGGCGGTATTTTGCCTCCGCGTGGAACGCGGGCAGGAGGAACAGCGCGTCGACAGCCGCGATGACGGCCAGGACGATCAGGATGCGGGTATAGGAGCCCGTGGCGTCGAAGCTGAAGTTCACCAGCGGCGAAGACAGCAGCCCGCCGACCGACAGCATGGCCATCATGATGCCGAGCGTCGTATTGTAGGCGCTGCGGCCGAAGATCTCCGCGGCCAGCAGCGGCTGGATGAAGCCGTTGAGGCAGACGGACACCGACAGCAGCACGACCGCGATGACGGCCTGCCACTCGTTTTTCACGAGCGTCAGCACCACGATGCCGGAGAAGGTGAACAGGACACAGAGCAGCGTGGAGAAGTGCCCGCCGAAGCGGTCGGCAAGCATGCCGAGAACGATCTTGTCGACGGCCAGCAGCACCAGCATCAGGCTCAGCATCTTCGCCGCGTAGGCCGCGGAGAGCCCGCGGTCCTGCAGGTGGGGCACGACGGCGCTGTAGACGCCGTTGGAGGCGATGGTCGCGAGCATCATGCCGATCATGGTCAGGTAGAAATACGGCTTTTTCAGCAGCACCTGCATGGGCACGCCCGCCCAGGGGGCGGCGACCTTTTTGGGCTTATGCGCCGCGCCGCGGCGCTCGGGGTCGTGATAGGGCTGCAAGCCAAGTTCCTCCGGCCGGTCCTTCATGACGAAGAAGATCATGACCGCCACGGCCGCAAGCAGCCCCGCCGCAAACAGCAGCGACGCGCGCCAGCCGGCCGATTCCATAATGCCCGAGAGCACCAGGCTCAAAGCCGAACCGCCGACGCCGCTGGCCGCCATGACGATGCCGGTCACCACGCCCAGGTGGCTCTGGAACCAGTTGCCGAGCATCCGGGACAGGGCCGCCGTACTGATAAAATATTCGCCGACGCCGTAGATCAGCGCGCCGAGAAACAGCGGGACGGCATTGCGTGCCGTGCCGTAGCCCACGTAGGACGCGGCGACGAGCAGGACCAGAAGGACCGTCGGCCGTCGGTAGCCGAAGCGCTGGTAGAGCCGGCCCATAAACAGATTGCAGAAGGCGGACGCGATATAGCGGACCGTGATCCCCATGGAATACAGGCCGCGTGAGATGCCGAGGCCCGTCGTAATGGGGATGACGTACAGCGAGTAGAGGTTGTTCGTCAGGCCGACGATCACGCCGACAGAGAGAAAGGCTCCGATGACAATGCTCAGATAGCGCAGCTGCCCGTTTCGCTCTTTCATGATGCGTTTCCTCCGCAAAAACATTCAATATTTTCAAATTCCGGTCAGATTTCTGTCATGCCGCCGACCGGCGCATCTAGACTATAGCATGCCTCGGCCGAAAATGCTACGCAAAAACCGGTTTTTCGCTCTCATTTTCAGAAATTGAAGCAGGCTGTTTTCCAGACAGCTTTTTCAAATGCGCCAAAAATGAAGGCTTCAATTTAGTAAATCGTCCAAAATTGGCTGAATCGGTCAAAATTATTTGACAAGCTGACACAAACGTGCTAATTTCAGTATATACCAACTACGGCTGGAAGGAGTTTTGGCTGGCTGTTATGAAGAAGTATTTACTCGGGATCGACGTCGGCACGACCGGCACAAAGACGCTGCTGTTCCGCGCGGACGGCCAGCTGATCGGCCACGCCTATGAGGCCTATCCGCTCCTGACGCCGCAGGTCGGCTGGAGCGAGCAGCGGGCGGAGGACTGGTGGCAGGCGGTCGTCCATACGGTGCGGCAGGTCTGCGAAGATCCGGACGTGGCAAAGAACGTCGCCGGCATCTCCCTTTCCCTGCAGGGCGGCACCTTCGTCCCCACGGATGCAGACGGCCGCGCGCTGCGCCCCGCCATCGTCTGGAACGACGAGCGCACGGCGAAAGAACGCGAAGCGTTTCTGCGCGAGGTCGGCACCGACGAGGATATGTATCAGAAGACCGGCTGGCATCTGGGTCTCGGCCTTCTGGCGCAGGAGATCCGCTGGATGAAGGACAACGAGCCGGAGCTTTTCCAAAAGACCGCGATGTTCCTCTCCGTGCCCAGCTACATTTCTTATCATATGACAGGCGTTGCCGCCTGTGATCTTTCCGACGCCGGCATCGACCAGCTCGCAGACATCCGCCGCGGGGCATACGACGAGGCGCTGCTCGCCTACGCCGGGATCTCGGCGGAGCAGCTGCCGAAGCTCGTCCGCTCCGGTGACCGGATCGGTCAGCTCACGCCGCAGGCCGCACAGGCGCTCGGCCTCACGACCGACTGCGTGCTCGTCGCGGGCGCGCATGACCAGTACGCCGTCGCGCTCGGCGCGGGCGCGGTCCGGCCCGGCGATATCCTGATCGGCTCCGGTACCTGCTGGGTCATCACGGCCATCGGCGATGCACCTGATTTTTCCTCCGGCCTGTCGCAGTCCGTTGCGGCGGTGCCGGGCTTATGGGGATCGCTGCGATCCCTCTCCTCCGGCGGCGTCTGCCTCGACTGGCTGCGGAAATTCGTGGCCGTCGGATCTGACGGCGAGCCCGTCGGCTACGAAACGCTCAACCGCGAAGCGGCTTCGCGCCGCGCGGCCGACGACGGCCTGTTCTTCGTGCCCTTCCAGGGCTACGCGGGCCAGAAGCGTTTCTCCAAAGCGTCCTTTATCGGCATGGATCTGTCCCATGACCGGTTCCATATGGCCCGTGCGATCATGGAGGGCATCGTCTTCCAGGTCGTCTGGATGATGGAAGCGTTCAGAAGCAAGCCGTCTTCGGACGGACTGAAGCTCGCAGGAGGCGCTTCCAAAAGCCCGCTGTGGTGTCAGATCACCGCGGACATCTCCGGACTGCCTGTCAGAGTGCCCGCCGTGGCTGACCTCGCCTGTGTCGGCGCGGCGATCCTCGCGGGCGTTGGGACCGGCATCTATCAGAATGCCGAAGAGGGATACAAACACCTGGCAATTGACGAGCGCGTCATTATGCCCGACCCGGAGCGCAGCGCGGAATACCGCAGGCTCCTGCCGGCATATAAACGCAGCGTACAGGCGCTGGGCGACGTCTACGGTCTGTAAGACTGCGAGCAGAAAATTTTCAAGGAGGAAATGAAGAAACATGAAAAAAACGATTGCTCTGTTACTGGCTGTCCTCATGATTCTCAGCATGGTCGCATGCGCGGCCAACGCCCCCGCAAAAACCGAAGAGCCCGCGACTACGCAAACCGAAACCACCACCCCCGATACCACTGAAACCGAAGAGCCCGCGGCGACGGAAGAGCCCGCCACGGAAGAGCATGAACCCGCCACCCTCGAGGTCTTCCTCGCGCAGGTCGACTGGGCCGATGCATGGGATGAGCTCGAAGCCCGCTTCGAAGAGCAGCATCCGTGGATCAGCATCGAGCACGTCGGTCTCGGCGCCGATGCAGACTTCCTGCAGCAGCGTCTGGCGGCCAACGACCTGCCCGACGCCATCCAGCTCAACAACGGCGTCATGATGAACGCCATGGTCGAGCAGAACCTGCTGACCGACCTTACCAACTGGGAATGCGCCAAGGTCATGCCGAAGGCTTACGCCGACGCTTACACCTTTGACGGCAAGCTCGTCGGTATGTGCCAGGGCGCCGCGTTCTCCACGATGTTCTACAACATGGACATCCTGAACGAGGCCGGCTGGGATACCGTCCCGACCTGCTGGGATGAGCTGATCCAGTGCTGCAAGGACATCAAGGAAAAGACCGGCGTTGCGCCTCTGGTCACTGCCGCTGGCAAACACACCACCTGCTGGATGATCTATGAGCTGATCCTGGCCAACGTGGCCGGCAAAGAGCTCGGCAACTACGAGGATGATTTCAAGAACGGCACGTTCGACTTCACCAAGTATCCCGAAGCGACCGCCCGCCTGCAGGAGATCGCCCCGTACTTCCTCGAGGGCACCGCTTCCGCTCTGGAAGAAGATGCTGCTACCTACATGTCTGACGGTCTGGCCGCGATGTGCCTCGCCGGCAACTGGAACGGCGGCATGATCCTCGGCAGCCTGGAAAACGGCGCGGCTTCCCTGCCCCCGTTCGGCGCTGCCGGCGAGCTCCCGTACATCTCCACCTCTCCCGAAGACGCATTCTGCATCACCGAGAACCCGGACCGCACGCCTGCTGAGCAGGAAGCTCTGGAGATCTTCTTCAACTGGCTGTTTGAAGGCGAGAACTTCCAGCTGATCCAGAACGCCCGCGGCACTGTCCCCGTCATCACTTCCATGACCGAGGATCAGATCGTTCTGCCCGAGGCTATGATCCCCGTTGCTGCTGAAATGGGCTCCGCTCCGTTCGTCCTCATGGGCTTCAACCTCTACAGCGCCGAATTCAAGGATGCTGTCATGGCGAAGATCCAGGGCGTTCTGACCGGCGACAACACCGCGGAAGACGCCGTTGCCACCATGTGGTCCATCGAGCAGGCTTCCCCCCTCAACAAATAATCGAAAACTCTGACCCGGCCGCTCCGGCGGCCGACGCAGAGGTTTCCCCTGTGTCCCGATTCTGCCCGGCCCATGCGTTTTGCATGGGCCGGCTCCGGGGAGGTTCCTGCCCTCCTCCGGAGCTGCGCAGAGCGTTTTTTTCCTGCATTCAGCCCATTCGCGTTACCCAACGTAACCCAGAGAAAAGAGGGATCCTATGAAACGTTCTTCCCGCGCTGGACGGCTCACGCAGCTTGAGCGCAATCAGCGGACCACCGGTATCTTCTTTATCCTGCCTTCGCTGGTGCTCTGCGCGATCTTTATGGTCGTTCCCCTGATCAATGTCATCCGCTACAGTCTCACCGACTGGGACGGACTTTCCAAGACCTACAACTTCGTCGGCCTGTACAACTACATGCACCTGCATGAGATCGAGGGCTTCGGCGAAATGATGCTCGCCACCGTGACCTTCGCCATCGGCGTGACCGCGATCACCATCATCGTCTCGTTCCTGGCAGCGCTCGCGCTCGATAAGCGCGGCAGAGACCGTCTGCCCCGCGGGCTGACGCGCGCGCTGTGGTTCTTCCCGGCGCTGCTGTCCGGCGCGGTCGTCGGCATTCTGTGGCGCATCATGTACAACTACAACAACGGCGTTATCAACAAGATCATTACTTCCGCGGGCCTGCCGGCCGTCAACTGGCTGGAGACGCGCGGCGTTACGAATATTGCCATCATCATCGGCGCGGCCTGGGTCCAGATTGGCCTTTGCGTGGTGGTCTTCCTGGCCGGCCTGCAGTCGATCCCGCAGGAAATGTATGAGGCCGCTTCCATCGACGGCGCGACCCCCTCGCAGCAGCTGAAAAACATCACGATCCCGATGATGGCCTCCTCCATCACGATCAACGTCATCACCACCACGATCGCGGCGTTCAAGGCCTACGAGCTGCCGTATCTGATCTCGAAGGGTCTGCCCGGCCATTCGACGCTTTTGATCACACAGAGAATTTTCTTCTTCGGCTTCCAGGCGTTCGACTACGGACGCGGCTCCGCGCTGTCGGTCGTGCTGCTGCTCATCATCGCGCTGATCTCTCTCGTTCAGCTCGTCGTGCTTCGTAAGAGGGAGGATATTTTCTGATGAAAAAACAAAAGAAACTCCACTCGTTTATCGAAGAGCTGGTGCTCGCTTTGTGCACGATCATCATGCTGGTGCCGATCTACTATCTGGTGCTCGGCGCGTTCAAAGACCGCAAGGATATCATCAAATATCCGCTGCTCCTGACAAAAGAGCTGTTCACGCTCGAAAACTTCCCCTACGTCATCAACAAGATGAAATACTGGCAGGCGCTGGCGAACACGGTCACCATCACGCTCGCGTCGCTGGTCATCGTCATCATCTGCGCGTCGCTGGCCGGCTTTGCCATCGCCCGGATCCGCAGCAAGCTTTTCCGCGGCTACTACAGCGTGCTCGTCACGCTGATGGTCATCCCGTTCATCGGCTGCCTGCTCCCGCTGACCGTACAGGCCACGCGCCTTGGCACCTACGACTCCATCTGGGGCTGTATCCTGATCCAGTCGGCGTGGAACATGCCGTTTGCGACGTTTTTGTTCGCGGGCTTCATGCAGAGCCTCCCGCGCGAATTGGAGGAAGCGGCCTACATTGACGGGTGTACGACGCTGGGCGTCTACTCCCGCGTGTTCCTGCCGCTGCTGACCCCGGTCACCGCGACCTGCGCCATCCGCTGCGGCGTCGGCATCTGGAACGACTATCTGGTCTGCCGCTCCCTGCTGAACGAAAACAAGAACCCGACGCTGATGGTCGGTATCAACGGCTTCTTCGGCGCGCGCGCCATGGAATTCGGCTATGCCTTTGCCGGTATCATCCTGGTCAGCCTGCCGATGATCATACTGTTCCTCTGCCTGCAGAAATACTTCATCAAGGGTATCGCTGCCGGCGCCGTCAAGGGCTGATATCCAGCCTTCCCGCACAAAAAGGAGAATGCACCCATGTCTTTATTCGAAGTAAAACCCTACGACCGCGAAGTCTACGAGAAGGAACTGAAGGATTTTCTGCCGCAGAAGATCCTGGACGTGCATACGCACGTCTATCTGAAGGAATTCTTCCCGCCGAAGCCCCTCGCCCCGGGCGAGGTCAAGCGCACGGTCACCTGGCCGAGCCTTGTGGCGGCGGACGATTCCATTGAGGATCTGCAGGAGACCTACCGGCTGATGCTGCCGGGCAAGGACGTCACCGCCCTCATGTTCACCAGCCGCGGCGCGTGGGACAAAAACAACGCCTACGTGGCCGAGTGCTCCCGCAGGACCGGCTTCCCCGCGCTCTACTACAGCCGCCCGGAGCAGACGCCGGAGGAACTGGAGGCAGAGATCCGCAAGGGCGGGTTCCTGGGGCTCAAGTCCTATCTGAGCCTGTCCCCCAAGTACCTGCCGGAGGCGGAGATCCGCATCTTTGACTTCTTCCCGAAGGCGCAGCTGAAGAAGATGGACGAGATGGGCGCGATCGTGATGCTCCACATCCCGCGCAACGGGCGGCTGAAGGACCCCGTCAATCTCGCGCAGATCATGGAGATCAAGCAGGTGTTCCCGAACATCCGCCTGATCATCGCGCACATCGGCCGGGCTTACACGAAAGAAGACGTCGGCAATGCCTTTGAAACGCTCGACCAGGCGCCGGATCTCATGTATGACTTCTGCGCCAACTGCTGCGAGTATGCCATCACGGAGGTCATCCGCCACGCGGGCGTCAAGCACGTCATGTACGGCACGGACATGCCCATCCTGCGCATGCGCACCCGCCGCATCGAGGAAAACGGCACCTACATCAACCTCGTTCCCCCCGGCCTCTACGGCGACCCGAAGCAGGATAAGCACCTGCGCGAGGTATCCGCGGAGGAGGCGGAGAAGATCACCTTCTTCCTGTATGAGGAGCTGCTGGCGTTCAAGCGGGCGTGCAAGACGCTGGGCCTGACGAAGCAGGATGTGGAAGACATCATGTACAACAATGCGCATGACCTGATCGAGGGCGCGCGCAAATCCATTTACGGTTAAAGACTGGAGAGCGAACGATATGAAAAAGATCAAAGTCGGCTATCTGCCTCTGTACATCAAGCTGTATGACGATTCCAACCCGCATTACCGCGACCCGATGGTCGATTACATGCACATGCTCATCAAGATGCTCGAAAGCCAGGGCCTTGAGGTCGTTCTGGCGGACGAGGTCTGCCGCATCAAGCCGGAGTTCGACCGCGCGGCGAAAAAGTTCAACGACGCCGGCGTCTCTGCCGTCATCACGCAGCATCTGGCCTACTCCCCTTCCCTGGAGTCCATTGAGGCGCTGCTGAGCCTTGACGCGCCGATCATCGTCTTCGACACCACGCCCGACTATCAGCTGCTGAAGGTCGCCAACTACAAGGGCTGCATCAGCGCCAACCACGGCATCCACGGCGTGCAGGATATGTGCAACCTGCTCAAGCGGAACGGCAAGCCGTATTATCTCTGCGTCGGCCATGCGCTGCACAGCGAGGTCGTCTCCGAGGTCGTGGGCATGTGCCGCGCGGCTGCGGTCAAGAAGGCGTTCCAGACCGAGAAGGTCGGCTCCGTCGGCGGCTCGTTCACCGGCATGGGCGACTTCCTCGTCTCCGACGAGCGCTATAAGAACGACATCGGCGTCGAGGTCCAGTATATGACCACCGAGGTCGTGAAGGAATATCTGCCGAAGGTCACCGAGGAGGAGATCGACGCGGAGCTCGCGTACGATGCGGCGCATTACGATTCCGACATCACCTTCCAGGCCGAATACCGCGAAGCCACCCGCTCCGGCCTTGCCGTCCGGAAGTGGATGCAGGACAACGGCCTGCACGCCGCGACGGTCAACTTCCTCACGCTCGATATCTGCGGTCTGCCGAAGATGCCGTTCATCGAGTGCTGCAAGATCATGGAGCGCGGGCAGGGCTACGCCGGTGAGGGCGACGTGCTGACGGCCGGTCTGGTCGGCGCGCTGCTGCAGGTCTATCCCAACACGACCTTTACCGAGATGTTCTGCCCGGATTGGGAGCAGGACGTCATCCTCCTGAGCCACATGGGCGAAAGCAACCCGAAGCTGGCGCAGTGGAAGCCGCTCATCAGCGACTGCCCGTTCAACTATAACTCCTGCGGCGACACCACCGCCATGTACAACTGCCTGCGCAAGGGCAAGGCCGTGTATGTCAACCTCGCACCCATGCAGGATCATTTCAACCTCATCGTCTCCGGCGTGGAGATGCTGGACGAGGGTCTCGAGCGCGGCGCTTACCGCCACAGCACGCAGGGCTGGATGAAGCCGTGCAAGCCGCTGCCGCAGTTCCTGAAGGAATTCTCCCTGGCCGGCGGCACGCACCATTCCGCCCTGGTCTACGACGCCAACATCGAAGAGATCAAGGCGTTCGGCACCATGATGGGCTTCGAGGTCATCGAGATCAAATAATGCATGCGCGTTCAGGCCCGGCGCATCCGGGTCTGAACGCGCATGTCCGGAAGAGGACTAGGCATGAACGTTGAACTTCTCAAGCAATTAGGAAATATCGGCCAGATCGCCGGGATCCGTGAATCGCGGCTGCTGCGCGGCCGCGGCGAGGGCATTGCCATCGCGGAATTCTACAACGCGGCGGGTCTGCGCTTCACGGTCGTTCCGGACCGGTGCATGGATCTGTTCGATCTGAGCTACAAGGGCGTCAATCTGGGCTTCCAGAGCAAAAACGGCCTGACCTCGCCGCAGGCCTTCTGCCCGTCGGACGGGGAATTCTCCGAGCAGTGGCCGGGCGGCATGCTCGTGACCTGCGGTCTCGGCAATGTCGGCGGCCACGCCACGAACGGCGGCCAGTTCCCCACGCACGGCCGCATCTCCCATGTCCCAGCGCAGAATTTCGGTACCGAGACCTACTGGGACGGCGAGCGGTATCTGCTGCGCGCCCGCGGCGAGGTACACCAGACGAAGATGTACAGCCGGCACCTGTCCATCCGCCGCACCATTGAGACGGAGCTGAACAGCCGCGTCATCCGCCTGCACGACGTGCTCACGAATTTTGAGGCCGAGGACGAGCCGTATATGCTGCTCTACCACTTCAACTTCGGCTATCCCCTGCTGCAGGCCGATACGCTGGTCGAAGCTTCGAAGGCGGAGCGCACGCCGATGAACGAGCTTTCGACGGACTATCATCACATGATGGCCCCGGTCGACGGCCGCGGCGAGGAGCTGTACTTCCGCACGAACCTCGGCAGCCGCGCCTGCGGCGTGGTGTACAACGAGCGGCTGGAGCTCGGTGCGTACGTCGCGTTCGACACGGCGAATCTGCCCAACATGGTGCAGTGGAAGATGATGAAATCGCACGACTATGTGCTGGCGCTCGAGCCGTGCAACACGTTCGGCATCAACCGCGACGAGGCCGCGAAGGAGGGCAAGCTCGCCGTCCTGCCCGCGTACGCGAGCGTGGAGAACCATCTGGAGCTCGGCGTGCTGGACGGGCTGACGGAGATCCGGAGCTTCCTGCGCCAGCTGTAAGGGACCCCTGCTATGAAAGATTTTGACCTGTCCGCCTTTCTCGCGGACCTGCGCACGCTGTGCGCCATCGACAGCGGCCATTTCAACGCCCCCGGCACGGCGGCTGTCGCAGATTTCTTTGAAAGCCGGTACCGGGCGCTGGGTCTTAAGACCGAGCGGCGGTACTATGATAATAACGACTTCGCCCCCTTCCTGACCGCGCGCAACTCCGAGGACGAGCAGATCGACGTGCTGTTTGTGGCACACATGGACACGGTCTTCCCCGTCGGCACCGGCGCGCAGTGGCCGCTGGAGGTGGACGCTGACGGACTTGCCCACGGGCCGGGCTGCATCGACTGCAAGGGCGGCTGCCTGAGCCTGTATTATCTGCTGCGGCAGATGCTGCAGGCGGGCGACTGCCGGTTCCGCTTCTGCGTGGCCATGAACAGCGACGAGGAGCGCGGCTCGGCCTATTCCCGCCCGTATTTTGAGGCGCTTGCGCAGAAAAGCCGCTACTGCTTCGTCTTTGAGCCGGGGCGGCCCAACGAGGAATTTGTCTCGCAGCGCAAGGGCGGCGCAAACTACATTTTCAAATGCCACGGCATCTCCGCGCATTCCGGCGTTGAGCCGGAGAAGGGCGCGAACGCCATTCTGGAGCTGTCACGGTGGGTGAATGAGCTTTACAGGCTCAACGACTTTGCCGCCGGGACGACCGTCAACGTCGGCCGCTTTGACGGCGGCGGCGACAACGGCGCCGTGCCCGACTATGCCGAGTGCACGCTCAGCTACCGCTATCTCGATGCCTCCGCGCTGGACCGGCTGGAAGCCCTTCTGCAGCGGATGCAGGCCAAGCCCTTCGACCCGCGCACGCACATGGAGATCATCCGGAAGTCCCTGCGCCCGGCCATGCAGCCGCACGCGGCGACCCATGCCCTGCTCGACGAGCTCGAGCGCGCGAGCGAAGCGGTCGGCCAGAAGGTCACGTGCCTCGTGACCGGCGGCGGCTCGGACGGCAATTTTATCTCGCATTACGGCGTTGCCACGCTGGACGGCTGCGGCCCCTGCGGCGGCAAGATGCACACCCGTGAGGAATATCTCATGACAAAAACCGTAGAGCAGCGGCTCGACCTCATGTACGTGCTGCTGACACGCCTGTTTCGGAGGTGCCCGGATTGAAATTGGAACAGCAGCAGGAGCTGATGGCGCGGCTGTCGATCATGCAGAAGCTGTCGCTGGCCGAGGCCATGGAGATCCTGAACGTCTCGGAGTCGACCATTCGCCGCATTTTTGCGAAAATGGAGAAGGAGGGCGTCGCCATCCGCACCCACGGCGGCATCCAGAGCGCCAGCGGCGCTATGACGCGCTACTCCTTTGAGTATGGAACAAAAACGAATATCGAGAAAAAGACGGCGATCGCGCGCGAGGCCTGCAAGCTGCTGAAAAACGGCGACGTGATCTTCTGCGACACTGGCACGACGACGCAGTGCTTCTGCGCCGAGCTCGTGTGCCGCATCAAGCGGGAGGGGCTGAACGTCAAGCTCTATACCAATTCGCTGGCCAATCTGGAGCTGCTCTCGCCCTATATGCCCGTGACGCTCATCGGCGGCGAATACCGACCGAACCGCAAGGATTTCTGCGGCTATTTGACCGATCAGGCGCTGACCGGGCTGTATTTCAGCAAGAGCTTTGTCGGCGCGGACGGCTGCGTCCACGGCCGGCAGTTCACCACGACGGACTTTGATACCGCCCGGATGAACCAGATCGCCATGCGCAACACCGACCAGAATATCATGCTCGTCGATTCGTCCAAATTTTCCGTCTCGGCGCATGTCGCGTATGCGCCGCTGGAAATGCTGCACACCATTGTCACCGATACCGGCATCCGCCCGGAGATGCTCGCGCAGCTCAAAAGCTCGCACGTCCGGGTGATCTGCGCAGACGTATCCAAGCCGTCTGCGGACGAAACATAAACGTGTATCTCCCTCCGAAAGGAACCGAAGAGAAGAAAGGAATCTCGTTATGAAACCAGTCATTC
>ENA-UEYI01001619-UEYI01001619.1-human-gut-metagenome-genome-assembly--contig:-NODE-1619-length-18208-cov-4.154873_pt1 | contig 18208 bp, 24 predicted proteins | sample MGYA00242900_ERZ507916 | MGnify/ENA primary metagenome ERZ507916 (study PRJEB26167, sample SAMN06115521) | human gut metagenome | host: Homo sapiens | place: China:Chongqing | collected 2015-09-02...
CCGTTCGCCGAACATCTCGTTGAGATCCGTCTGCCGGATGGCATAGCCGTCGTAGGTGATGCTCATGCGATCCTTCTGCCGGCTGCGGGTCAGTTCGTGCGCTCTGCCGGTTTCGTCCGTAAAGCGCATCGTGATCTGCAAGTCCGGATTCGTCTCGTTGTGCAGCCGGTCAATGCCGCGCTCTCCGAAAAAGGGAAGTCCTGTGACAGCAAACGCAATGGCGTCCGCCAGACTGGATTTGCCGCGGCCGTTGCCGCCGGTCACAACGGTTGGATTGCCGAACGTGATCTCCGTTGGTTCTTCATAGCATTTGAAACCGGAGACGATCATGCTACTGATCTGAAATCCTTTGATTTTTTCCATTCTGCCTCCTTACGCTGCCTGCTGCACGACCTGGTAGCCGTCCAGCGTATAAAATGCGACGTTTCCCTGTTTCCGCATGGTGACCTGCGCGTCATAGAGCTGCGCACCGGGCATAAGCATGGGATGACTGCCCTGTGCGTAGACCTTCGCCTGCTTGCCCTCTGCGTTTTGCAGCACGGCGCAGACCAACGGCTGGCCGGACATATCCTGCTGATTGCTTACCGATACCACAACGTACTGGCAGACCTGCCGCGTCGTAAACGGGAGCGGCTGCTGAGACTGCTGTGCTTGCTGCTGCGGCATTTGCTGCTGCGTCTGTGGCATTGCCGTCGGCGCTGTATTCTGCGCCTGCTGTCCGGCCTGTCCGTCGCGCTTATAGCTGAGCTGCGCCTGTGCCGCGCCTGGGGAGGCGGGAAGCTGATGCAGCTTGTCCAGCAATTCCAGATACGCGGCATTCAGCTTCGGCCGCTCGGTGTCACAGATCACATAGGAGTTGCCCTTCTGCTCGATCTTGACCCAGAGCGGTTTCGTCATCTTGTAGAGGACGCGTCCAATGCCCCATTGCACGGCGGAGCGTTTCATGGAGTCCGACAAACCGCCCTTGATGGGTTCAATGTCAGAATCCTCCGCACCGTCCCACTTTGTAATAAAGCCTTTGCCCTCAAAGTAGATGGAAATGCCGCAGATCTGCGCGTCCTTCTTTCCGTTGCCGTGCCACGGCTTGTAGTCGTTGTACCAGTTCTCCGGCCCCACGACTTCATCCAGACGGTCCTGAATGGCGCGGTTCGTGACATACGGAATGGCAAGGCCGCTGGTCTTATCTTTCGATGTCACTTGTATCCGCCACTCCAGATCCTCCGGCGCAAATGGCCGGGCCAGTTCTTCCCGGATGGTTTTTGCGTCTTTTGCCATACGTTACCCTCCAATAAAGTCTTTCAAGGTCTTTCCGTTGGGGATCAGCACATCGGAATAGTAATACGACGGGTCTTTGTCCTTGAGATGCTCCAAAAGATCGCGGTATTGCATCCCCAGCTTGTTGTTCAGTGCATTGAAGCTGTGATCTCCATTGGGGATGGACAGCAGGAATGTCGGCAAGCTGGCAAGTGCGTGCGGCGTTTTGTATTGTGGCAGAGCGTTTCTGCCAATGCAAATAGTGCCCATGGAACCGCCGACGTTTGAAAACGGATAGCGGTACATCACGGTACGCATTGTCGGCTTTTCGTCCGCGACAACGCCCATCCTGCATCCGCTGATCTTGCCCTCTGTGTCAGCGTGGAACGCAAAGACCAGTCTTGGCAGCGGAAAGTTCGGATATGCCGTCTCATGGTAGCTGATGTCTGCGTATAAGCGCGGGTACCAGAGACAATATTCCTTGTTCCCGTTCGGATGGATTTTGACATGGATACAGTCTGACGGCAGCAGTCCGCTGTTGACATAATCTCGCATGGCGCTGTTTTTAATGCAGTCCAGAAGCGCATCTTCCTGTATCTCTTTACACTTCACGATACCATCCGTGTACGTCTCGATGAGAATCTGTCCGTCCTCTGGAATGATCCGGATCCGCAGTTCGTCTTTGTTCATGCCGCCTCCAATTCCGGAACATACCGCTTCGCAAGCGCCTGTTCCTTTTTGAGCAGAATTTCCAGATTCTGCACCTCATCTGCGTACCATTCGCCGATAGCAAGCAGAGCTTCCAGCAGTCTGTATTCGCTGTTGAAATATTCATCTGTTTCCACAATGAGGCCGCTTGACCACTCTGAGCTGATCTTCTTCTGATAGCCCCAGCCCATACCGCCATCACAGCTGCATTCGAATAATTCAGCACTTAACATTCGCTCGGCGTTCATGATATACGGATTTTCCGAGAGCTTCATGCTGTGAAGACTTCCGTATTCCCGAACCAACCGGTAGTATTGCATCATGCTTCGAAAGCTGAAATACCAATGACTCCGCTCATATTCTTCATTGTAGCCGAACGATGCATAGTCGCAGGCTGCGTAGAGCAGTTCATAGTAGATCTCATATAGATCGTACTCCGAATTGGTGATACTTTGTTCCAACAGCCGATCCAGTTTCCCATATTCGTAGAACATACGAGCCGCTCTGACTGTTTGAAGCGAACCGCAAGCAAATTCATAGTCCATATTCACGCCTCCTTCAACAGAATTTTCGCTGTGCAGCGGCTTTCGGGTTGGAATGGTCAAAAGTGCTGCGTAGGTGATTCAAACGGTGTTCCCGGTCCTCTGCTTCAGACAATGCACCGTACAAGCTGTCAATATCTTCTTCGGTAAATGCCTCGAAATCAAGATCAGCAAAACGGATGCAATCATCTTTTCTCAGTGGAGCTAGAATATGCGTCAGCACATACGGCGGCACATGATCCGGTTTCGGGGATGGCGTGTGCGGAAGGGCCGTCAGTTCCTTTACGAGCATGGACAGATCAATCTTCATCCGCTTTCTCCCATACCAGCTTCACCACGCAGATGGCATAGTCCTTCATATTGCAGAGGATCTTTTTGTGCTCATCCTCTGTCATATACGACCGGCCTTCGCGCAGGAAATAGATCCCGCAGTCCGGCATCAGCTCTCCAAACATGCTGGCGATGTGCCACTCCATGTGGGAACGCGCTTCGGCGGTGTCACCCTTGAAATAGGCCGTACACATCTTGGTATCTCCGACGGTCTGCTCGTTCCCGATCTCCAGATGCTCCATGAAGCCGTCCAGATGTGCCTTTGCGCGCTCATCCAGCTGACTCTTTGCGGATGCGTAGAAGTACAGGAACAGCGCCGGTTCGTTTCTGCCCAGAATGACGCTGTATGGACTGGACACTTTCTGTCCCCATGCGCCGCCGGACGGTTCAAACCGGGTACAGAGCTTTCCCATCTGCGGGACGATCCGCTCCGTGACCTGCTGCCAGACAGCTTCACGTGCCGCCCGGTCATCTGCTTCTGTGACGGGTGCAACGATTGCAACATTTGTAGTTAACATAATTCCTCCTAGCTCAGCGCCTGAAATCCGTTCGGTGTCAGAACATTGAAGATCATCTTGTTGCTGACGACCTCATGCACCTCTGCGCCGGTATGGTTTCCGCGCTGGTCAAACTGTTCCTCGCGTTCTGTGTTTTTGACTTTCACAATACGCCCCTTGATGATGTGCGGGGTATCGCATTCAATCAGTCCGTTGATCATCCCAGAGCCGCCGATGAGACCGATCTGCCCAATGGAAAGGGGCAGAAGCGGATGCTTTTCCGTGCTGTCCAGCGCGCTTTTTGCATGCAGCAGCCGTGTAAAGCTGCCGGAGCGCGTCAGCTGGCGTTCCAGCTCCTTCTCATTGAACCGTTCGCCGCGAAAGACATCGACAGCCTTTGCAACGGCGGGCAGTACATATCGGTTTTCCTCCAGCTCCGTAATGCACGGGATCATCTCTGGGGTCAGCGTCTGCGCACCCAGCCGGTCGGCTGTTTCGTCGTCCTCCGTGGGTTTTCTGCGAAGCCCCAGCACGACCGCCTGATGGAATCTGGCAAACTCGCCGTCGGTGAATTTCCAGACAGAAAGGTCCGAGAAGTTCTCCGCGAGGATTTTACAGATGTCCGGCGTCAGCCGATAATACGGCACGATGTAGACGAGCAGACCGCTCAGCATGAGCGCCCGGATGCTCTGCACCAGAAACTGCTTTTCGCTGCGTACCCGGCTGCCGCCCTCGGTTAGAACGGACAAATACGGCGGGTTCAGAAACAGCACATGGAACGCCTCGCGGCTGATCTGGCTGTGAAAGAAGCTTCCGAAGCCGACGCGGTGAAGTCTTGCCTGCGCTTCCTCCGCGCGGTGTTCGTCCAGCTCCATGCCGTAGGTGTAGCAGTTGTTGCCGTTGGCAAGCTGCCGAAGCGCCTTGCCGCAGCCGCAGCAGGGGTCGAGCAGATTCGTCGTCACGCCCTCCGGAAACGCGATCCCGCGCAGGATGTGCGTGATATTTTCCGGGTCTGTCGGGTAATAACCCATGCGGACATGATTCATCAGCCGCCCGATCACCGCCGCGTTGACGGTATCCGTTTGCGGAAGTGCTTTTGCAAAGCCGGTCAGGACTTCATACACAGGCTTGTACGCTCTGGACATGAGATCAAAGCGTCTCAGACCCATTTGGAGCTGCTCAGCCGTTTTGACAAGCATGGGCTCATCCAACTCCAGAAGATTCCGCTGTGCATCGCCGAGCGCCGCAAGAAGCGCGCCTCGCGTTTTCTGCAATTCCAGATAGTACGCATACGCACGCTGCGGCTGCGCCGTGCGGTTTTTTTCCACACCGGCGCGGCATTTCAGAAGACGCTGGCTGCCGCGCAGAATGGATTCTGCCGTTTGACAAAGCTGTTCCAAGGCGTAAAAGGAGCATTTGGGTTCCTTCTGCAATTCCTGTTCCATCCTGTGACCTCACGCCGCAGGCTGGATGCTCTCAGCCGCAAAGTCAAAGACCGGTGCGTTTTCCTCCGGCGTGCCGGGGAGAATGCGCAGCGTGTAGCCTTTGCTTCGCAGCAGCTTGAACGTGCCGATCATGCGCTGAAGCTCAAAGTCGTCCGCATCATTTGCATCGTTCTCGCAGGCGGCTTTTTCCGCCGCCTGCTGTGCAAGCACCTCCTGCACGATTTTTGCGATGTTGGCTTTCATTTCGGTATCTTCCGGCGTGTCAGAGGGTTCTTCCACCGGCGCTTCCGTGCGCGGATTTTCGAATTTGCCCTGTGAGTGGATTGCCGTCAGGCGCAGCCAGAATGTACGAAGATTTGAAAGAAGCAGCGTCAGGAGCATGCCGCGCGGCTTCGGCGTCAGATGCACAATTTTCTCTGCGTCTACCTCACCGATCTCACTGACCGCCACGGTCAGGCTGGGAGTTTTGACGTAATTGGCGGAGAAGAAGCGGGAAACAGCGGCGCTTTCCGAGATCATGGCCTCGCCACAGCTGACGCGCTGTGCCAGCAGTCTCCGGCAGATGACCGTGCCGCATTCCAGTTCGGTTACGTCCACGATGTCTGCGGAAACTTCACCGGCGGTAATAAAACCTCTGCCGGAAATATGCTTTGCTTTCAAGCCGTTCGTGACGTGCAGATGCCCATGGACGATCACATCGTCCGTGACAAGCGTTTCATAGTTGTACGTCGCACCGGCTGGGATATAGACTGTCTTCATGCTCAAAAATCCTTTCTCTTTTACGCTGCCTTCTGTTCTTCCTTGAGCCGTACCGGGAGGACGATGGCGGAGCTGTTGCCCGCCACGAGCAAGATTGCGCCCAGCGGGCTGGTCAGCCGCATTGTCACCATGTCCTGCTTTTCAAACTGCGTGAGCGCATCCAGCATGAATCTTGCGTCAAAGCCAAAGATGATGCTGCTTTCTGCGCTGATGGAAACCGCCGCTTTATAGAGGCAGTCCTTCGCACGCAAGTTCAGCAATCCATTCTCAAACCGGACATAAGGCTTGTCTGTCTTTCCGATGCAGGCCAGCAGATATTTGAGTGCCTGCACAAAGTCTTTCCGATGGAAGCAGAATTCCTCATTCCACTTCTGCGGAACAACGCTTTCATAGGTGATAGGCGTGACATTCAGGATACGTTTCGCAAGTAGGCAAACGTGTTCATTCTGGAACAGGACCCAGTTATCTGCCACGCTGATCTGCATATCCGCGGCGCCAAACGCCTTGAGCTGTTCCAGTGCCGAAACGCCGACAAGAAACGGCGTTTCAACGTCCAAACCGCCGTCATCACAGCAGCCTGCGCGATGACCTTCCACCGCCCAGATATGTTTGCTCTGGAACAGAACACCCTGATATTCCGGTCTGGTGCTGCGCAGATCTACGGCATACTTTACCTGCTTGACGCATTTGAGAATGATTGCCGCGTTTGCCGTATAGCGTTGCTTGGCTTCAAATTCCGGCCATGTGGGGCATTCCTCAGCTTCATAAACTGGGAACTTGCCGCCCTTGTCTCCGCAGCGCATGGTTATGATCTGTGATTTCCTTTGGCCGGACAGCTCCAGTTCCAGTTGGCCCGTAAAGTAACGGCACACCTTCTGGACACCGGCACTGTTCCAAAACACGAACGCAAAGTCGTCGCCGCTTGCGGGGATCGTCACGGACAGCCATGTACCAAAGTCCGTTGCAGAGAGTGTACAGTGATCCGCTGTAAATTCCGCCTTGATCTCCTGCAGGACTTTGACCGGACTTTTTGCCGGAATGTCCATCAATGCTGTCATCGCTTTATAAAAGGCTGCTGCGTCTACGGAACTTCTCATGCTGCTTTCCTCCTTGTTTTCTGTAAGGTTGCGCGCATATTGACAGAACCCGTTGCAAACGTGATCTGCCGCACACGCGTTTCTCCGACGGTCAGGATGTTGTAGATCATGTCCACGACGGCGGTAGCCGCTGTGATGTTGGCGGCGATGCTCTGCGGCGCGGAAACAGACGCCTCGGCGCAGCTCAGCTCCGTCGGGAATTTGTCTGTATCCTGCAAAACCTCCGGGAAAGCCGCGCCGACGGGCCGGTAAAATGTGCGCCCGCCGCTGCGGATGCCGCAGACGATCTGCCCGGTGTGCATGCCGTTGCCGCTGTCGATGTAGATAAGATCATCCAGCTTGTAAAAGACTTCGTGGCAGAGCTTTCGGCTCTTGTTGTTGTCCACCGCGCCGATGAGGATCACCAGTTCCTTGACGGTTGGAGAATGCCAGTACGGCCCGGTCGGGAACGTCCGTGCCCGCAGCATGGAAAGAAGCCGCTCACCGGACTCGATAAACTCCGGTACATACTCCGTTTCCATCCCGAACACGGAGGAATACCGCTCCGCCAGCACCTTTGCCTTGTTTTCCCCAAGGTCAGCCGGCGTGAAATTCTGACGCACGAGATTCTTTTCCTCCACAATATCTCCGTCACAGATGATAAAACGGACAGGGCGTTCCAGCGCGTACAAAAGCCGGTACAGATGCGGCGCGATATGCCCGCCGGTGCCTCCGGCTCCCAGCATGACGATCTTTACGGGGCGGTTCTCTGCAAACTTCATCCCGCACCTCCAAGCAATCCGCCCAGGAACGAGCGCACGCCCGCGAAATGTGCGGACGGCGGTTTCGGGAGTTCTGGAAGCTGATGGACGACCTTGTCGCTCCATTCCGTGGGGAAGCTGCCATCCAGCCCTTCGAGCACCAGACTTGGTTCAATAGGGACGAAGCTGCCGCCGCAGGAAATGCGGGCGGAGATCTCCGGGAAAAAGCGCTCCAGGCGACCAATCACGAGATACAGTCGCGTACCGCGTTCGTCCTGATCGTCGATGGCAGAAAAGACCGCCTTCATGCTGTTGTGGGAGTGAATGTCCGCGTAGTACAGATACCGCGTATCGTCCGGAAGGTCTTCATCTGTCAGCCGAACCGTGACGCGATCCTTGGTAACGCGCTGCTTCGGCACGAACGGAATGAATTTCTGCTCCTTCCGATCCCAGTAGATACGGACAAGGGCTTCAAACTCCGCGCCCGATTCCATCTGGCTTCTGAAAAAGCCGATGATGGAGCGCAGCAGCTCCTGCGGAATGCGAGGAAGAGCCGGGCGAAAGCCGGCTCTTACCTCTGAAAATTCCGTGATCTTGTGTTTGGGCGCGATAAACTCGCCGAGCTCGCTCCGGCGCATCTCATACGTCTGCCCGTCCCGCGAGGGGATGAGGCAGATGACCTTGTTGGACGCGCGTGCGGCCTCCAGCGTCGGGAATACGCCCTTGTAGTCTGCGACGCCCTTCTTCTGCATCCGGATCTGCGGCTTCACGATGCACTCCGGGTCCTTGACCTTGCCTTTTTTCAGGCTGTCCAGGAACGCTTTTGACTTCTCGATCTCCGCTTTCATGGACGCGATCGTGTCTGTCTTTGGAGTTGGAACGGTCTTCGTAACATCTCCGTACCGCACCTGCCACGTGACAGCCGACGCATCCTCCAATTCGGGGAAATCATCCGCTTTCTGGATGCGCAGGGCCTCGAAGGTCATATCTGAATCCGTGATCTGCTCTCTGGCGCCGCCGTACTGAAAAACGGGCGGCTTGTCAAAGAGCGACAGTTGTGTTTGGGGTCTTGGCGCAATGCTTTTGACCGGGGCTGCTTCTGGGATGGGGTCGCTTTCCGCGCTTGTAAACGCCGAAAAGAGTTCCAGAGGCTGTTTTCCTTCTGCCGGTGTTTCCTGCGTCTTTGCGGGGAGAGTATGTTCCGGCTCGGGCTGTGATTCTGCAGTCTCCGTCTGAACCTGTTCCGGCTCAGTCTGAGACTTGACTTCTTCTGCCAATGTTGGTGCGGGAGGAGGCGGCGCGGGTTCATCCGAACCGCTGCCGAAGATCTTATCTACGTCAAATTCCTCATCATCGCCCAGTAAGGCAAAGCCGTCAAATACGTTTTCTGTGTCTGTCATGCTGTGTCTCCTTTCTTTTTGTGTCCGGACGCAAAAAGACCGCAACTGCCAAACGGCAATTACGGTCTTGTGAGTCCATTATTTCATTCCATGTCCTGCGCGCGGAACCGGGGGCATACCTGTCCCCAAGTCTTCACCTCCGCCCTGAAATAGCTCCGCCCTTGATCTGCTCTGACCTGGAATACAGCTTTATTGTAGCGCAGCGGCAGATGGATATAAACTTGCGGATATTTCAGGAGAACGAATGTCTTAACTTGCCTGTCCGTCTACAATATGCTATGATATGCGGGTGCGCGAAAGGAGGGCGGCAGGTATGCAGTATTCTATTGAGGAATCCGCGCTTATTGGCGGCCTGATCACAGAATATTTCTCAAGAGCAAGTGTTTCTGAATCCTTGCGTCTGGCATACCGGCAGGTTCACCAGCATCTGTTGGATGGCCACTTAACGTCAGATGATTTTAAACGGATTCAGGCAGCGCTGGACTTCCTGCTCCCGGTCTTTCCACCGGAGCGCGAGGCACAGAAAATATTCCGCGCAGCGATTTTGAAAACAAAAGCGATGCTGAAAAGCAGCGCATAAAAAACGCAGACAAGCGATGCTTGCCTGCGTTTTTGCATGGAAAACCGTTATAATTTTTATGTTACACGCGCTGTGCAACCAAACCTCTTACGATCTCATCGCCGGCCAACTCGCTGGTCCGATAGATCTTCTGGCAAAACGGCGTCAGGCTGAACTCCATACCGGGGTTGCCTGCGTCGAGCAGGATGCCGGTCACGGTGAATTTTCGGGCAGCCTGTTCTTTGTGGAGCGTTTCCAGATAGTCCTCCGGCAGCTCACACAGGCCGTCGGTCAGAAATACAATGTCGGCGTTTTCAAAGCCGGCGTCCATGAGCTGGATCGCTTCACCCAAGGGACGTTTGAAATCCGTGCCGCCGTTCAAAAAGGTTTCGGCGGCATTCATCTTATCCTGCATGGAATACTGGCCGGGCAGAAAAACGTCCATCTTGCACTCGGAAGGACCAGCAAAATGGATGAGCGCGAACTTGCGCCGATTTTCTGCTGCAATATCCAGCAGCGTCAACGCCACAGCCTTGCCCCACGCAGCAGCGTCTCCGCGCGTGGAGCCAGATTCATCGAGGCAGCAGATGATGTCGCCCATGCCCTTGTGGACAGGTTCACGCCTGCGGTACTGCTTGAGCCGCCGCTGCTGATATTTCTTCACAAACAGCGGAAGCGTCTGCGGCGAGGCAAGCATGGCGAACTCTGAGCCGATGGCGAGGGAAAGATCATTGCCAAGTTCCAGCGCGTAGGTTTCTCCGCGACCATAGGCGTAGCCGTTGCGCTTGCCCTGCGCGAAGATCTCCCGAAAGCGCCCAAGGTGCTTTGAAATCTCCAAGAGTGCGGGATTCTGCCGAACCTTTTGAAGAAGCTCGGTGTTCACCGCGTTTTTCTCCATCGTGCCGTCATCATCGCTCCACGCGCCGAGGATCATCTGGACTTCCTTCGCTTTTTCCGCGGCCGCGCCGACAGCGGCAGAAACGCTCTGACGAATGACGGCTTTGTTCTGCGTTGCAGTCACATCCACCATTTTTGCAACAGCCTCGGCCTGCTGCGTTTTGCTTTCAGCCTGATTCGCAGTGTCGATCACCGCCTGTTCCAGCGTGGGATTCTGCACAGAATCCCGCATCTGCTCCAAAAGCTCCATGAGCTTCTGCTGCGCCTGATTCCGTGCAACTTGCAGCTTTTCAAGCATTTTCAGCGTATCGTTCTCGCCGCCAAGCTCCGACAGCAGATCATCCAGCTGCGCGCCGATCTTTGCCGTAAACTCAGACGCGGCCTCGTAAGCGGGCAGCTCCCGCCCCTCGCAGATCGACTTGATCGTGGGATAGTCCGCGTCCTCGGTCACATGATCGAGCAGCTTTGCGTTGAATTTCTGCGCTTCTGCCGTAAGCATGTCCGCGTCGGTTCGCTTTGGGAACAGCGAGTAGAACGACTGAAAAATATCTCTGGACAGCGCGGGAAAGCTGTGCAGCTTGGGCGCAGCCTCCTGCTGGATGGTCTCCAAATTTTCATCATCCTTGCTCAGATCGCGGTAAATACAGTCCTCCAGCTTGGAGCTTTGCAGAACGCGATCCGTTTTCTGTGCTGCGGACGTTCCGGCATACTGAAAATTGCTCCAGCGGGAATCCATGACGTTTTGTATGGTGCGAAAATATTGTTTCAATCAAAACCCTCCTATAAAGATAGCAAAAGGGAACGCAGCATAAGCACTGCGTTCCCTCGTTCTTGTTTCAGCAGAAGAATCTAGCCTCGCCAAAAAATGACGTCCACTTTTGAATCACTTCTGCGCTTCTGGCTTCAATCACGTCCATAATGTTCCGGAGCACCCGGTCCGGGATTCTGGAATTGTTATTGCACAGGATGCAACCGCCAGCCCGTGTGATCCAGATCTTCGTCGCGTTGCCGTTCGGCGCGCCCTGACAGACATGAACATGTACCGGTTCCAGCGGATCGTTTTCATTTGCCCAGAAGTAGACCCAGTAAGAACCGACCTTAAAAACCTGCGGCATTTTCCAAGCCTCCCTCTGCGGCAAACCGCATGATCAGATGCGCCGTAGACGAGATGATTTCCTGATACTTCTGAATCTCCGCTTCAGAGAAGCCGGAAACATCTTCCCAGCGGTATTCTGGCAGAAAGCACGTCGCATAGTGAAAGCAATCCTTTTCGTCCGGCTTTTCCACATAGACCTTTACGCTGCCATCGTCCAGAAGCTGAGAATGCACGATCTCGGTTTGATCATCCAACGTTAAAAAAGGATACATCATTGTCCGACACCTCCTGTAAAAATAATTTCTCTATTGGTATTTTACCAGCATTTTTGGATTTATGCAACTGCACAGTTCACGCCTATTTTTATATCGCCACCCCAATAATATGTTAGGCTGCTGCTTGCAAATCCTGTTCTCGGAACATTGCATCAATATCCGCAAACGTCTGGCTGCGGTTGAATTTCTCTGTGACCTTGCCGGGGACGATTTGCAGACGCATCATTTTTTGCCACAGATCCGGATGATGGTCGTACAAATGTCGCAGCTCGGACAGCTTGGCATTCGGGCAAAACCAGCAGCCGCTGCGGTCGGTAAACTCGTACACAGGGGAAAGCAGTCCTGCTTGTTTGCAGAGCTGCTTCGCGTCATCCTCGGTGTATCCGTATTTCTCCAGCAGCGACACCTGATTGCCGCCTAGCCGTGCCAGACGCTGCGGTTCGTCCTTTGCAATGCCAATGTACTGCACGGTATCTGACGGCAGTGTTTTCTGATACTGCCGGATCGGGTGCATTTTGCAGTCACGTTGGACATAGCATTTCCCACACACAGGAAAGGAGCGGATCATACCTTTCTTCGGCCCGCGCGTGACCTTTCCCATAAAGACAGCGGTATAGGTTTTCTCGCTTCGAAGCACACGGACAGGTACGCCCAGTTTTTCAAGGGCGGGAATCGCTGCCTGATAGATAAACGCCTGATGTTCCGGCACTTCGCCTGAGGTGCTATTATCAAACATGACCTCACAGTACACCGCTTCGTCCAACGGTTCGCCATGCTCCAAGGCCAGCAGGATCGTCGCAATGCTGTCTTTCCCGAAGGAACAGGAGGCGACGTGCTTTGGACTCATGTGCGCTCATCCTCCAGTTCCGCACAGGCCATCCGCAGCTTCTCTGCCTTGTCCGTCTGCTCCCAAGCCGCCTGCGGATGCATGAAATGGCAGTTGTTGCAGACTTCTGCGAAGAACGGCTTGTCCAGATCCAGCGCGCGGATCATGCCTGCCGGGGTGAAGTCAAAGACGCTACGAACGGCTTCAGTCAGAAATGCGTCGTCATAGTATCCGCTCTCCTGTGTGTCGATCTCGACGGCAACCGGTTCGGTTTGCCCAATGGCATAGGCAAGACTGACCGTACACACATCGGCAAGACCAGCCGCGACGATGTTCTTTGCCACATAACGCGCCATATACGCACCGCTGCGGTCGACCTTCGTGCCGTCCTTGCCGGAAAGCGCACCGCCGCCGTGGGGTACAAGCCCGCCGTAGGTGTCGACCATCAGCTTGCGGCCGGTGAGGCCGGTATCGGCTTCAAAGCCGCCCAGCACAAACCTGCCGGACGGATTGATGAGAATCTTCGTCTGCTCGTCGATGCGCACATCATGGCAGGCACGGTCAATGACCAGCCTGCGGAGTTCCTCACGAAGCTCGTCAGGGTCTTTGTCTGCATCATGCTGGCAGGAGATCACAATGGTGTCCACGCGCTCCGGCACACCGAACGCATACTGCACGGACACCTGTGTTTTGCCGTCCGGCCCAATGCCAGAGATCAGCTTTTCTTCCCGGCAGGTGGTGAGCAGGCTCGTGATGCGGTTCGCCAACACGACCGGCGCGGGCAGCAGTTCCACCGTTTCCCAACAGGCATAGCCGTACATGATGCCCTGATCACCCGCGCCTAGCGTATCCCCATCGACTGCACCTGCAATATCGGGGCTTTGCGTATGTAGACGCACCTCTACATGATAATTACAGTCATATCCGGCATTCCGAACAGTCTGCCGCACGATGGCTTCCACGTCGGGGCTTGCCGTCGTGCGGAGTTCTCCGGCAACAAGAATTTTGCCCGCCGTCGCCAGCACTTCACAGGCAACGCGGGCATTGGGATCTTCTTTGAGACAGGTGTCCAGAATGCTGTCCGCAATCGCGTCGCAGAGCTTGTCCGGATGGCCTGCCGTGACGGACTCTGCCGTCAGGATGTAGTTATCTTTCATGCGTCGATTTTCCTTTCTTCGGCTGATTGATCACCTTTCCATGCTGCATGACGAACAGCTTTTCGCGGGAGTACAGGCGCGTATAGGTCTGTATCTGCTTGTCGGTCAAAGAACAAAATTCCTCGCCGCTGCCTTGGGCGAGGAAGAACGTGCCGTGGATGATGTCATACGGTATGCCATTGCGATTCCGCAGGAAGCGGTTTTCCGGCAGGCCGAGGAGTTTGGCTTCTTCGTTGCACAGCAGCAGGACATTCGGATCTTCAAACGGTTCGACGGCCTGAATGAAACCACCCACAATAGCCTGCATGCTCGCCAAGCTGCCGTCGATCTCCTTGACATACGGATCTTTGGTGGGTTCGACGACCAGAATGCGCATGGGATCATCGCTCATAGTTATCCTTCTCCTTTCCGCGGCGGTTGTGATTGTAGTCGCCAATGTCTGTGATCGTCACATATTCCCCAATCAGGCACAGGGCTTCGCCGTAGCTGTGGCACTCGCCGCTGAAAATGCGGTGGGTGAGTTCTTTCGCCTGATCCCGCAGACCAGCTTCGCGCAGCGTCCTCGCCGCAATGCCGACAAGGTTAAAAATATTGCCGTCCTGCCCAATGAGCGGGCAGGACGGCTTTTCAACATTCAAATTCTTTTCTTCGTCCATACTTTCCCCTCCGTGTAATAAAGTTGGTTCCATTTGTATATAATAAAATCGTTTGTATGCATTTGCTTGCAAATGACGTTGCTTCATGTTATAATCCATATAGAACATCATGCAAGGAGGATTGTTTATGGCAAGTTCATTGGTTCAGTTCCGCACAGAAGACACATCCAGAATCAAAGCCGCCAGCATCTGTGAACAGCTTGGAATCGACCTGCCGACGTATCTGCGCGCCTGTATTGCCCGTTTGATTCAGGAAAACGGCATTCCGTTCAGCATGAAGCTGGAACCGAAACCCGAAAGCAGGGGCCTTCAGGCCATGAAGGAAGCCAGCCGCATTGCCGCTGAAAACGGAATCGCAAATCTGTCGCTCGACGAGATCAACGCAGAAATCGCCGCAGCCAGAGGACATTGAGACGGGATGCAGTATTACGCAGTTATAGACACGAACGTCATTGTGTCCGCCATGCTGAAATGGGATTCTATTCCCGGAAGCATTTTGGAGTTGGCGCTCGATGGACCAATCACGCCTGTATTGAACCACGAAATTCTGGAAGAGTACCGGCAGGTGCTTCTGCAACCAAAGTTTCATCTGACGGAGCGTATCGTCGGTGATCTTCTGGAGAATATCATCGCCCGTGCTGTTTTCGCAGATGCACACAAGCTCATGCTGGAGCTGCCTGATCCAAAAGATGTCGTATTCTATGAAGTGACAATGGAGCATCGCAAAACAGAGGATACCTATCTGGTGACAGGAAATCTGAAGCATTTTCCATCTGAATGCTTTGTCGTAACGCCCCGTCAGATGCTGGACATCATTGTGAATAACGAGAAATAGAACCGGCGCGTCTGCTGTGATGGCAGACGCGCTTTATCGTTCCTGATTCTGCTGTTTTTTCTGCGATGCCTTTGCCTGCACTTTCTTTGGATACGGTTCCATGCCGCATTCCTTGAGGCAGTTCTTGAACGCATATTTGAGACAGCCAACCGGCAGACCGTTCTGCTCGTAGCCCGCCTTGATACCGAGATAGTAGTCTCTCGGCGGCAGGGACGGTTTCAGATGCAGCTCTGGGTTCATAATATAAGCCATGACCGGGACGCGCTGCCCGTCAAACGTCCGCACCTCCAGCGTCTGCTTGATGTACAGACGCGGATAGCCTTCATAGCGGTCGAGGGATGCTTCACATTTGTCAGTTAACTCCCACAAAAGGCCGTAGACACAAGCGCCTTCCTTGGGTTCGACCGTCGCAACGCCGCTGCCGCGAAAGCGCAGGTCATAATTGTCCAGCACAGCCTGTCCGTAGACAGTCGCGTCCGGGCAGCGGTATCTCATCTGGTCCAGATTGATATTGCTGCCGTAGGCAAAATACAGTGGTCTTTCCATCATCATTCCTCCAGCAGCTCCAGCGCGCCAATCTCGCCCAGCACACGAATGAGCGCGGCTGCGCGTTCTTCCGTACTGCCCTCCGGCAGCTCACACGGGATTTCCGCCATGCGGCAGATCGTGTTCTGCATATAACGGATATATCCTTCCGTGCCGTCGAACGTGCCTGCATCAAAATGTAAGGCACGGAGCTGGGTTAAAATTTCAATGGGCGTACCCTCGTATGTGGATTCTTCAATACAAATTCTCATTCGGTCACCTCTCCTGTTCCTGTTGAGATGTTCGGTTTTTGTGGCTGCTTGCATAGCAGTCCTTGTCATATCGATAAGCGCGATCACCCTCCAGATTGGCAAGCAGATGATCGCGCGTGTTCTTGAATTCATCGCCGTTCAGCCCCATCCGCACGAGCCAGACACGGAACGTGAACAATTCATTGTCGCTCACCGTCTTGCGCATGACGCTGGTGCGCTGGGCGATGGCCTGCGCGGACATGGCAAGGCATAAATTGACGTAGGCTTTTGCGCGACCGGCGTGGAGGGTAGAATTAAAGCAGCGCCATTCAATGGTGCCGCGATAAAAGACAGAATGCAGATTCAGCGCATAATAGCGCGTCCAGTTGTAATGCTCATGCGCAGAAATGCAGCCTTCGTACCAGATGTTCTCCAACTGCGTCAAATCTGTGGTTGGTTCGTTGGACAGCCGCCTTGCCCGCTGCAGCATGGGTTCGCGCACGCGCTGACACCAGCGGTTGACGCGGGCGGGGTCCGTTTTCAGGGCTTTGAACAAAATGTCTTCTTTGGAATACATAATACTGAGCAGATTCTTGAGACTCTGGCGGTTATGATTGGAGGCGTCCACATGGACGTGCATCCCGCAGGAGTCGTTGACTTTTCCGCCTGCCTGCCGGATACGGCGCACACACTCCTGAAATTTTTCCATTTCGTCATAGGTGAGCTTCGGTGTTACCATTTCCACGCGATATTCCGGATCGGTCGTTCTGCGATAGTGCCCATCGTCATTCCACTCTGCGCGGATACTGCCGTCGCTCATGATGCGCCACTGCTTGCCCTCCCGATCCGGTACATACCAGCTATCATAATTATCATAGCTGCGCTGCGGCGTCGTTCCAAAATATGCGCCAAGCGCCGCTGCCGCTTCTGCTCGCGTGATGCCGGTCAGCTCGATTTCCACGCCGAAGCATTGATCTTTGATGCCAATCATCGCTCCGGTTCTTTCGGCTTATCGCCCTTTGTCTGCGGAGGAGTACGTTTCTCTGGCTCCTGATAAACATAGTTACCTTCTTTTTCATCAAACACATAGTTGAAATCGGCTGCTTTTCCGCCATGAATCTGAAAAGACATCTCATAAGCCTCCCGGCTGCCGCCCTCCGGGATATTCCCGTCAATCGGCTCTCCGGCTAAAAGGACAACATGACCGACGTTGTGACCAATATCTTCATCTGCCCACTGCAGATCAATTTCCACCTCCGGGAACATCTGTGATAGCTTGTCTATGACCGGCATGGGTGTGTCCCATGCTGTCAGGAAGTGAATGCTCTGTGATTCCTGATCGAAATGAACGTCATAAGCATTCCACTTTGTTCCCCAGTTCCGATTGCACCATCCGTACCAATCTCCGCAGCCATATTGCAGGAAGTTGGAGATCACGACCTGCCCCATGGCAATGACATCTGAAAGGGGCGTGTATTTGCTGGCTCTGGAAATCCGCAGTGCATCCAGCGTCATAAACTGCTCGCCTTTGCTTCGACCAACAATGCCGGCCAACTTCTGATATTCCTCACTGCTCAATTTTGGAACGCCCATGTCCGGCGCGGCTGGGTTCAGCGCCATCATGCAGACATACAGAGCCTCGTCTGTGCGGGAGCCAGCTTCAATGTTGAGGCTTTCCGGCATGGGGATGATTTTATTGAAGTCAATACTGCCAAAGCCGAGTTCATCACTTTTGATTTTGTCAAGCATGGCATGAACCTGTTCGCTGTCACCCTCAAACTTCAAAATGTTTGTAATATGGTTTGGCATAGGTCACCTGCTTTCTTGTGTGTAGAGTTCCGCATCCGCTGCGCGGATGCGGCGGCCAATGGCTTCTATGACCGTCACGGTCACACCGTTGCCGGCTTGCTTATACGCCTGCGCATCAGAGTTGATAGCGAGGATCTTGTCGATCTGATCCTCGTTGAAACCTTGCAAGCGGAAACACTCCCGCGGCATCAGCCTTCGGACTCTGCCGCCGCGCAGGACAATGCCGTGTGTGTTCGCTGTGTCCACCGTATGGGCAACGCCTGCAAACACACGCCCGCGGCGCGTATTGCTGCCCGCGAAGCCGAGGTCAATGGAATCGCCTTCATGCGCTTCCTTGTAGCCTTTCTTCGTTGCTTCCTTAATGTAGAGAACGCCGGAATTTTGCCCTTTGAAGTTGGTAAGGGAGCCGTCCTGCCGGGTATGCAAACATCTGGCGTTCGCCGTGATCTTCGGATCGCCCTTGGTCAGATCCACAAAATAAAGGCCCGTGTGCGCCCCACCGCCGCCCTGCGCCGCAGTCAGGGTGCAGGCTAGTCCGTCTGCGTTGTAG